>Ga0180431_10001520_pt1 | contig 32386 bp, 26 predicted proteins | sample SS_ome_11_FD_132459 | JGI IMG/M metagenome (GOLD analysis project Ga0180431, IMG submission 132459) | Hypersaline lake sediment archaeal communities from the Salton Sea, California, USA - SS_1_MS_1 metaG | ecosystem: Environmental > Aquatic > Non-marine Saline and Alkaline > Hypersaline >... | reverse complement strand
GTCGGTCTTGATCGCCTTGACCGTGACGTTCGCCGTGTAGGTATAGACGTTCACGCCGTGGGCGGTCCGCACGCTGCCGAGCTCGGCCGAGGCCTCGCCGAGGATGAGCACCTCGGCGCCGAAACGCCGGCCCAGCGCGGCCGCCTTGATCGGGTCGTCGTAGTTCAGCGTCGCGTCCCGTTCCTTGATCAGCTCGAGCTGCCCGACGTCAACGACGTCGAACTTCGCGTTGAGGAAATACTTCTCGAAGGCGGTCTGCACGACGGGCGCGGGCAGCTCGCCGCCGTCAATGTACTCGCGGAAGATGATGGCGATCCGCGGGTTCTCCTTCTCCTCGATGAGGAGCTTGAGCGCCTGGAGGTCCGTGCGCAGTTTCGCCAACGAGACGGTCGCCTGCACCTTGACCTCCCAGAGCCCGTCGGCGCCGCCGTTGTCCTCGAGCACGTCGTAGGTGCTCACGTAGCCCGTGACCTCGCTGTAGATCCTGTCGCTGATGAGCTGGTTGTTCTCGACGAGCGTCTCGGAGCTTACGAGCACGCCGACGGCCTGCTCGACCGCGGTGCGCAACGCGCGCCGAGTTGCCTCGTCCTTGCTCTCGCCCTCGCCGGTGACCGTGACGGTTTTTTTGGAGAACTCGGCGGAGGCGGGGGCCATGGCCGCCAGCGTGATCGCCAGCGCAACGAATACGATCCCAATGACTCGGGCATTCATCATCCTGACTCCCTTGTAGTGCAGACGATACGGCATTATTCCTCACGGGCCGGGGCTTGTCAACACCGCCCCGTTCCACCCGGAATAGACGTGTCGCGACCCCTCATATTCAGGGAATCGGCACCTGCCGAGGCGCCGTTTCCCATGTGCCTTGCCCGTGAGCTGAGCCCCCGCTAGAATACGCTCTTCATATATCTACCGAAGAGCAGGATGGCAGGCGTTACCCCGCAGAACGCATTTGAGACGCCCGGTGCCGGGGAAGAAGCCCTGGGCCGGCATGGCCTCACCCGTGCCGCCACGGTCTTCGGCTCGGCCACGATGCTGAGCCGACTCCTTGGCCTGGCGCGGGACATCCTTGTCGCGAGCGTGTTCGGCACCTCGCTCGCGTGGTCGGCGTTCGCGCTGGCGTTCGCCATCCCGAATATGTTCCGTCGGCTGTTTGCCGAGGGGGCTCTGGCGGGCGCGTTCGTGCCGGTCTTTACCGAGCAACTCAAGACGGGGGGCCGGGAGCCGGCGCTGCGTCTGGCGCGCACGGTGGCGACCGCGGTGGGCCTCGTGTTGCTCGGCATCATCGTCGTCGCGTGGCTAGTCTTCGGCGTCCTCGACCTTCTCGTTCATACGGAGAAGGTCAACCTTGTCGCCCGGCTCGGCAGCATCGTCATCCCGTACGTTTTCTTCATCTGTCTTGCCGGGTTCGGGATGGCGGTGCTCAACTCCTTCAACCATTTCGCCGTGCCGGCGCTTTCGCCGGCGCTCCTGAACGTCGTCATGATTTGCGCGCTGCTGTTTGCCGTGCCGCTGTTCGGCACGGTGCCCTCAACGCAAATCTTCGGCCTCGCGCTGGCCGTGATTGTCGGCGGCGTGGTGCAGCTCGGCGTCCAGGTGCCCGTGCTCGGGCGGTTCGGCTTCCGGTTCCGGCCGCGGCTCGACCTGAAGAGCCCGCAGTTCCGGCGCGTGCTCGCGCTGTTTCTGCCGGGGTTGGTCGGCCTGGCCGTCGTGCAGATCAACGTCGTCGTGGACTACCTGCTCGGCTACATTATCAGCGACCACGCGACCTCGGACCTCTACTACGCCAACCGGCTCGTGCAGTTGCCGCTGGGCATCTTCGGCATCGCCATCGCCACGGCGGCGCTCCCGACGCTCTCGAAGCTCCGGGCGGCGGGCCGGATGGATGCGTTCAAGACGACGCTCTCCTACTCGCTGCGGCAGACGCTGGCGATCGCGGTGCCGGCGGCCGTCGGGCTCATCGTGCTGCGCGGCCCGGTCGTGCGGGTGATTTACGAGCACGGCGCGTTCCATGCCGAGGCGACGAGGATTGTCTCGGCCGTGCTCATGTTTTATGCTTTCGGCCTGTTCGCCTACGCCACGACGCACATCCTCGTGCCGGCGTTCCTGGCGATGCAGGACCCGAAGACGCCGATGCGGATCTCGCTCGTGACGACGGGGCTCAATCTGGCGCTCAACCTGATTCTCGGCGTGGCGCTCCGGATGGAGGCGCGCGGCTTTGCGCTGGCGACGGCGATCTCGGCCACGTGCAACCTGGGTCTCCTTGCGACCATCCTGCGGCGGCGCCTCGGCCCGATCGAGGGCCGCGGGATGCTTTGGTCAATCGGTCGGATCGTCCTTGCGTCGGCGGGCATGGGCGGCGTCGTGTACGGGGTGCGCGCCTTGCTTGAGCGGTCTATGCCCGGTCACGGCACCGGCGACGTTTTTGAGCAGTTGCTTTTGGTGGGCGGGTCAGCCGGAGCCGGGCTGATCGCCTATGTTGTTTTTTCTCATCTCGTTGGCTCACGCGAAGTTCGAGAGGTCATCAGGGCCTATAAGCGAACGACCTCAGGGTAAAACAGTTGCAGGAGCGCCGGGCGGGCGTTAAAAACGCCTGGGCGCCAAAAATCGGGTTTTAGTACCCGGTTCAAGGAACAGGTCAATCCCTTTTCTCGTCAACAGAGACAATGGGGATAAGGGAAAAACCGAGGAGTAGAAGTTTCATGAAAGCGACGATTCTCGTTCTCGCCGGCCTTGTTGTGATCGCCGGCATCGGCTTGCTGCTCATTGGCTGCTGGCGGGCATCGCCTGGGCCGCAAGATGACGCCGATTCCGACGAGTCGGCCGAGGTGTCTTCGGAAGGCCCTCTTCTGGAAGGGCTGGTCGCCGTTGTATCGGGTCGAGTGGTGGTCGCGGAGACAGGGGAGCCGTTGGCGGAGGCGCATGTCGAGAGCGGCTCGGCTGTGGCGACCACGGATGCGGACGGCACCTTCCAGCTCACAGTGCCGGTCGCCGCCGATGCGGCGGAAAATGCTTCAGTTGACATGTACTGCACGCCGAGGGATCCCAGATACGCCCGGAAAAGGATCAGAGGCGTCCGAGTCGCCCCTGGCGAGGAGACAAAGGGGCTTCTGTTCGAGGTCGGCCCCGGAAGCTGTTCGATCGAAGGGGTCGTCCTCGAGGGGCAGGACCGCACGCCGGCAGCCGGCCTGTGGGTGCGGCTGTTCGAGCGCAACAGGGAGCGGCCGTACTACATGGTGGACGACTGGCGCTTCGTGGTGACGGCGGAGACGACGGACGGCGCGTTCAAAATCGAGGGCTTGCGCCCAAGCATGTACTATCTCGAGGCGTTTCGGCCCGAATGGAACTGTGTCGCCAGCCGGAAGGAGCTCACCGTCTTCAACCAGACCGAGCCGTTTCGGGTCACCCTCTACGTCGGGACGAGGAACACGTGGGTGCTCACGGGCGTCGTTACCGGGCCTGCCGGCGAGCCTGTCAACAACGCCGCGTTGTGGATGATGAACGGGGACCGTTACATTTACCATCCGGGCTTGTCCGACGCCGAGGGGCGCTACGGGCTCTATGCGTATCACAAGCCCTCGGCATCGAATCTGAGCGTCATGGTCTTTCATCCTGACTACGCGCTGAAGTACGTCGAGATCGGGTCCGAGGACAAGCCGGTGCTTTCTCTGGACGTCTCGCTTGCCCGTGCGCCGCGCGTTGCCGGGGTGGTGACCGACGAGGCCGGCAAGCCGCTGAGCGGCGTCACGATGACCGTCGAGGGTGAGGCGCTCGGCCTGCAAACGCCCGAGTGGTTTTGGTACCTGCCGAACCCCCGGACCAAGCGCATGACCGGGGACGACGGTGCCTACGCGTTTGGCTACCTGCTGCCGGGCGAGTATGTCATTACGGCGGCCCGTGAAAAGTACCTCGTCGAAGAGCGGACGGTCACGGTGGGCGCGACAGGCGACCAGCGCTGTGATTTCACGCTCGATCCGGGCACGGTCATCTGCGGGACGGTGTACGACGAGAGTGGGGAGCCGCTGCAGGTGCGGTCGGTCGTCGCGGTCGGCCCGGACGGCAAGGAACGCTGTGCGGCCGCTTCGGAGGCCGACGGCAAGTTCACGCTCAAGCCGCTCGCGCGCGGCGAGCCGGTTGACGTGCTCGTGCTCGCTGATCAGGTGGACATGGCAAGTGACGAGCCGTTCTATTATGCGAAGGTCGAGGGGGTCGAGCCCGGGCGCGAGGACCTGCGGATTGACGCCCAGCTCATGCGGCGCGGCACCGTCGAGATCGCCGTGGTCGAAGCCGCAACCGGCGACCCGGTGACGGCCTACAAGGTCTGGGCCTCGTCGCACCCGAGAAGCGGCGTGGTGGGTGTGGCGCGGCGGTTCATTGTTGCCCCGACCTATGGGCGGGCCGGCGTGGACGACGAGACGGGCCGCGTCACGTTGACGGGGCTTGTTCCGGGCGCGCACACGTTTACCGTCATGGCTCGGGGATATGAGAAAACAACCTCCGAGGTCGTGGAGGTGCCCAGCGGCGGAACGGTCGAGCTGCGCATCGAGCTCAAGCGGCCCGAGAAACCGGAGGGTTAACGGAGCGGGGAAAGGCGTCGTGATGGACCAAGCCGATTGGCTCGAGGCGGAAGCCGAACGTGTCGAAGCGTTCCAGAAAGTCATCGGGTACCGCTTCGGCAACGCGCGGCTGCTGCTCGAGGCGCTCATTCACCGCTCGCACGTAAACGAGGTGCTCGGCCTCGAGCTGCCGGACAACGAGCGGCTCGAGTTCCTCGGCGACGCCGTGCTCGAGTTCCTCGTGACCGAATATCTGTACGCAAAACACCCCGGCGAGACCGAGGGCCGGCTCACGGTGATGCGTTCGGCGATCGTGGACCGGCGCCGTTGCGCCGAGCTTGCCCAGGCGCTCGAGATGGATCAGTACATCCTGATCGGCCGGGGGGAGCAAGTCGAAGGGGAGCCGATGCGCCTCTCCATCCTCGCCAACGCCTATGAGGCACTCATCGGGGCGATCTATCTCGACGGTGGGGTCGAGGAGGCGCGCCGGTTCACCCTCGGGATGATCGAGAAGCACTGCCCGGATATCGAGCTCGAGACAACGGGCAACTACAAGGCCGAGCTCCAGATCTACTCCCAGCGCAACTTCCAGCGCATCCCTCGCTATAGCCTGCTCCGCTCCTCCGGGCCCGATCACCGCAAGACGTTCGAGGTCGCGGTCAGCATCAGCGACGTGGTCTACGGCACCGGCAGCGGCCCGTCGAAAAAAACGGCCCAGCAGGAAGCCGCGCGCATGGCGCTCGCGCGTCTCAACGAGCTTCAGGCCGAGGGCGGGCTCGAAGCGTTGCGGGATGCGCCGCGCCGCTCATCGTATCGCGCCATTGCCGAGGCCGTGCTCGCGCTCGGCGGGCACGCGAGCATCCACGAGGTCGAGCGCTACCTTGCCGAGCAGCCGTTCGCGAAGCCCGTGGACGTCGGCGGCACGATGGCGGCGATGTGCGTGGACGCGCCGCCGTCGAGCACGGTGCCGTCGGAATGGCGCGTCCTCGAGCGGGTGCGTCGTGGCGTCTACCGCCACGTCAAGGCCGACATGGCGTGAAACGCGAGGCTTGGCCCTAGCGTTGCGCCTTGGCCCGGAGCGCCTCAAGCCACTGGACCAGCATCGCCTGAAGGCGTGTCGGCGACATCAGGAGCCGTACGAGGAAAAGGAGCGGGCCGGAAAACGTCTCCACGGTTGTCACGCGAGTGCCGTCGCCGTCGGCTTCGAAAGTGAAGCTGTGCCGCTCGACAACCCCCAGGCGGCGCCCAACCCACGTGACGCGGCGGTTTGGCTCGATCGTGACGACTTCCGACCGAACGGTCATTCGCCTGCCCTTGAGCCGAAGCGTGAGCTGCATCCGCGCGCCGCGTCGCCATTGACCTTCCGTGAGCCATGTGGCGCTCGGCGTGGCCGGATTCCATTTCGGCCAGCCGGGGAGGTCCTGAAACACCGCCCAGACCCGCTCGGGCGGCCGGGGAACCGTGACGCTGTGCTGGATTCGGAGCATGGCCGGTGTGTCTCGCGCCCGGGAAGCTATTCCGCCAGGATCGCCGCCATCTCGACGAGCCCGCGTGTAAGGGGTTTTTTGCGCGTGTAGGTCTCCTCGAGCGGCGTATGGACGATCTCGCCGTTGACCTCGCCGACCATGATATTGGTGTGGCCCGCCGCGAGCGCACGCACCGCCTCGTAGCCGAGCCGCGAGGCCAGCAGCCGGTCCTTTGCCGTCGGGCTGCCGCCGCGCTGGGTGTGGCCGAGGATGCACACGCGGAAATCCATCCCCGTACGTTTGCTCAGCTTCTGGCCGATCTCGACGGCGCCGCCCGCCTCGTCCCCCTCGGCGACGACCATGATGAGGCTCGTCTTGTGTTTTTCTGTTCGCTGCTCGATTCGGCGGGCGATCGCCTCGAGGTCGGTCGGCGTCTCGGGGATAAGAATCTCTTCCGCGCCGCCGGCCACGCCGCTGGCGAGCCCGATGAAGCCGGCCTCGCGGCCCATGACCTCGACGAGAAACATGCGATCGTGGCTCTGGGCGGTGTCGCGGATCTTGTCAATGGACTCGAGCGCCGTGGCGACCGCGGTATCGTAGCCGATTGTGAAGTCGGTGCCGAAGAGATCGTTGTCAATCGTGCCCGGCACGCCGACGATGGGGACCTGGAATTCCTTGAAGAACTCGACGGCGCCGTGGAACGAGCCGTCGCCGCCGATGCAGACGAGCCCCTCGATGCCGTGCGCCTGGAGCTGCTCGTACGCCGTGCGGCGGCCCTCGGGCGTGAAGAATTCGGCCGAGCGCGAGGTTTTGATGATCGTGCCGCCCTGGTGGATGATGTTCGAGACCGAGCGGCGGTCCATGGACTTGATCTCGCCCGCGATCATGCCCGCGTAGCCTCGAAGGATGGCGAAGACCTTGAGGTGGAAGTGGTGCGCCGTGCGCACGACGGCGCGGACCGCCGGGTTCATGCCGGGCGAGTCGCCGCCGCTTGTGTAAACCCCGATCGTGCTCAGTGTCGGCGCGTCGCCCATCGAGTCATGACTCCCCGAGCTAGCCGAAGAAGATTTTCATTGCGTCGTAGAGCTTCGGGTTCACCGTGCGCGTCTTCGAGACGGCCTCCTTGAGCGGAATGGCCACAAAGTCGTTCCCGCGCAGGCTCACCATCGTGCCGAACTTGCTCTGCTCGACGAGCTCGACGGCGATCATGCCGAAGCGAAGGCCCAGGTAGCGGTCGTAGGCGCTCGGGCTGCCTCCGCGCTGGAGGTGGCCGAGCACGACGAAGCGCGTCTCAAAACCGGTGCGCTTCTCGATCTCTTGGGAAAGGCGTTCGCCGATGCCGCCGAGCCGGACGTGCCCGAACTCGTCGAGCTTCTTCGTCTGGAGCGCCGTGCCCTCGCCGAGGTCGGCCCCCTCGGCCACGGCGACGATCGAGAAGTCGCGCCCGCGGCCGTGGCGCTCGCGGATGATCCGGCACACCTCGTCAACGCTCACCTGCACCTCGGGGATGAGGATCACGTCGGCGCCGCCGGCGAGCCCCGCGTACAGCGTGATCCACCCGGCGTGGCGGCCCATGAGCTCGATGACGAGCACGCGGTCGTGCGACTCGGCGGTCGTGTGCAGCCGGTCAATGGCGTCCGTGGCGATGTTGATGGCGGTGTCGAAGCCGAACGTGCGGTCCGTGCCGAACAGGTCGTTGTCAATCGTTTTGGGCACGCCGACGGTCGGCAGGCCCTCCTGCTCGTGGAGCTTGTGCGCCACGCCGAGCGTGTCGTCGCCGCCGACGGCGATGAGCGCGTCGAGCCCCAAGGCCTTGAAGTTCTCCTTGACCTTCTCGACGAGTTCCGGGTTCTTGTACGGGTTCGTGCGCGAGGTGCGCAGGATCGTCCCGCCGCGCGGCAGAATCCCCGAGACGCTGTCGCGCGTCAGGGGCCTGGCCGCCTTCTCGATCAGGCCGAGCCACCCCTTGAGGATGCCGACGACCTCGTAGTCGAGCGCGAGCGATTTCCGCACGACGCCCACGAGTACCGAATTCAGGCCTGGGCAGTCGCCCCCGCCCGTGAGAACACCAATTCGTTTCACAGCCATGCTACGATTCCCACCTCTTCTGCCTTGCTGACGTCTTCGGGTGAGCCGAGGCTCACGTCGGTTGTTCTTCCCGCTCGGGTTCCTCGGCCGCTTCCTCGGGGTACTCGTCGGCCGGCGCGCTTGGCGGCGCCGCCGGTTCACCGCGGGACATGGTTCGGGCAATAAAGACCTTGACGGTGTGGACGTTGGCGAGACCGAAGAAGGTCTGCACCTGGCCGCGCACGGCCTTCTGAATGCGCTCGCACGCCGCATGAATGTTCTGATCGTCCCAGAGCGAGACGCGCACCTCGATGGCCACGCCGCCGTCCACGGCCACCACCGCGGGGAAGATGTCGCGCACCTCGGGGAAGCTGCGGCCGAGCCGCCTGATGAAATCCTCGATGGCGTTGATGGCGATGATGACCTCGCCGTCGGGGTTGTCGAACGAGATGCAGTCCTGGCGCCGAACCCGCGCCACGAGCGCCGCGAGGAGCACGATCACCGCGGCAATCATTACGCCGCCGACGACCTTGCCCCATGGCGTCCCGATGGCGGCGTCCACGCTGGTGTTTTTGAGGAAAGGAACGGTGTCCCTGAACGCCGCGTACAACCCAACCACGGCGAAACAGATCGTGATGACTACGCTCATCACGATCGCGATCGTCGCCGGAGTCCGCCGGTAGCCTCGCATCGTTAGCCCTCCTCGTGTGCCTTGTCGCGCTCGCGTGCGTCGTCGGGCGTCTCGTGGCCCGGTTCGTCGTCGGGTTCGAGCTCCGGCGCCCCGCTGGGCGCGCGGATGCCCTGGACGGTCACGTTGACCGCCCGCACGAACTTGCCGGTCATTTCCTCGATCGCGCTGCGCAGCCGCGTCTGGATCTCGGCCGCCACCGCCGGGATGCGCGCGCCGTACTCGACGACAATGGTCACGTCGAGCGTCACGGCATTGCCGTCGGTCTCGATTTTGATCCCCCGGGCGGCGCCCTTGCGCCCCAGCAGCCCGCCCATCAGACCCGCCGAGGACGAGGCGATGCCCTTCACCTCGGCGAGCGCCGTGGTGGCGATCGTCGTGATGACGTCGTCGCTGACGCGCACCACGTCTTCGCGGCCGGCGGCTTCCATTTCTTCTCCTGGGTCTCGGTTTTCTTCGTTCTTGCGCATAGTCGGTCCGACCTCCTCAGTGCTCCCCGGCGCTTGGCGTCAGCTCCAGCCCTGGTCGCGGACGACCTCCTCGGCGAAGTGATTGCCGAACGCCCCGCCGATGAACTTCGGGTGGTGCATGACGTGTTTGTGGAACGGCACGGTCGTGGCCACGCCGGTCACGTAGAACTCGTCGAGCGCGCGGCGCATGGTTTGTATCGCGTCGGTGCGGTCGTGGCCCCAGACGAGCAGCTTCGCCAGGAGCGAATCGTAATGCGACGGGATAACATAGCCCGAATAAATGTGCGCGTCCACCCGGACGTTCGGGCCGCCCGGGAGCGCGCAGAACTCGATCGTTCCCGGCGTGGGTTTGAACCCGTTCGCGGGGTCCTCGGCGTTGATCCGGCACTCGATCGCGTGGCCGCGCGGCTGGAGGCTGCGCTGGTCGAGCGAGAGCTTCTCTCCGGCGGCGACGCGAATCTGCTCTTTGACGAGGTCCACGCCGTAAATCATTTCGGTAACCGTATGCTCGACTTGGATGCGCGTGTTCATCTCGATGAAGTAGAAGCTCCCGTCCTGGTCGAGGAGGAACTCGATGGTGCCGGCGTTGACGTAGCCCACTTCCTGGGCGAGCTTGAGCGCCATCTTCGTTACGGCACGCCGCATGGACGAGGTGACCGCCGGCGACGGCGCTTCCTCGACGAGCTTCTGGTGGCGGCGCTGCACCGAGCAATCGCGCTCGCCCAGATGGACGGTGGTGCCGTGGGTGTCGGCGAGGATCTGCACCTCGACGTGCCGGGGATTTTCCAGGTACTTCTCGATATAGACGTCCGGGTTGCCGAACGCGGCCTCGGCCTCCGACTGCGCCGTGGCCAGGGCGCTTGTGAGCGCCACGTCCGTATGCGCCACGCGCATGCCGCGTCCGCCGCCGCCGGCCGCCGCCTTGATGATGACCGGGTACTTGATCTGCTCGACGACCTTGAGCGCTTCGGTCTTGTCCTTGACGACCCCATCGCTGCCGGGGATGACCGGCACGCCGGCGCTCTTGGCGGCGCGGATTGCCTCGGCCTTATCCCCCATGCGGCGGATGACCTCGGGCTGCGGCCCGATGAACTTGACCCGGCAGCTCTCGCAGATCTCGGCGAAGTGCGCGTCCTCGGCGAGGAAGCCGTAACCGGGATGGATCGCCTCGACGTCGAAGATCTCGGCGGCCTTGATGAGGCTCGGCACGTGCAGGTACGACTCGGCGCTCGTGTTATTGCCGATGCAGATCGCCTCGTCGGCGAGCTGGACGTGCATCGCCCGCTCGTCGGCTTTGGAATAGACCGCGATGCTCTGGATCCCGAGCTCCTTGCAGGCCCGGATGATGCGCACGGCGATCTCGCCCCGGTTGGCAATCAGGATTCTCTCGAACATAGGCGCCTTTGTGGACGGAGTGTCCGCGGCACACGAGCGCTTAGGCGATCTCGACCCGGAACAGCGGCTGGCCGTACTCAACCGGCTCGCCGTTCTCGGCCAGCACCTCGACGATCAAGCCCTCGAGCTCCGCCTTGATCTCGTTCATCACCTTCATCGCCTCGAGAATGCACACGACGTCGTCCTTGCCGACCTGTTCGCCGACGGCCACGAACGGCGGCGAGTCGGGCGACGGCGCTACGTAGAACGTGCCGACCATCGGGGACTTGATGTAGGCGATTTTCTCCTCGAGTTTTTCGCCGGCGGCTTGTGCTGCCGGCGCGGGCGTCGGCGCTGCGGGTGCCGGTGACTGGGGCACCGCGGCGGCGAGGACCGGCGCGGCCGCACCGGCCTTGCGCAACGCGATGCGCACCCCGTCGCGCTCGAGCTCGAACTCGGCCAGCTCATTCTCGTCCATGAGCTGGAGGATTTGCTTGATCTCCTCGAGGTCCATGCCTCCTCCTTGGCGTGTGGCGTCGCTCAGCCCCACGGCTGGGGACGCCTCGGCAGACGCGAGAGCACCTCGTGTCCGCGGGCGGTCACAAGCACATCGTCCTCGATCCGCACCCCCACGGTGCCGGGGAGGTAGATGCCGGGCTCCACCGTGACGACCATGCCCGCACGCAAGGTCCCCTCGGCGCGACTCGAAAGCGCCGGGTGCTCGTGCACCTCGAGCCCGATGCCGTGGCCGAGCGAGTGTGTGAAGCGCCTCCCATAGCCGGCGGCTTCTATGACGTCGCGCGCCGCCTTGTCCGGCGCCGAGAGTTTTGCTCCGGGCCGGATACGTTCCAGGGCGGCGCGTTGCGCCTCCAGCACGACCTGGTAAATTGCTTTTGTCCGACGCGGCATCCTAGGGGGGAGCAGGGTCCGTGTCAAGTCAGAACTGTACCCCCCGACCCGGACGCCCCAGTCAATGAGCACCGCATCGGTGTCGCGGAGCTTCCGCCGCCCCGTCCTGTGGTGGGGCACCGAAGAATGGGGGCCGAACGCCACAAGCGGGTCGAAGGCGGCCTTATCCCCGCCGCTCGCCATGAAGAAGAACTCCAGCTCGACCGCGATGTCGCGCTCGCTCACGCCCGGCCTGAGCAGCGGGAGAACGTGGCGGAAGGCGCGTTCGTTAAGGCGGACCGCCTTGCGGATGGCGGCGATCTCCAAAAAATCCTTGATGGCGCGCACCGACTCGACCACGCTGCTCACTGGCTTGCACTTTCGGGCGCCGAGCGTCTCGATGAGTTTGAGCGCCCGTGCGTGCGAGAGGTGGTCCGACTCGAACCCGAGCCGCTTCACCCTTTGACCCTTCACCACGCCGGCGATGTTTTTGAAGGCGTCCTTTTCGAGCAATTCGACCGCGTCCGCCTGGACGCGCTTTTGTGCCGCCTCGATGTAGCGCGCGTCCGTCAAGAAAACGCTCCGACCCGACGCGGTGATCACAAGGCAGGCATTCGACGAAGCGAAGCCCGTCAAGTAGAGGACGTTCGGTGGATGCGTCACGAGCAGGGCATCAATCTTATGGCCTGCCAGCTTCCGCCCCACTGTGCGAATTCGGCGTTTCACGGCAACCTCGAATTGATGGCCCGATCACTTCCCCAAGAGGTCCAGCGCCGCGCGCAGGGCGAGGGTGTAGCTCTGTGGACCGAAGCCGGTGATCTGGCCGACGGCTACCGGCGCGACGTGCGAGTGGTGGCGGAACGGTTCGCGCGCGTACACGTTCGACAGGTGGACCTCGATCGTCGGCACGCCCGAGGCGGCGATCGCGTCGCGGATCGCCACGCTCGTGTGCGTGAACGCCGCCGGGTTGATGATGATCGCGTCGAACGCGCCCTTAGCCTTCTGGATGTGCGAGGCGATCTCCCCCTCGTGGTTGGACTGGACGCACTCGACCTCAGCGCCTTCCTTCTCGGCCATCGTTTTGAGCGAGGCGTTGATCGTTGTGAGGTCCGTCGTGCCGTACACGTCGGTCTCGCGCTCGCCGAGCATGTTCAGGTTCGGGCCGTGAATGACGAGGATGCGCATCGGGCTACTCTCCCAAAGAATTTTCGTGCGGTTCGTCTGTCGGGCCGTACTTCGCGCGCAAGCGCTCGAGTTCGGCCGCAAAATCAAACTCATTATAGGTGGACTTGGCCGTCTTCAAAGCAAGCGAAAAGTTGTCGGGGTCATCACCGGCGGCGATGTCGAACTGCCGCTTCGCCTCATCGTCTCGGCCGGCCTCGTCGAGGGAGTACACGTAGCGCAGGCGCATAAAGGAGTCGGTGGGGTAGTGCGCCACGGCTTCCTTGATCTCGTCGAGGATCGGGGCCCATTCGACTTTCCCGGCGAGCCGCATGCGTTCGAGCCGCACGATGGCTCGCCGATAGCGGAACGCGTAGCTGTTGGGGTTGAGCTTGAGCGCTCGTGTGTACCAGCCGTCCGCCTCGTCGAGGTCGTTGGGGTTCCGCTCCTGAAGGCCCCGCGCCGCATGGAGCCGCGCGAGGTACCCCATGAAGTTGTGGTTGAGCGGGTCCCACCCGAGCGCCTGGTGCACCTCGCCGATGGCCGCGCCGTACGGGTCGGTCGGGCGCTCGATTGTCTGGCCCGTGAGGATCCAGTGGGCGTTGAAGAAGTGCACCTCGGCCGTGAGCGGCATCGGCACGAACAGCACAACCGGCGCCGTCACCACCATCAGCACCGCCAGCGTGCCGACGGCGTGAATTTCCTTGCGCAGGACGAGGGTCTTTTGCCGGAACACGCCGGTGTGACGGGCCATGAGCCCGACAAGCAGCATCGCCGTCATGGCAATCCCGGCCACGTACAGATCGAAGTCCACGACACTGTGCAGCAGGAACCCGAGCAGCCCAAAGAACGCCGCGAGCACGACGAGCGTTTTGAATGTGAGCGGCTCTCTGCCGCGTGCGAAGGTGCGTATGATCGGTCCGGCCCGCACGAGCTGGATGATCCAGAACGCGACGAACGCCGCAAGGCCGAGCACACCGACCTCGACGAAAAGCTGCACGTAGTTATTGTGTACGTTCTTCGCCTCACGGACGACATCGGGTGGGTCCTTGTACTTGGGGAAAAGCACTGAGAAGGCATTGAAGCCGCTGCCGACGAGGTTGCGCCCCACGGGGCGGTCGGCCGCCATCCGCGCCGCGCCGCGCCAGTAGCCGACACGTTGCTTGAACGTCTTTCCCCCGCGCTCGATGAGTTTTTGGCCTGGCGGGGTGATCGCGATCACGGCCGCGGCCACGAGGACGGGAACAAGAATGGCGAGAAGTTTTCTGGCGTCGATTTTGAGCCGTTTCTGCATGGTCAGGGCCACCGCAACCGCCACGATGCCGAGGCTCAGGAACGCGCCCTTGGATTCGGTCAGAATGAAAATGGCAAAAGCAAGCACCGGGCCGAAAAGGCTGTACAGGATCGTCGCCGCTGCGCCGTGCTTCCGCGTCCACTGCCGCAGGACAAGCACGAAGAGGCATGCTGTCGGCAGGAGCAGTGCGTAGAGTCCGCCGAGCGAATTGGGGGAAGCGAACGTGCCCATGACGCGGTCGCGCTCGAGGATCGCGAGCGTCGCCTCCTGCTCCCGGGCCGAGAGGAAGCGGTAGGCTTGTTGAATCATCTGTTCGTATCCGATGAGCCGCTGGTGGAGGCCGATGAGCGAGCCGCACACCATGCCGGCCATGAGCGCGGCCACGAGCGTTCGTTCGCGCCGCTCGTCGCCGGGCAGGTTGACCACGAGGTGGTAGAGCAGCGCCCAGCAGGCGAACTCCTTCATGAAGATCACCGCCGAGTGCGGCAGGATCGAGAGGAACGAGCTCACGAGCCCGACGACGAGGAACGCCCACAGAAAGAAATCCGCCCGGGTGTAGCGGAACGTGAGCCGCCGCATCACGATCATGTTGAGCAGCCAGAAAAACGCCGCGAGCACGATGAGCAGCTCGGCTATTTCGGTCGGCCACGAGGCAAGCGGCACGAGGAGCGAGCCGATCGAAGGACCGCCGAAGTTCGGGTTGGGCAGCATGTCGAGGCTGAAGAAGCCGAACTTGAACGGCATCAGGAAAGCGAGCGCCACAAGCAGCCCAAAGAAGATCTTTTCGTGAACCGTGACCGGGCCGGTGCGCGGGAGCTCGTGCGCTGGGCGGGATGGCGGGCTCAAGCGGCATCTCCTCGATGCGTTTATCCTACGCTATCAGACGGGTGCGCTCGCGTCAACGCGAGGTCGCGTACGCCGAGACGACCGCGAGCGCGTAGGCCGCCGCTGTGCCGGAGCGCAGCGTGGTCGGGCCAAGCAGAGCGGCGTGCGCGCCCGCCTCGACGGCGGCAGCGACCTCCTCCGGCGCAAAATCGGCCTCCGGCCCCACGAGCACCGCGATCGCCGACGCCCCGGCCCCGGTTTTTTCGAGCACGTTCCAGAGCGGCTCGGCGTGCGCTCCGGCTGCACAGATGACCTTGGTGGCGCCGGCCAGTGTCGGCAGAAGCTCGTTGAGCAGGGTAGGGGGCTTAATTTCCGGCAGCGCAATGCGTCCGCATTGTTTTGCTGCGGCGATGGCGATTCGGCCCCAGCGCGCAAGGCGCGTTTCGTTTTGCGACTGCCGAAAGTGGGCGGCGCTGCGCTCGGCGATCACCGGCGCGATCACGTGCGCGCCGAGTTCCGTGGCGTTCTCGACGGTGGCGTCGAAGCTCTTGCCCTTCGTGAGCGCAGGACACGCGATGACTTGCACCGCCGGCTTCGTCGCCTCCCGCACGAGTTTTCTTAAGTCGAGTAAGGCACGGTGTTTCTCAACGCGGGCAATTGTCGCCTCCCACTCGTGCGAGACGCCGTCGAACACGGCGACCGTCCCTTTCGTCCGACGCAGGACGTTGATGCAATGGTGAAACTCGTCCCCGTCGAGCTGCGCGGTTTCTTGGGCGATCTTTTCGGGCGGGACGTAGAGGCGGTAGCGGTGCATCGGCCCGGCCTACGTGTGGTGGTTGACGCGCTTGACCTTGCGGCTGAATTCCTCGCCAAACGGGTGCTCGCGTCCGCCCGTGATCTCGCCGAACTTCTCGAGGAGTTCCGCCTGCTTGCGGGTGAGCTTTTGCGGCGTCTCGACGACGACGCGCACGTGCTGGTCGCCCCGGCCGTAGCCGTGCAGATTCTGGATGCCTTTGCCGCGCAGCCGGAAGATCTTCCCGCTTTGCGTGCCCGGCGGCACCTTGAGCCGCGCTTTCCCGTTCAGCGTCGGCACCTCGATCGTGCCGCCGAGCGCCGCGAGCGAGATGGTGATCGGTACCTCGCACAGAAGGTCGTCGCCGTGCCGGTCGAAAATCGGATGCGGCTCGACGTTCAAGAAGATGTAGAGATTGCCCGGTGGCCCGCCGCGCGTGCCCGCCTCGCCCTCGCCGGCGATCTTGAGCTGCGAGCCCATCTCGACGCCGGCCGGGATGGTAACGTTGATCGTCTTGCGGCCGTGGATTCGGCCCTCGCCGCGGCACTGCTTGCAGGGATTTGTGACGATGGAACCGGTGCCGTGGCAGCGGTCGCAAGTGCGGCTGATGCTGAAAAAGCCTTGCGACATGCGGACCTGCCCCGAACCGCCGCACTGCGGGCAGGCGCTTCGCGTCGAGCCGGCGGCCGCCCCCGAGCCTTTGCATTCCTTGCACTCGTCGAGCCGTGGCACGACGATTTGCTTCTTCGTGCCGAACGCGGCCTCCTCGAACGTGATCCCCAAATCGTACCGCAGGTCGGAGCCGCGCATGGCGCCCGTGGCGCGTCGTCGTGTACGCGCGCCGAAGCCGCCGCCGAGGATTGACTCGAAGATGCTCTCGCCGCCGAAGGCGCGTTCGAAGATCTCGAACGGGTCAACGGTCCCGAAACCGCCGAAGCCCGGACCGGCCCCGGCGCCGGCAGCCGCGCCGGTCACGGCCGCGTGGCCGAACTGGTCGTACATCCGCCGTTTGTTCGGATCGCTCAGCACCTCGTACGCTTCGGAAACTTCCTTAAACTTTTCCTCGGCGGTTTTGTCGCCCGGGTTCTTATCCGGGTGGTGCTTCATCGCGAGCTTGCGATACGCCTTCTTCAGCTCGTCGTTGTCCGCGTTCCGGCCGACGCCGAGCACCTCATAGTAGTCGCGTTTATTGGCCATCCCTGTTCCTTGTTGGGCGCGTTACTTCTTCTCGTCGTCGTCAACCACCTCGTAGTCGGCGTCAACCACGTTCTCGTCTTTCGACTCGGCCTTTTCGCCTTCGGGTGCGCCGCCGGCCGCCGCGCCGGCGCCCGTCGCGGCTTCGGCCTGCGCCGCCTGCTGCGCGGCCGCCGCCTGCTTATAGATCTCCTCGGCGATCTTGTGCGAGGCCGAGGTCACGGCCTCCATCCCTTTTCGGATTTCCTCGACCGAGCCGCTCTCCATCACCTTCTTGAGCTCCTCGACCGCCTTCTCCACTTTCCCGCGTTCGTCCGCGGACACCTTGTCGCCGTGCTCCTTGAGCGTTTTCTCCGTCGTATAGACAAGCGTGTCCGCCTGGTTCTTGGTCTCGACTTCTTCGCGCCGCTTCTTGTCTTCGGTCTCGTGCGACTGCGCGTCCTTGACCATTCGGTCAATTTCCTCCTCGGACAGCCCGCTCGAGGCCTCGATGCGGATCTTTTGCTCCTTGCCCGTGCCGAGGTCCTTGGCGGAGACGTGCACGATGCCGTTCGCGTCGATGTCGAAGGTCACCTCGATCTGCGGCACCCCGCGCGGCGCCGCCGGAATGCCGACGAGGTCGAACCGGCCGAGCGTGCGGTTGTACGCCGCCATCTCGCGCTCGCCCTGGAGCACGTGGACGCTCACGGCGGGCTGGTTGTCCGCTGCCGTCGAGAAAATCTGGCTTTTCCGCGTCGGGATCGTCGTGTTGCGCTCGATGAGCCTGGTAAACACCCCGCCGAGCGTCTCGATACCGAGGCTGAGCGGCGTGACGTCGAGCAGCAGCACGTCCTTGACCTCGCCACCGAGCACGCCCGCTTGGATCGCCGCGCCGACCGCCACCACCTCGTCGGGGTTGACGCCCCTGTGCGGCTCCTTGCCGAAGATCTTTTTGACCATTGCCTGCACGGCCGGCATCCGCGTCTGGCCGCCGACGAGGATCACCTCGTCAATTTCCCCAGCCGAGATGCCGGCGTCCTGAAGCGCCTGGAGACACGGCCCCTTCGTGCGCTCGATCAGGTCGTCCACGAGCTTCTCGAACGTCGCTCGCGTGAGCGTCTTGACGAAGTGGAGCGGTTCCTTGTCCGCCGTCATGCTCACGAACGGCAGGTTGATCTCCGTCTGTGCCGTCGAGGAGAGCTCCTTCTTCGCCTTTTCCCCCTCCTCGCGCAGCCGCTGCAGGGTGCGCCGGTCCTTCGACAGGTCAATCCCTTGCTCCTTCTTGAACTCGGCGACGATCCAGTTGATGATCCGCTGGTCGAAATCGTCGCCGCCCAGATGCGTATCGCCGTTGGTGGCGCGCACCTCGAAGACGCCCTCGCCGATCTCGAGGATCGAGATGTCGAACGTGCCGCCGCCGAGGTCGAACACGGCGATCTTCTCGTCCTTTTTCTTGTCGAGCCCGTAGGCGAGCGACGCCGCCGTCGGCTCGTTGATGATGCGGAGCACCTCGAGCCCGGCGATCTTGCCCGCGTCCTTCGTCGCCTGGCGCTGGCTGTCATTGAAGTACGCCGGCACGGTGATGACCGCTTGCGTGACTTTCTCGCCGAGGTAGTCCTCGGCCGTCTGCTTCATCTTCTGCAGCACCATCGCCGAGATTTCCGGCGGCGTGTACGTCTTGTCGCCGATCTTGACGACCACCTCGCCGCCGTTGCCGCTGGCGACCTGGTAGGGGACGAGCTTGATCTCCTCGCTTACCTCGTCGTAGCGCCGGCCCATGAACCGCTTGATCGAGAAGACGGTCCGCTCCGGATTGATGATCGCCTGGTTCTTGGCCACGATGCCCGTGAGCCGCTCGCCGTCCTTGCCGAACGCGACGACCGACGGCGTCGTCCGGCTCCCCTCGGCGTTCGTGATGACCGTCGGCTCGCCGCCTTCCATGACGGCGACGCACGAGTTGGTCGTGCCGAGGTCAATCCCAATGATCTTACCCATGTCTATTCAACCTCCTTCGTCTCATTCTCTGAATCCGTTTCCACCAAAGAATCCTCTTTGTTCTCGTCGGGCGGTTGCGGGTTCACGGCCACCCGCACGGTCGCGGGCTGCACGACGCGGCCGTTGAGCATGTAGCCGCGCTGGAGCACCTCGATGACCGTGTTGTCCGGGTGCTCGGTCGTCTCGACCGACTCGGCCGCCTTGTGCTTTGCCGGGTCGAACGGCTCGCCCACCGGCACGATTGCCTCGGCGCCGTATCGGGCGAGCACCTCGCGCAGTTGCTTCAAAATCATCTCGACGCCGACGGCGAAGTTGTGCGTCGCCGGCACCTTCTCCGCGGCGGTGAACGCGCGCTCGAAATTGTCGAGCACGGGGATGACTTCGCTCAGCAGCCGCTCGTTGGCGTACTTGACGAATTCTTCCTTCTCGCGCTGCGTCCGCTTGCGGAAGTTTTCGAGATCCGCCATCGCCCGGACGTAGTGCCCGTAGTACTCGTCCGCCTTCTTGGACTTTTCCTGCAGCTCTTCGTACTCGTCCTCGTTGATGAGCCGCTGCCCTTTCTTCTTTTTCTTCTCGCGTTTGCTTGCTTTGCGCTCCTCGCGCGGCTCGGTCTTTTCCGCCTCCGCGCTCTCCGTGCTCTCTGCGGTTTTCTCCGGTTTTTCGATGTTCGTCGGCTCTTGGGCCCGATCGGGATCACTCATGCTGTCCATATCTAATCCTTATTCCTGTTCAGTTGGCTGCGCCGCTCCGCCGACGGTCACCTTAAAAGGCACGTCCCGGTCGAACCCGAGCCGCGGCCGCCGCCACGCCTCCGACAACCATCCCTCAAGCAGCTCCGTCATGGCCCGCACGAGTTGTGCGGCACGCTCGTACGGCATCCGCGTCGGGCCGACAATCGCCACCGCCCCCAGGCTCAGCGCGTTCACTCGGTACGGCGCGACCACCATCGCCAGTGGCAGCTCGGCGCCTGGTGCGCCGCTGATCTCGCCCTCAAACAGCACGAACGCCTCGTCCTGGCCCTGGGCCTCGCGCAGCAACCTGCGGAAACGGTCACGATCCTCGAAGAGCCGGATCGCATCGGAGACCGAGCGTGGATCCTGCAGTTGGGCATGTTCGAAAAGGTTCGCAAACCCCTCGAGGAAGAGTTCGGTAGCGCGCCGCGGCGCAAAATTAATGAAGTACCGAAGCACGATATCGCGGTAGAGCTCGTCGCCGAGCCGGCGCTCTTCGCTCGTGAAGCCGTTCTCATACGTCGCGCTCATCTCGTCCTGGCCGCGGAGCTTCGCGTTGAGGTATTCCTCGAGGCGCTTGAGCGTGAAATAGCTTGAGCGGGCTTCCGTCCGCACCGTCTCGGAGCGGATCAAACCGTAGTCGCTCACGAGGACGACAAGCATCCGCGTCGGGTCCACCCCGACCAGCTTGATCTCTCGAATAAAATCGTTCTCGAATCGTGGCGAGAGCACCATCGCCGCGCAGCCGCTCTCGCGCGCCAGCACCCCCGCCGCGCGCTGGAGCAACGTGCCGACATCGCCGGGCACCGGCTCCAGGTCGCCGAACTCGCGCGCGAGCCGCTTGCCCGTGCGCACGAGCGGCAACCTTCGGCTCAGCGCTTCCTCGGCATACACTCGGTAGGCTTTCGTCGTCGGGATACGCCCTGCCGAGGCGTGCGGCTGCGCGGTGAGGCCGAGCCGGTCGAGCTCGAGCAGCACGTTGCGGACTGTCGCCGACGAAAGATCCGTCTTCATTTCCTCGACGATGGCCCGCGACGACACCGGTTCGCCCGTGCCGATGGAGGCGCGCACCAGCGCCATCAGCACCTCGTGTCGTCTCTTCTCAGCTTCCCGCTTGCTCAGCGACATATGTCTTTCTTTGTTTTACGCGCCCTCTGCCGCGCATGATAAAGGCGCTCGGTAAAGCCGCCCTCAGCCAGGAATCGCTCCTCGAGCTGGCGCAGTTGTTGGTCAAGCAGGTAGTTGGCCTGGTGGACGAGACAGAGCATCGTGTTGGCGGCCACCTCCGGCGAGCCCTCCTCGACATGAGACCTATAAGTCATATAGGTCTTATTGGGCAGGTAGGCCAGCTCGCGGACGGCGCGCGCCTGCTCGTGCTCTTTGCCCCATAGAGGCAGAGCGCGCTGCCGCAAAAAGTCCTCGTAGTCCAGCAGCAGCTCCTCGAGGCTTGCCCTGGCCACGCCGACGAGCTTCAGCTCTCCCTTGCGCGACGTGCCGGAGCCCACGCTCCCTTCGGCGATGTTCTGCTTGCCGCTTCGGGCCGCTTGAACCATCTGATCGTGCGTACGCGAGCGAGCCGGCACGAATCGTTCACAGAACGCCACCGTCCCATCGTAGACGATCTCCGCCATCTGGTACGATTTGAGCTTCCTATATCCACCGTGCGGCGCCACGGGCCTTGCAGGCTCTTTCTCGTCCACTCGATGGCTCCTCTACGTCGAATTCGTCCATTCGTCCTAAAAGCACCCGTCAAAGTCAAGCCTTTTCCCATATAAATTAGCAACAGGCGTGCCTGGCTGCTAACAATTGCTCCCAGGGAAAGACCCGCCGACGACACCCAAATCATCTGGCCGGGTGCGTCATTTTGTCCCAGTGAGGCGCTTGATAGCGAGGATTGTCACACCCACTGGTGTGTCCTATAATCGCCTCGGTTATGGGAGCGATGCGGCCAAAAGTCTGTCACGTCATTACCCGCCTCATCCTTGGCGGCGCGCAGGAGAACACGCTTCATGCGGTCGAGTTGCTTCAGGCAAGCGGCCGGTTCGACGTGACGCTTGTGACCGGCCCCGCGCTCGGGCCGGAAGGGAGCCTTCTGGAGCAGGCGAAGCGCGGGCCGTTCCGGACGGTCGTGCTTCCACAGATGCGCCGCGCCATTCACCTGACCCGCGACCTCTCGACGTATCGCGCGCTCAAGAGACTGTTCCGGCGCGAGCGCTACGACGTCGTGCACACGCACAGCTCGAAGGCCGGCATCCTCGGTCGGCTCGCCGCCAGGAAGGCCGGCGTGCCCGTCGTCGTGCACACCATCCACGGTCTCCCGTTCCACCCGTACCAGCCGAAATTCACGTATCGGCTCTACGTCGGGCTCGAGCGGATGGCCGGACGCCGCGCCGACAGGATCATCAGCGTTGCCGACGCGATGACGGCGCAGGCGGTCGCTGCGGGCGTCGCGCCGGCCGACAACTTCACCACGATTTACTCCGGCATGGACCTTGACGCCTTCCTTGCCGCGGACGCCGAGCGTGAGACCGCGCGGAAAAAACTCGGCTTCGGCCCGGACGATCTCGTCGTGGGCAAGATCGCCCGGCTTTTCGAGCTCAAGGGCCACGAGTACGTCTTTGAGGCCTTTCGGCGGCTCGCGGCGCGCTTCCCGACACTGAAGCTCATGCTTGTCCACGATGGCATCCTGCGGAAAGAGTTCGAGCGCGAGCTTGAGCAGAGCGGCCTCCTCGACCGCACGGTGTTTACGGGCATCGTGCCGCCCGACGAGATTCCCGGCCTCATCGCCGCGATGGACGTCCTCGTGCACGCCTCGCTCCGCGAGGGTCTCGCGCGCACCTTGCCCCAGGCGCTCGCCGTGGGCCGGCCCGTCGTCTCGTTCGACGTGGACGGCGCACGCGAGGTTGTCTTCGACGACAAAACAGGCTACCTTGTACCGCCGAAGGACGTCGGCGCGCTCACTGCCGCGCTCGAGCAACTCCTTGCCGACGCTGCGCTCCGTCAGCGGCTTGGCGCCGAGGGCCGTCGGCTCGTTGATCCGATGTTCCGCAAGGAACGCATGGTCGAGCAGATCGCCGCGCTCTACGACGAGCTGCTCGAGGCGAAAGGCATCCGGCGAGGTTAAGGGACAATGTGGCTTGTTGCGTACCTGGTTGTGCTCGTCGTGGCGATGGCGATCTCCATCGTGCTCGTTCTGGCGTGTCGCCGGCTCGCGCGCGGGTGGGGCCTCGTCGCCGCGCCACACCCCGACAAGGAAGCGGCCGGGGCGATACCGCTCATGGGCGGCGTCGCCATGTTTGCCGCGTTCGTCGTCACCGTGCTCGGTGCGTATCTCGTCATGCTTCTCGCGCGGGAGGGCGGTGCGCTCGCCGTGATCGTCCCCGACGAGGTACGGGCGTACATTCCGGGAATGCTCCGGCAGGCCCCGCGGCTCGCTGTGATTCTTGGTGGTGCCTTGTGCGTGGCGGTGCTTGGTTTGCTCGACGACAAGTTCCATTTTCGTCCTCTCACAAAACTCATCGTCGAAGCCGCCGTCGCGGTCGCCCTTGTCCTTTTGGGCGTTCGCCTGACCCTCTTCATTCAGAGCGACGTGCTCGCCGGCATCGTCACCGTGTTGTGGATTCTGGCCGTCGTCAACGCCGTGAACTTCTTGGACAACATGGATGGGCTGGCGGCGGGCGTCGTGGCGATCGCGGCCTTTTTCTTTTTGCTGACCGCCGTCCAGTACGAGCAGTATTTCGTCAGCGCCATGCTCGCGGCGCTTGTCGGGGCCGTCGTCGGCTTTCTCTTTTTCAATCGCCACCCGGCCTCGATCTTCATGGGCGATGCCGGCTCGCTCTTCCTCGGCTCCACGCTTGCCGCGCTCACGATCCTCGGCACCTTCTATCGGTCGGGGCACCCGACGCTTTTCCCCGTGGTCATGCCGCTCGTCGTGCTCGCCATCCCGCTCTACGAGATGGTCACCGTCACGGCCATCCGTCTCAAGAAGGGCCTTTCGCCGTTCAAGGCGTCCAAGCATCACTTCTCGTGGCGGATGCGCGGCCTTGGCCTCGGCGTGCGCGGCGCCGTCGGCTTCATCTATCTGGTGACGGCCGCCACCGGTGTGGCCGCGTTGCTCCTGCCGCAGCTCGACACTACGGGCGCGCTCCTCGACCTTTTGCTTGTCGGCCTCATGCTCACCATCGTCGCCCTGCTCGAGTACTGGGGTGGGCGGCGCGCGCGGCAGGAAGCGCCTCGCGACGACGAGGACTAGCATGCGCGCCTTCGCCGTCAGGACCCTCGGCTGCAAAGTCAACCAGTACGAAACGCAGCGCCTCGTCGAGCAGCTCGAAGCCCTTGGCTGGCGTCACGCCGAAAATGGCGACGGCGCCGACCTCTGCATCGTCAACACCTGCACGGTCACCGAGGAGGCCGACGCCAAGTCGCGCCAGGCGCTGCGTCGTTTCCGCCGCGAGCACCCGCGGGCCGTCGTCGTCGCGGCCGGGTGCTACGTCGAGCGCGATCGCGCCGCGCTCGAGGCCATCAACGGCGTGGACCATTTTTTGAACAACGCGCAGAAGGAACGTCTCGTCGAGGTCCTCGGTCTCTTGCCCGGCGCCGGCGCCGAGGTGCCCTCGGGTATCTCGCGCTTCGCCGGCCACGCCCGCGCGTTCGTCAAGGTCCAGGACGGCTGCGACCGTTTCTGCTCGTACTGCATCCTCCCGCGCGTCCGAGGGCGCTCGCGCAGCCGGCCGATGGCCGCAGTGCTCGACGAGGCCCGCCGTCTCGTCGCCAACGGCTATCCCGAGCTTGTCCTGACGGGCGTCCACCTCGGCGACTACGCCGACGGCCCCAAGAAGCTGTTCGACCTTGTCAGCGCACTCGACGAGATCGAAGGCTTGCGGCGCGTCCGTTTCAGCTCGATTGACCCGAAAGAAGTTACCGCCGAGCTCGTCGAGACCATCGCGTCCAGCCGCACCGCCTGCCCGCATCTTCATATTTCCTTGCAGAGCGGCTCAGGCACGGTCCTCAAGCGGATGAACCGCGACTACACGCCCGAAGAATATCGGCGCGTCGTCGAGCGCGCGTCGGCCGCGATCCCGGACCTCTGCGTCAGCACGGACCTCATGGTCGGCTTTCCAGGCGAGACCGACGACGAGTTTGCCGACTCGCTCGCCATGATCGAGGCCGTCGGCTTCAGCAAAGTGCACGTCTTCCCGTTCAGCCCGAGGCCCGGGACCGCAGCAGCGGAACGAAGCGATTTCGTTCCTCAGAAGGTGATCCAAGAGCGTCTCGCACGCATCACGGAGGCGGCCGAGGCGGCGGCGTTGCGGTGTCGTCGCCGCTTCGTCGGCCGAACCATGGAAGTTCTTGTCGAGGGCCGCACAAAGGACGGGCAATTCCACCACGGCTTTACGTCGAATTACCTCAAGACGCTCGTCGAGGCGGAGAGTGCCAAGGCCGGCAGTGTCCTTTCGGTCCGCATCGGTTCGTGCGACGCCACGCGCTTGTATGGCCGTGTCGAGAGGGATTGATGATGCTCTCGAAAAAACAGGTGCGCGCAATCTACGATCATTGCCGGAGCGCGTACCCGAAGGAAGCCGTCGGCGTGGTTCTTGGTTCGGAAGGATCAGACGCGCAGGACAGGATTGTCCCTTGCGACAACGCCCTCGACGAGCTCCACGACCCTGATCCGCAGCAACACCGTCGCGCCGCGGAGGTCGGATTCGCTATTGCACCGGACCGCCTGCTCGATCTTGACGCTGAGTGCCGCGCCAAAGGCTGGCGCATGAAACTCATCTACCACAGCCATCCCGACGGCGACATGCAGCTTTCGCCCGCCGACCGTTCACATGCTCTTGCCCACGACGGCACGCCGCTCCATCCGCGCGTTACGTACATGGTCGTCGCCGTCGAGGCGGGTGCCGTTGTCGGCCATGCCCTGCACAGGTGGGATGCGGAGCGACGGGATTTCGTCGCCCTCTAGCCCTCGGCACCGTGCTCGATCCACGCGCCGCCCAGCACAAGATCGCCGTCGTAGAAGACGCACGCCTGGCCCGGGGTCACGGCGCGGACAGCCTCGAAGAAGTTTACACGGACAGTATTCTCGTCGAGCGGCGTGACGCGGCCCATCGTGCCCGCGTGGTTGTAGCGGATTTTCACGAGCGCCTCGAAGGGCTCGGTCGGCGGCTCGACGCTGATCCACGATGGCGCCGAGGCCGTCAGGCCGTGGGCCGTGAGCCAATCCTCGGTGCCAACGATCAAGGCGTTCCGGTCGGCCTCGATCTCGACGACGTAGAGCGGCCGTCGCGCGCTGATGCCGAGGCCGCGCCGCTGGCCCACCGTGTAGAACGCGACGCCGCGATGCTCGCCGAGGCGCTTTCCTCCGGTGTCGTAGATCGGCCCGGGCACGGGCGGCGTGTCGGCGAAGGCGCGCACAAGGGCGCCGTAGTCGTCTTCGGCCGCGAAGCATACGTCCTGGCTCGCAGGACGGGCGTGTGCCGCGAGCCCGAGCGTCGTCGCCAGCCGCTGCACCTTCTCTCTGGCCAGGTCACCGATCGGCATGAGCACCCGGGGCAGGATCGCCGGATCGAGGCCGAAAAGATAGTACGATTGATCTTTTCGCTCGTCGAGCCCGCGGCGCAAGACGTGTCGGCCGGCATCGGGCGTGATGCGTGCGTAGTGCCCCGTGGCGATGAAAGCCGCGCCGAACGACGCCGCAGCCTCCAACAGCAGCGGAAACTTCACACGGCGGTTGCAGATCACGCAAGGGTTCGGCGTGCGGCCGCGCGCGTACGCCTTGCAGAACGGCCGGATCACTTCTTGACGAAACAACTCGCGGCGCTCGATTTCGTGCCACGGCACGCCGAGCCGGCGGCACACGGCCTGCGCGGAGCGGGCCGCCGCGCTCGACACGGGTGACGCGTCGCTATTGCGATCTTTCTCGTCGGGCGCAAGGACGAGCGTCACGCCGATGACGTCGTAGCCTTCCTGCTGGAGCAGGGCGGCCGCGACGCTCGAGTCCACGCCGCCGCTCATGCCGACGATGACGCGCTTGTCCATGTTCTTTGTGCGAGACTCGTTGTTGCGTGTGGGCTTGAGAGGGAATTAGTAGGGGGGCCGGGCGGGTCTGTCAATGGGGGTCTAGCCGCGCCGGCTTGAGGGCGGGTCTTATGTATTCCGCGCCGTGATGAAAATTTTCTTGCGGAAGCAGAGCGCTTTGTCTTCCGGATCGACGACGTAGTTCTCCTCGCTATCGATCTGGACAAACATCTCGGCCTCGCGGTCGGGGTCGTCCGGTTCTTCCTTGTCGACCTTGAGCTTCTTGATATCGAGCTGTTCTTTGTTGAAGTCGAAGAACGAGTGGATGCTGAACGCCCCGAGCGCGTTGTCCATGCTGATGTCCACCGTCAGTCGCTTGGTGCAGCTGATCGGTTCGAGGCTCTCCTCCATCTCGGAGCGGAACACGTCGCTCGAACGCTTGTAGAGGTCGAGCAGCTTGAGCAGCGTGGATTCGAGGAAGACCATGCCGGAGCGGGCGAGCTTCGGCTTGCGGATCTGCTTGTCCATGAAGTAGACGTTCGTGTAGATGAGCCGCGTCTCGGTCTCGTGCTTCGTGATGAAGTGGTAGTGGTTCGGCGCGCTCGAGATGACGCTGACCTCGCGGTCCGAGGGGATCATGTCGTCGAGGTCCTCGACCGTTTGGTTGAGGATCGAGATCACCTCGTCGGGCGACGGCGCAGATTTGTCGTCGTGGGGTGGGAGGCGGAAATCCATCGGTTCATCCAGTCCTTTGGGCTGCGTGCGTTACTCCGTTCTCACCCGGAAAGCCTCTGCACACACAACCATCGGTCAAAGCGCCGTTTGGTTGAGGATTCTTTGCCCTTTTTCTCGACGACAACGCAGCCGCGCAAACGGCAAAAAATGCCGCCCCGATTCGGCGGTGGCGCAGGCCCAAGCCGGGGCGTGGCAAGGGCGAATGCCTTAGGAAAGGCCATCAATGCAGGCGGAGATGCTCGACGGTTGGATGGGCTTTTTCGACGGGGACGAACGGGTACCGAGTTGCTCAGGTGCGCGGCCGGCTATTCGGGCGCAGCGACCGATTCTTGGGGCGGGATGGCGACCTCGCGGTAGTCGAGCACGATCCGTTTCTTCTTCCACTTGCCGAGCCGGAACACGACGAACGCCCCCACCGCGTGGAAGACGTTCCCCACAACAAAGGCGGCCCAAATGCCTTGGATTCCCGTTCCAAACGTCTGTGGCAATATGAGGGCCAGCGGAATGGTGATGCCGAACAACGTGACCGCCGTCAAGCCCATCGGGACCAGCGTGTAGCCCGTGCCTTCCATGGACTTGCTCAACACGATCGCCAGCCCGATCAGAAGGTACACCGAGGCCGCATACCGCAGATACACCGCACCCATGGCGATCACTTCCTGGTTTGGTGTGAAAATCCGCATGAACGTGCGGGGAAAACCCAGGCCCAGACCCATGCCCACGCCCATGAACACGCCATAGATCGCGACCGAAGTCCATATCGTCACCACGGCCCGATCCGGCTTTCGTGCCCCGAGGTTCTGGCCGGCCAGGGCGCCCGAGGCCCGCCCGATGCCGAAACCGGGCATGAGCGCCAGCATCACCGTGCGGCCCCCGATACCGAGCGCAGCCACAGCCGTCGCACCGAACCCCTTTCCCACGATCATGATCAGCACGAGACCTGACAGTGAGCGAATCATCATCTGGAACGCGCTCGGCCCGCCGATCGCAATGAGTTGCCACATCGCCTGCAAGTTGAGCTTGAAGTGCTTTGGCTGCACATGAACGCGCGACAAACCGCGGCTCAGGACGAAAATCCCGATCAGACAGAAGATCCCGCGCCCGATGACCGTCGCCAGGGCCGCCCCCTTGACCCCCATCCCGAGGCCCCAATCGTAGATGAAGATCGGGTCGAGGATCAGGTTCACCAAGTTCGCGCCGCCGAAGAGCCACATCGGCGTAATCCCGTCGCCGGCGCCCTGCAAAATCGAGCCGATCAAGAACAGCATAATCATCGCCACGCTCGAGACCATCAGGATCTCAAGGTACTCCACCCCGAGACGAAGCACGTTCCCTTGTGCGCCAAGCAACCGCAGCACCCGCGCCGAAAGCAGGATGCCGATGAGCGCCAGCACGACCGATAGCACCAGGCACATCACAAACGAATTGAACACCGTGAGGGCCGCCTTGTCTGGCTCCTTCTCGCCGACGAAGCGCGCCACCATCGCCGTCGTGGCGATCGTCAGCCCGATCAGCATCGTGTTGATGAAAAACATCACGTGCCCGGAAAAAGTCACCGCCGCCAGCGCGTCCCGGCTATACGGCAGGTGCCCAATAAACACCGTGTCAACGAAGTGGAAGAGCACCGTAAACGACTGCGTGATCGCGATCGGTAGGGCCAGGATCACCACGTTGCGCAGGATGCTCCCGGTCGTGAGGTCCTCGGGTGGCCGGATGATCTGTCTGAAAAGCCTTGGGGCCATGCCGTCTCCATCACGTGGCCAGAAGCTTCGTGCCGGGCGCGTGCCACCGTATCACGGCTCGCGCAGACCCCGCAACGCTCCTGGCGGTTCTTGGAGCAGAGACCTTCCTCGGCCACCGCTAGATATGGCCCCCGGGCGTTGCGGACACACTAGAAATTGGTTCATTTTCCCCTTGGCCGCACGGGGTGATTTTGCTATCTTGCGCTGGCAGTTAGCCCGGATTTCTCACAAGCTGGGGACGGCTTGCTCGAAATCCGCCACCGCCGCAAGACCTTGCGGCGGTGGCTTCGACGCGGCGCTTCCGCGCCTTGCTCAGGGCTAACCCTGAGCGAAGTCGAAGCCCGAAGGGCGCATTTCGAACACCCCGTGTGAGAAATGCGGGTTAGGTTTCCGGCGAAGAATCGTCCCTTTCGCCGGAGGGGTCTCGTGGCCACCGGTGTCGAAAGGAGCCCCTATGTACTTCAAGCGGCTCGATATCATCGGCTTCAAGTCGTTCGCCAACCGGACCGTCTTCGACTTCGAGCCGGGCGTGACCGCCGTGGTCGGCCCGAACGGCTGCGGCAAGAGCAACATCAGCGACGCGATCCGTTGGGTCCTCGGCGAGCAGAACCCGCGCGACCTCCGTGGCGCCCAGATGGAAGACGTGATCTTCAACGGCACGGCCGACGAGAAGCCGATGGGCATGACCGAGGTGAGCCTCACGCTCTCGAACGCCGACCACCTCCTCGATATTGACTTCGAGGAGGTGACGATCGCCCGGCGTCTCTTCCGCTCCGGCGAGAGCCAGTACCTCATCAATAAGAAGCCGTGCCGGCTCAAGGACATCCAGGACCTCCTCATGGGCACCGGCATCGGGCTCGAGGCCTACTCGCACTTCGAGCAGGGCGAAATCGAGCAGGTCCTGAGCGCCCGGCCCGAGGAGCGCCGCGCCGTCTTCGAGGAGGCCGCCGGCATCATGAAGTACAAGGCCGACCGGCGCGCCGCCCTGCGCAAGCTCGAAGCGACCGAGGAAAACCTCGTCCGGGTCAACGACATCATCCGCGAGGTCAAACGCCAGATCAACTCGCTTGACCGCCAGGCCGCCAAGGCCCGGCGGCACAAACGGCTGACTGAGGAGCTTGCCCGCTACGAAGTCGGCCACCTCCTGCATAACCGCGACGTGTTCGGCGCCGAGCTGGCGCAGCTCACCGCCAAACACGAAAAAACCAAGACGCGCCTGCGCGACCTCTTCTCTGAAATCGAGTCCCGGGACACCGAGGTCGAGACACTGCGCACCAAGCTCACCGAGCAGGAGCGAGAATTCGAAGCGCTCCAGACGCGCAAGCTCGAGATCCTGCGCGCCATTGACCACGAGCGGAATACCATCACGCTCAACGAGCAGCGTATCGCCGATGCCGAGGCCGCCGAGCTGGCCGCCCGCGAGCAGATCGAAGCACTCGAGCTCCAGGGGGACGACCTCAAGCGCGAGCTTGCCCGCGGGCAGAACGAGCTCGAAAGCGAGGAGCAGGAACTGCGCGAGGCGCAACAGTCGCTCATCGCCGAGGAGGAGAAAGTGGCCGCCGAGGCCGACGCGCTCACCGAGGCCGAGGCGGCTGTGGCCGAGGCGGCGCGCCGCGCGCTCGAGCTCGTCCGCCGCGACATGAAGCTGGCCAACGAGATCGAGGCGCTCGACCGCCGGCTCGAAGAGCATCAAGCCGCCGTTTCCGCCCTGCGCGCTGAGCAGCAGCAGCTTGTCGAGCGCCGCAACGGCCTCGACGGGGAGCAGGCGACTCTGGCACAGCGGCACGGCGAACTCGGCGCCGAGGCTAAGCGGGTGCGCGACGAGGAGGCGGCCTTGCGCCGTTCGATCGAGGCGGTTACCGCCCGGCTCAACCAGGATCTCGCGCGGCGGCAGCATCTCGCCGGCGAGCTCGCCGAGGCCCGCTCACAGCACGAGCTGCTCTGCGAGATGCGCGACAACTTCGAGGGCTATCACCACGGCGTCAAGAGCGTCTTGCGCGCCGCCGCCGACGCAACCGCGCCGCTCCCCGGCGTGTACGGGACCGTGGCCGATCTCCTCCACGTGCCGGAGGAGTTCGAGGTCGCGCTCGAGGCCGTGCTCGGGAGCCGCTTGCAGTACATCGCGGTGGCCACCGGCCGCGACGCTCAACGGGCCATCGCGCATCTCAAGGAGACGGACGGCGGGCGTGCCACGTTCCTGCCGTACGATCTGCTGCGACCCCCCTCGATAAACCAAGCGCTCCTGCAGGAACTCTTTGGCGGCAACACCGGCCTCGTTGCTCCGGTAAGCGAAGTGGTTTCGTGCGCCGAACGCGACCGGGTTCTCGTCGAAATGCTCCTTGGCGATGCGGTGCTCGTCGAGGACTTCGACGCGGCGCTCCGCATCGCCGAGCAGAAACGTTACCCGTTTCGGCTGGTCACCCGCGCCGGCGAAGTTTTTTCGGGTCGCGGCGTCATCAGCGGCGGCCGCGCCGCCGGGCGCGCCGAGGGCCTCCTCTCTCGTGAGGGGCGCATCGCCCAGCTCGACGAGAAGGCGAAGCGACTCGCCGCCGAGCACGCGGCCCTGCACGCCGAAGCCCAGGCGCGCGAAAAAGAGAAGGCTTCGCTCGAGCGTCGGCTTGAGGCGATCGCCGCAAAAAACCGCTCGCTCGACGAGCAGATCGCCGAAGCGACGCGCGATCTTGCCACGGTGGGCGCCTCGCGCGAGGCTCTTAGTGCCCAGCTTGACGCCGTCGAAAAGCGTGTCGTTGCGCTTGACGAAGAAGCAAAAAGGCACACGACGCGCCGCCAGGAGCTTTTGGCCGAAGCGGCCGTGCTCGAGCAGGAAAAACGCCGTGCCGACGAAGAGAGCCGCCGCCGGACCACCGAGGTTTCCGCGCTGCAGGCGGCCGGCGCCGACGCCGGGCGTCGGCTTACCGAGCTCAAGGTGCGGCTCTCGTCGCTCAACGAACGCGTCGCGGCGGCGCGGGCGCAGCAGGAACGCGTCGCGCGCGACATCGAGCAGCGGAACCGGGACGTCGTCGCGCGCCGCGAGCAGATCGAGGCCGACCGCGCACACACCGAACGCTTGAAGAGCGAGATGGACGAGGCGCGCCGGCGCATCGAGGCGCAGTCGAGCGAAAAAACCGAGGCGGAGCGCTCGATCGAAACGCTCGATGAGCGACGCGCCGAGATCGGCAACAAGCTCGGCACGCTCGAGGCGGGCCTCAAGGACAAGCGGCGCCTTCTGCACGACTCGCAGGAGGCCGAGTCGAAGCTCAACGCGCAGCTCACCGAAGCGCGGCTGGCCGTCGAGCGCGTGGACGAGCGGCTGCGCAGCGAGTACAAGCGCGCCCACGACGATCCCTCGTCGGAGCGCCTTCCCGACGGGACACATTGGGAGGAGATCGCCGCGCACATCGAGGCGCTCCG
>Ga0180431_10001519_pt1 | contig 32405 bp, 25 predicted proteins | sample SS_ome_11_FD_132459 | JGI IMG/M metagenome (GOLD analysis project Ga0180431, IMG submission 132459) | Hypersaline lake sediment archaeal communities from the Salton Sea, California, USA - SS_1_MS_1 metaG | ecosystem: Environmental > Aquatic > Non-marine Saline and Alkaline > Hypersaline >... | reverse complement strand
CGGTCAGCTTGGTCTCAGCGCGCCCTCCCTCTGACGGTCGCTTGGGCAGTCAGAGGGAGATGCTGGGGCGGGCTAGGTTATCCTCCACTTGGTCATGTCTGGGTACCAGCGTCGATACTGGATGGCGCGTCTTCGCCTTTGGACCCGGCGCACGCCCGAATGACGGGCTGGCGCGCCGCTATAGTGGCTCAAACTGAGCCGTGAAATGGCGCAGCAATTCTGGGGCGTACGTGTAGCGGAGGCCGGCTATCTCGTCGCGCCCCTCATAGAGCCGGCGGCAGGTGTCCACCACGAAATCCAGGTGGGCCTGGGTGTAGACACGGCGCGGGATCGCCATGCGCACGAGCTCGAGCTCCGGATAGAGCGTACCACCGGTCTCTGGGTCCTCCCGAGCGAACATGACGCTGCCGATCTCCACGCTGCGAATGCCGCCCTCAAGATAGAGGGCGCACACCAGGGCCTGACCCGGCAGCTCCTCCTGGGGAATGTGGGGCAGAAACCGTCTTGCATCCAGGTAGACGGCATGACCGCCCGGCGGCTCGAGAATCGGGATGCCCTCCTCGTTCAGCCGGTCAGCCAGGTATCTGGTGTGGCCGATGCGGTAGGAGAGATAGCTTTCGTCGAGTCCCTCCCAGAGACCTCGGGCGATGGCCTCCAGATCTCGTCCGGCCAGGCCGCCGTAGGTGGGGAACCCCTCTCGGATAATCAGCTCCTGGCGCACCTGCTCGAAGAGACGATCGTCATTGAGGGCGAGGAAGCCGCCGATGTTGACCAGAGCGTCCTTCTTTGCGGACATCGTGCAGCCATCAGCGTAGGAGAATATCTCGCGCGCGATGTCGACGAGAGGTGTGTCGGCGTAAGCCGGGTCCCGTAGCTTGATGAAGTAGGCGTTCTCAGCGTACCGGCACGCGTCGAGGAAGAAGGGGATATCGTACCTGTGAAGAATCTCCGAGGTCGATCGGATATTGCCCATTGAGACGGGCTGGCCCCCGCCGGAGTTGTTGGTGACGGTGAGCATCCCCAGAGGGATGGCATCCGGACGGGTCTCCTCGATGAAGGTTTCGAGCTTGTGGAGATCGATGTCGCCTTTGAACGGCGCGCGCAGCGTGGGGTCGAGCCCTTCGTCGGCTATCAGATCGACAGGCTGACCACCCCGGGCGATGACGTTGGCCTGTGTGGTGTCGAAATGCATATTGCTGGGCACAGCGTCGCCTGGCTTCACGGTGCAGGCGAAGAGAACACTCTCGGCAGCGCGTCCCTGGTGGGTGGGCACGAAATGCTTGAATCCGGTGATCGATTGAACGGCATCCTCTAAGTTGAAGAAGTTACGGCAGCCGGCGTAGCTCTCGTCTCCATGCATGATCCCTGACCACTGATTGTCCGACATGGCTGCCGTTCCAGAATCGGTAAGGAGATCAATGTAGACCTCTGAAGCACGAACGGCGAAGAGATTGTAGCCGGCCTGACAGAGAATGCGTTGTCGTTCTTCAGGTTCGCGTTTACGGATCGGCTCGACGGTCTTGATCCTAAAGGGCTCGACGGGGAATTCGGCCATGGGCGCTCCTTTGACTGAAGTCGGTGCCGCTGCCCGAGGCGGAGCGGCATGCCATTGGACCGGTAGTGTACACCCGTCGACGTGATTAGGCAATTGACAGGTGAATCATTGTCGTTTAGAATAGCTTGTTGTCACAGTCTGTATGGAGTCATCGGCGCAGAGCGCGACGCGGGTTCGTTGTGTTGTCGTTCCTCAGTCCCACGGCGGGCCTCGTTTTGTGCCCTGCGTTCTACACGCTACATGATAAGGGAGTCAGATTCTCGATGAAGGATTATCAGACCGAACAGCTCCGGAACGTTGTTCTACTCGGCCACGGCAGCTCCGGCAAGACTTCGCTCGCGGAAGCGATGCTCTTCACGAGCGGCGCCATCAACCGTATGGGCGAAGTCGAGGACGGGACCACCGTCGCCGACTACGACGAGGAGGAGCGACGCCGCCACATCTCGCTTAACCTGTCGTTGGTGCCTGTCGAATGGAATGGGCACAAGGTCAACGTGCTCGACACGCCGGGCTACACGGACTTCATTGGGGAGGCTAAGAGCTCGGTACGTGTTGCGGACGCGGCGATGATCGTCGTCGATGCCGTGTCCGGGGTGGAGGTCGGTACCGAGCTCGTCTGGAGGTTTGCCGAAGAGCAAGAACTCGCCCGAATGGTCGTGATCAATAAGGTCAACCGCGAGAACGTGGATATTGGGCGGACGTTGGAGTCGTTGGAGGAGACGTTCGGTGAGAACTTCGTCCTGACGCATCTTCCCATCGGCACGGCGGAGGATTGCGCTGGTGTTGTTGACCTGGTGAACATGCGGGCACTGATGGGCTCAGAGGGGAAAGTAGCGGATGTGCCAGCGGACATGAGGGACGCAGCCGAGGAGACGAGGTTCCAGCTCATCGAGGCTGCGGCCGAGGCCGATGACGAGCTCATTATGAAGTATCTGGAGGGCGAAGAGCTGACCGAGGACGAGGTGCGGCGGGGCCTGCGGGCGGCGATTCTCCAGGGTACGGCTATTCCTGTCCTCGTCACGGCAGCGACGGAGAACCTCGGCACGAGGGCACTTCTGGATACCATCGTGAACTATGCGCCATCGCCTCTTGATCGAGAGCCTGTGGTTGCGGAGGGTCCGGAAGGTGACGAGAAGGTGGGGGCAGAAGCGGAGGGGCCGTTGGCGGCACTGGTCTTCAAGACCACGGCTGATCCTTACGTGGGGAAGCTCACGTATTTCCGTGTCTACCGCGGTGTGATGGCCTCGGACTCGCGCGTTCTCAATACACGGACGGATGGGGAGGAACGGCTGGGGCAGCTGTACGTGATGCGCGGCAAGGAGCAGGTCAGTGTCTCCCAGCTCCCTGCGGGCGATATCGGTGCGGTAGCGAAGCTGAGTGACACGCTGACGGGGGACACGCTATGCGACCAGGACCATGTGGTAACCTTGCCCGGTCCAGTGTTCCCATCCCCTGTCTACAGTGTGGCGGTGTCTCCGAAGAGCAAGGCCGATCAGGCGAAGCTCGGCCCGACAATGAGCCGGATCTGTGAGGAGGATCCCACTCTCCGCTGGCGTCAAGAACCCAGCACGAAGGAGATGCTCCTTGAGGGCATGGGGGGCGCCCACGTCGATATCGCTGTCCGCCGCATGTCAAACCGGTTTGACGTGGAGGTCGAAACGGCGATACCGCGTGTGCCCTACCGGGAGACCGTCACCCGGACGCACGCCGATCGTTACCGTCATAAGAAGCAGACGGGAGGCGCGGGGCAGTTTGCCGAGGTCCACTTGCGCCTTGAACCCTTACCCAGGGGCAGCGGCTTCGAGTATGATTGGTCCGTCAGTGGGGGCGCGATCTCGACAGGGTTCCAGAGTTCCATCGAGAAGGGGATCAAGCAAGTCTTGGACCAGGGTGTGATCGCCGGGTATCCGGTGGTCGATCTGCGCGCCGTCGTCTACGACGGGAAGGAACACCCTGTGGACTCAAAGGACATCGCCTTCCAGATCGCTGGTCGAGAGGTGTTCAAGAAGGTCGTGAGAGGGGCAGGGCCCACGCTCCTGGAGCCTATCTACACGGTGTCGGTGACGGTGCCTGAGGAGTACACAGGCGACATCATCGGAGACTTGAACACTCGTCGCGCCCAGGTCCAGGGCATGGATCAGCGCTCCGGGAAGACGATCATCAACGCCCTGGCGCCGTTCGCCGAGATGCAGCGTTATGCGACGGACCTGCGCAGCTTGACGCAAGGTCGCGGCCTTTTCTCCATGACCTTCGATCACTATGAGCCGGTTCCGGGCCATCTGCTGGAGGAGATCGTCCAGGCACACCAGCGCGAGCAGGAGAAGTAACCTCGGCCGCAGCTTTCATGGTGGGAGGCTGCGTATCCCGTCGAGCCTGTCGTCTACCATCCCACGACGTTGGTCGTGCGATTTGGGATGAGGTGGGCTCGAAGAGGACGGATGAGACTCGCTCCTTGGCTCCCGCGGAGCGAGTCTCATCTTTCCGGAGGAGGTACCCGATGGCCCGGCCTCAGCCCGCAGCATCAGGCTATGAAACGTAAGGATCGAACGGCAGCCTCTTCGACAGCGGCCGTTTGGGTCGTCGCGGGTTACGTCGCCGCGCAGATGCTGGCCGACGTCCTCAGCCTCAAGATTGCGTTGATCGCGGGGTTGAGCATCGACGCGGGCACCCTTGTCTATCCGTTTACCTTCACCCTGCGGGATTTGGTCCACAAGCTGCTCGGTCGACCGGCGGCCCGGGCTGTGATCGTGGCTGCTGCCGGCATCAATCTGGTGATGGCGGCCTTCTTTGGACTTGCGGCATGGCTTCCTCCGGATCCAAGCTGGCCGCTCCAGGAGGAGTTTGCCGCGGTCCTGACGCCGGTCTGGCGGATCGTCCTGGCATCGATTGCAGCGGAACTGATCAGCCAGTTCGTGGATACGGAGATCTACCACCTCTGGGTCAGCCGTGTGACGCGCCGCTTCCAGTGGGCCAGGGTGCTGGTCAGCAATAGCGTGAGCGTGCCCATCGACAGCCTGGTCTTCAGCTGGGGGGCTTTTGGGGGGCGGTACGTGAGCGCAACCGTGTGGTCGATCGTCCTCTCCAACGTGCTCGTGAAGGGGGCAGTGACGCTGGCGACTCTACCGGGAATCTATGTAGTGCCGGACACTGCGGTGACTCCGGGGACTCACACAGATGTCAACGATTGATCCGTTGGGCCAGCGGGATGCCCGAAGCGAGGCACGTGGTTACCGGGGTGAGGGATAGATAGCACGGTGAGCGGCGTCTCGGCGTAGCACAGATTAGGAGGCTTCTGTCAGATGTCTGACGTGTTAGACTACGGTACGTCGGATCCATACGCGGTTCCCGAGGGGCATAGGTCCGGGTTCGTAACCGTGATAGGACGGCCGAACGTGGGCAAGTCAACGCTGATGAATCAGTTCGTTGGTGAGAAGGTGGCTATTGTCTCATCCAAGCCGCAGACGACCCGAAGCCGCATTCTGGGCATTCTCACCGAGGGGGCATTTCAGGTCATCTTCGTGGATACCCCGGGGATCCACCGTCCGTTGCACAAGCTGGGTGAGATTATGGTGAGCACCGCCACGAACGCGATCCCGGAGTCCGATGTGGCCTTGTTCATGGTGGATGTGTCCGTGGAGCCCCAGAAAGAGGACCGTATGATAGCTGACCTGCTGGAAGCGCGGACGGATGCGCCGACGATCCTCGTGCTGAACAAGATGGACCTTCTGGAGCCCGAGAAGGTGCAGGCGCACACGGAGGCGTACTGGGATGTCGCGCCGTTCTACGACGAGTGGATGATGACTACGGCCACGAAGGGGGTCAATTTGGGGGAATTGCTGGAACGGATTGTGGCTCGTTTGCCCGAGGGACCGCGCTACTACCCCCAGACGTACATGACGGACCAGACCGAGCGACAGATCGTGGCTGAACTCATCCGGGAGCAAGTGCTGCGGCATACGTATCACGAGGTGCCTCACTCGGTCGCCGTCGTGGTGGAGGAGTTCGCGGAGAGGGAGGAGGGCGTGACGTACATAGCCGCGAACGTCTTTGTAGAGAGAGCATCCCAGAAGGGCATCATTATCGGACGGCGGGGCGCGATGATACGGAAGATCGGATCGCGGGCCCGGAAGGCGGTGGAACGTCTCGTGGGTGGAAAGGTCTACCTCGATCTCTGGGTGAAGGTCAGGGAGGGCTGGCGGGAGGACGAACGGCAGCTACGTCAGCTGGGATTCGACGGCCCCTGATGCCTTCATCGGGCGCAAGCGCGGCCAACGCGGAACCGACGTTCCCTGTCCTGGAGCAGAAGGCCGCAGGCGAGGATGGCATTGAGCGCTGCCTCCCCTGGTGCATGGCCCACAACAGCCAGGCTTGAAGTCTACCCTGGGTTGTGGTATAGTAGCGGAACCCCAGTGCAGAACCCGATTGGGGTAGGAGGGATGCACCTATGAAACGATCTTACCTATTCGTTTTCGCGGCTGGCGCTAGCTTGGTCCTGCTGGTCGGCTTCTTCTTGGCCCTCCCCCGCTACTCGGGTGCGGCGCTGGCGGCCCCTCGCTCGAGTGGCGATCCCTTCGAGGATCTCAGAAGCTCCAACTATGCTCCTCTCCGTCAAGGAGCTGAGATCGATTGTACCGTCAGCCACACCACGACGGACAGCCTTAACAACGTCAACGCGTGCGCCGTCGGAGAGAGCGTAGAGTTCTGTGCCGAGAATAGAGCGACGACCCTGTCTGGCTACGATGGCCTGGCGCTGATCGCGGAGACAAACGTCGGCAGTGGCGAGGATTCTAAGGAGGTCGCGGTTCACGAGGACTGGTTCAGGCTCGACAACGCCGCCATCGATGCGAGCTACACGGTGGAGGCAATCCCGGATAGAACCCGGAACTACAATCTCGGGATTATCGTTTACGATCTGGCCTACGAGAAGGTTGTCGAGGATGTCGATGCGCTTGACAATGATAGCGCAGTCACGTTTGAGGCCGACAACGCCGGGCCGTATTTCATCCGGGTTTTCCAGATCACGCAGGATTGTACGGGACGCACGTATCATCTGAATGCCAGCAAGGTCCAAGCGACAGCCACACCGACCGTGACGCCACGCCCCAGTGCGGATGAGGATGATTATGAGCCGAACGACACGTTTGATGAAGCCATGGCCGAGGACCCGACACTACCGATCCAGGTGCCCATCCTGTTGGAGTTGACGTTTCACACTGCGGATGACATTGACTACTTCCGATTCTACACCAAGGAAGGACGCTGGTATCAGGTCACGACGAGCGACCTCAATCTCGTCGATACCCTGGTCGAGATCTATGATGAAGACCGTACGCGGGTGGCGAGAGACGATGACGGGGCAGGGGGGCTCGCGTCGCGTGCAAGCTGGAACGCGGACTACGACGGCTATTACTACATGGTTGTTCAGAACAACGTCGATTCACAGGGCAGCTACAACTTGACGGTGGATGAGATCAGCGCGCCAGCTACTGCCACGCCGGGACCATCGCCGACCCCGGGGGCGACGCCGCGAGGACAGTCGGACGACTGCGAGAGTAACGGTGATTTCGGCCGGGCATGCGTGATTCCGGTGAATGAGACTCAGACATTCAACTTCGTGCCTGTCTTTGGCGAAGGGCCCGATAACGATTTCTACAAGATATGGGTCAAACCAGGTCTCCACTTTCGCTGTGAGACGTCCGATCTCTCCGCGGGGGTGGACCCGAACATGATTCTGTTCAGTGGTCCCTCCTGGGAGGAGTCGATCGCCGGTAACGACGATATTGAACCCTGCAACTACAACAGCCGGGTCGACTACTATGCGACGTATGCCGGTTGGCTGTACGTGCTCGTCGGCACCGGCGACCGGACGCCAAGCGACGTGCAGAACAGCAGTTACTCCCTCAGCTGCAAGAAGAGCACGGAACCGTTCAAGGCCGACACCACCACACAGCCGACACCGGCGTCGGACTCAGGGGGCAAGCTTCCGTCGCCGGTACCGACGGCGACGCCAACGCAAGCGGGCTCACCTATCGCGACGCCGACGCCCGGTCCCCAGGCGCTCTCCATACGCACCATGGCTACGCCAACGCCGCCACCTACGCCGGCGCCTCGTTTCGTGCCGATCGACCTTATCGTCTACTATGACGCGAACGGGGACAGTCAGCCAGGGGCGGGCGAGGGCATCACTGGCGTGTCTGCTCAGGCTTATGAGGTTGCCACGGGTGAGCTCCTGGCACAGGGTTACACGGACAATCAAGGGCAGCTCTCGCTCACCGTCTCATCCCAGGGCGCGGTGAGGTTGGCCATTCCCTTCCTGGGCTTCAACCATCTCATCGCCGCTGATGGTGATATCGAGGAGGAAGCGACGGTCCAGGTGCGCGTGCCAGCTCACACACTGACGGGAGAGAGCCAGTAGCCTATGAACAGTCCTGTGCCGACGTCGGATAGTCCCCCCGAAAGGAGCGCGTCGCGTCGTCGTCAACTGCTGATTCTTATCATCATCAGCGGTGCCATCTTGCTGTTCATTGCGGTGGTGATTTTGGTCTATCTCGGTCTCCGTGGTGCGGGCGAGAATCTGGAGCCCACGCCAACACCGACGGAGGCGATGGAGCCAACCCCTACGGCCCCGGTTCAGGTCTCCCCGGGCCCCGTGCCCAGGTGCGAGACGATTATCAGCAGTGGCGACTCAGAGGTCAGCGTTGCTCTTCCAGTCTCGCTCACTGTGGGCGGGGCGGTCTATCCAGTCGAACCCATTGTTCCCCAGCAAGATGCCTGGGTTTATCCGGCTGGGCGTTCTGGGACCGGTGTATGGGTCTGCGGCACGATCATCAACTATGTGGTTGGCCTTCAGCCCACACAGGCGAATCAGGAACTGATCGGCAGTCTGACGCCTGGGAGTGATCTCACACTGGAGCTCAGCAGCGGCGTTGCACTTCACTTCCGCTTCGCCGAGCGACGGGATATGGAGCCGGGCGCTGACGAGGCGCTGAGTCAGCAACAGCCACGGTTAACGGTCGTGCTGCCAGGGGTCGAATCATGGCAGGTGGCGTTCGCGGACTACGCAGCGGAGGCTGAATCGGTGGCGCGGCCGCCGGTTGGGGTGACGGCCGAGGTGGGCCAACCGGTTGACGTAGGCCGGGCTCGGGTGACGGTCAGCCGGGGCCACGTGGAGCGCAACACTGATCAAGCATCGGCGACGGCCTACTATCTTGTCGCGTTCACCGTCGAGAACACGGGCGACAGTCCACTGCCCACGGATGCATTCTCCGCGGAGTTGCAGGACAGCATCGGGAATATGTATCTGGTCTCCGCGGCTGCAAGTGAGGTTGGGGAGTTTGGGCCTCTGAGCGGAGAGATTCAGCCCGGTGAGTCGGCCCAGGGCAATGCGGGGTACCTGGTTCCGGATCCGCTGCCGGCCGGCGAGTTGACCTGGGTCTTCTCTCCCAGCCCCGGAGCCCCCACTGCGCGTGTCAAGATCCCCTATGAGGGCGGGACGCCAGATGGGATCCCGGTGCAGCCCGAGGTGATGGTGATGGATGCCTTTTTGGGTGATGACGGGAGCACCTTGATCATCGAAGCCGAGGTGCGGAATCGGGGCACGGAAGCACTGATGGTGGAACGAGCGGATGTCCGTCTCTCGTCCAGCGCCGGTCTGAGTGAGCTGACCACCGAGGCACCCCCATTGCCTTGGACGATTGGGCCGGGGGAGCGTCAGGTCATCGAGTTGCAGTATCCCAAACCTGATGCATCGACGGTCCTTCTAGAGCTCCTAGGCTATTCCTTCGAGATTGGCGGCCTGAACTAGGACCGTTACTACCGGACGCTGTCGCGTCCGTGTCTCAGGAGAAGCCCCCTGGTCTCCTTGATGTCTGCCTCCATCTGCTCCACAAGGGCATTGAGCGTAGGGTAGGCGCGCTCGTCCCTCAAGCGTGCGACGTAATCCAGCGTCAAGACTTGATCGTACAGGTCGCGGTCGAAGTCAAGGAGATGTGCCTCAACGGTCAGTCCCTGCGTATCGTGCCGTGCTGCGAAGGTCGGTCGGGTACCCACGTTGACAGCCGCTGCAAAGCCCCCCCATCTCTCCGTGTAGGCTCGACAGGCGTAGACCCCTCCGGCTGGAATCAGACGATCCGGTGGAGGTGAGATGTTGGCTGTGGGCACGCCGATATCCCGCCCGAGTCCACGACCGTGAATAACGACCCCGGACAACCTGTATGGGCGCCCGAGACAGCCGTTGGCGTCGTCGAGGTCGCCCCGGCGTAGGGCATGCCGGATCCTACTGCTTCGCACTACGTCGCCGCGCCATTCTACCGGGTCGATGGCCCGGACCGCGAAGCCCAGCCTGTCTCCCAGTTGCTGGAGGTAGGCGACGTCGCCTTGCTTGCCATGCCCGAGAGAGAAGTCCGGCCCAACCCGGATTTCGGCCAGATCGAGGTGGCGCATCAACTCACGGATGAAGTCGCCGGCTGAGGTATAGGCCACGTCCTCTGTGAAGGGGTAGACAACGACGGTGTCTAGCTCCAGTTCCCGCATCAAGGCAAGCCTTTCCCCCACAGTAGTGAGAAGCAGGGGCGGGCTGTCGCCTAGCACGGCGGAAGGATGGGGGTCAAAGGTGATGGCAATTGCGCGATGATCCGAGGCGCGGGCAGCTTCAACCAGGCCCCGCATAATCCGTTGATGTCCGCGATGGAGGCCATCGAAGACGCCGATCGTCACGTGAGTGGGCACTTTGGGGGCGCACTCGAGCCGACTAGCTTCGCTCAGGTGATGGACGACACGCATAGCAAGAGGTCAGTCTGTACCGACAGGCAGGGCATCCGGATATGGGGAGACGAAGACCTTCCGGGGGCGCCACACGTTCGAGCCACGATCCAGAGCTGCCAATGCGAGGAAGTTGCCTCTCGGACCGTAGATGCGCGCCATTTCCGCGCCGCCTGGTGGTCTCTCGCTGTCATTGAGGGCCTGGCCCGAACAGATCCGTCTGGCCTCCTCTTCCTCAAGATGGAGCGCCGGGAACCGTGCTGCTAAGGCCTGATCGACCGGGTAGAGGAGCTCAGCTAGACGGTCGGCCTCCACGGCTTCGGTGGCTTCCCTCAGCGTGATCGCGTCTTGAAGACGGAACGGACCGCTCGCCAACCTGGTCAAGCTCTTGATGTAGGCACCGCAGCCCAGGTGCTGTCCGAGGTCGTGCACCAAGACACGCACGTACGTGCCTGGGGAGCAGTCCATCTCCAGCGAGCCCCATGGGTGGGCGCTGCCATTGTGCCAGTCTATCAACTGGAGGCGATAGATCTTCACGCTGCGCGGTTGTCGCTCCACCTCGATACCGCGGCGCGCGAGCTTGTAGAGCGGTTTTCCCTGGTGCTTCACCGCCGAGTACATAGGGGGAACCTGCGCAATGGTGCCCCGAAAACGCTCCAGTGCCCGCTCGACTGTTTCGCGGTTGAGATCGGCGGGTGTCTGACTCACGATCTTGCCCTCGGCATCAAAGGTGTCGGTGACGAAGCCAAGCTGGAATCGCGTGCGATAGGTCTTGGGCTCGTCGACCAGGTATTCCACGATGCGAGTGGCGGTTCTCCCGATGCAGACGACCAGGACGCCGGTGGCCAGGGGGTCGAGAGTGCCCGCGTGTCCCACGCGGCGGACGCCTGTCAGAACACGGATGTGGTCCACGACGTCGTGGGAGCTCAGGTTTATTGGCTTACAGACGTTGAGGATGCCGTGCGGCGTGTCTTGGCTCACGGGATGATGTCCTGCGTGGGCACTTGAGGGAACTACCTATCAGAACTGGCTGGTGCGCTGACGCGATATCTCATCGCGGAGCGAGGACAGCACGCGTTCCTTTGCTTCCTCTAGCGGGCCGGGTGCGCTGAATCCGGATGCAAGCGCGTGACCGCCTCCTCCGAATCGGAGGGCGAACCGGGCCACGTTGAAGCCTGGTGTGGCCCGCAGGCCGACATCGACACTCCCGTCCTCTTGCTCAACAAAGACGATTGCGACGTCGGCCTCGCTCGCACTAACCAGGAAGCTGACCAGCCCCGCATCGCCGTTTCCTTGATACCCCACCTCTCGCCGCATATCCACTGGAATGGTGGTCCAGATGATGCCTTCGCTGAACCGAAGGAGCGAGAGGGCGGCCCCCCAGAGACGTATGGCGACCATTGGGCGACGATCGAGGCCACGCTGGCTGACGTGGGGAAGTGAGGCTCCAGCCTCCGTGAGGCGGAGGGCTGCTCTCAGGACGCGAGGAGTGACGTTGCTCGTGCGGAATCCACGAGTGTCGGTGACGATGCCAGCTAGCAGGCTGGTGGCGAGAGACTCATCGACCGAGAGGTCCAGGTATTCGACCATCTCAAGGACGACCTCGGCTGTCGATGAAGCCTCTGGATCGACGATATCCACGTCCCCGTATTCGGTGTTGGTGATGTGGTGGTCCACGTTGATCAAGGGGTGTTGCTCGAAGTGGGGAAGCTCGGTAAACTCACCCAGTCGATGAAGGTCCGAGCAGTCGAGGGCGATGACCAGGTCAAAGGGATCGTTGACGTGCCGCACAACTGATTCGATGTCCGGAATGTAGTCGAATCCCGACGGGATCGCGTCCGCGCAGGCGGCGATAGGCGACATCTCGAGCTGGCGTAGAGCTCGGGCGAATCCGGTCAGGCTACCAAGCGCATCGCCATCCGGCGCCACGTGGCAGACAAGCAGCGGTCGGTGGGCCGCCACAATGAGCTGGCTAGCTCGTCGGAGTGTTGGTTTCGTCGTCACCAAGGCCCAACTCATCAAGTATGCTCGAGATCCGTTCGCCTCGCTCCAAGGAGTGATCGTAGCGGAAGATCAGCTCGGGGGTGCGGCGGAGGCGGATCTGTTGTCCAAGCTCGTGCCGGAGCCAGCCAGCGGCGCTCTCCAGACCCTTCTGGGCTTCGTCGCGGGTCTGATCTCCACCAAATGCACTGAAGTAGACTTTGGCGGAGGAGGCATCCGGGGACACCTCCACGTCCGTGATCGTAACCATGTCCAGGCGAGGATCCTTGACCTTCCGCTCTAGAAGATTGGACAAATGGATGTGGATGAGCTCTGATACGCGGCGTTGATATTTCCTGCCCACAGGTCTCTCCGTGATTGTGCAACGTCACACGCTGCCCACCGCCTCGTGGGCGGTGGGAACGGCCCTCTGTGATCGTCCGGGCCTTACGCCGACGACTCCTCCCGCACCTCGTAGAACTGGATGATGTCGCCGATTTCAAAGCCGTTGAACCCAGCCACGCCGACGCCGCACTCGTAACCCTTCCTGACCTCTCGGACGTCCTCGGCGAAGCGCTTCAAGGATGAGACCGAGCTGTCGTGGAGCGTTCCGCCGTCGCGAACCACGCGGGCCTTGGCGTTCCGCCTCGCCTCACCTCTGCGGATGTAACATCCGGCCACGGTTCCCACGTCGGGGATGGTGAAGGTATCCCGGACCACGGCTTCTCCCACGAGGACTTTCACGTACGTCGGCTCGAGGAGCCCCTTGAGCGCCTGATCGACCTCGTCGATAAGCTTGTAGATGAGGTTGTATGTGCGGATGTCGACGCCCTCAGTCTCCGCCATGCGGCGCGTTGCCGGGTCGGGCTTGACGTTGAAGCCGACGATGATCGCCTGCGAGGCGATGGCCAGATTGATGTCTGACTTGCCAATGCCGCCAGCAGCGGCGTGGAGGATGTCGACCTTCAATTCCTCGTCGCCGAGCTGCTTGAGCGAGCTGACAATGGGGTCAATCGAGCCCTGAGCATCGGTCTTGATGATTAGGTTGAGCTGCTTGGCGCGGCCAGCTCTGATGCGACTGGCGAAATCGTCCAGTGAGAACGTGCGGATTGGGCCGGGAGCCTGTGCGGCAAGCTCATCCTCCCTATCGGAGACGATGTCACGCGCGACACAGGACTCAGACACGACCTCGAAGACCTCTCCAGCCTTGGGCACCTCGGAAAGCCCGAGGACAAGGATGGGGGTCGAAGGCCCTGCCTCCTTGACCGGGTTCCCCTGCTCGTCGATCATCTGTCGCACGCGGCCGCATGTGAGCCCTGCCACGATGTCGTCACCGATGTGCAAGGTCCCGTTCTGCACGAGGACCGTGGCCGTTGCACCGCGGGAGCGGTCCAGACGGCCCTCCAGGACCGAGCCCATTGCGGGCCGGTTCGGATTGGCCTTGATCTGATCCGAGGCCTCAGCGACCAGCAAGACGGCATCGAGAAGGTCTCCCAGACCAGACTTTTCCTTGGCCGAGACTGGTATACAGAGCGTCTCTCCACCCCAATCGTCGGGTACCAACCCCTGGTCGGCAAGCTCTTGCTTGGTCTTCTCCGGTTGGGCGGTGGCAAGGTCCATCTTGTTGAGTGCCACGACGATGGGGACGCGAGCAGCACGGGCGTGGTTGATGGCCTCAATGGTCTGGGGCATCACGCCGTCGTCCGCGGCCACCACGAGGATGGCAATATCTGTGGTGTGTGCACCACGGGCGCGCATCTCGGTGAAAGCTTCGTGGCCCGGTGTGTCGATGAAGGTGATGGGTTGACCCTCGTGCTGTACCTGGTAGGCGCCGATGTGTTGGGTGATGCCGCCGGCCTCACCCCCCTGAACGTCGGTCTGGCGAACAGCGTCGAGCAGTGAGGTCTTACCGTGATCGACGTGTCCCAGGGTTGTGACCACCGGCGGGCGCGGCTTCAAGTCTTCCGGCCTCTCCCCCGCGTAGAAACGCTCCCAGAGAGGGGTGGTTCCTTCGTCTTCCTGTTCCTCAACCGCTACTGCAGACTCCTCGACCGGTTCGTAGCCCATTTCCTGTGCCACGATGGCTGCTGTCTCGTAGTCGATCTCCTGATTGATGTTTGCCATCACGCCCGCACTCATCAATTCCTTGATGACGTCGATGGGGCTGACATCGAGCAATTCAGCCAATTCGCGCACCGTCAGAAAATCGGGAATTTCGACGACGCTTTCTTCTCTCATCTTCACTTCTTCGCTCATCTTCACCTACACTCCCTTACCTAGTCGAGGAGCTGTTCGTCCAGGCTTGGACGGTGAACAGAAACAGCCCCAGTTGTCGTCAGAAGCCAGCCACATACTCATCGAGACAAGTTCTGGTCTCTTCGGTCAGGCTCACCCGGAGGGCGCGGCTCAGGAGTCCCTCTGAGAGAGCCCTATGCCAACACTCTCTAGTTGGACAGAGATAGGCACCACGACCACTCTGTTTTCCTGTCTTATCCACAGCCACATCACCGTCGGGGGCGCGCACGATGCGCACCAGCTCACGCTTGGGACGCTTCGAGCGACAGGCTATACAGGTCCGCTGTGGGATGTGCTTACGCTTCCCTGACTGCGTCAATTCTGTTCCCTCTCCAATCCGACAGTTTTCACGGGCTACGGATGGCACACTGGCTCCCCTGGGCACAGTGCAAGCCCGGCTTTGTGCACCAGAGAGCCGGGCCCCGGCTACGTAGGTTGGTGAGTTCATCAAATGAACTCACCAACTCATCTCAGCGGTCTAGTAGTCTATGAACCCGGACCACTCCTCAGCGTCTTCCTCGCGCTTGCGGCGCCGACGCGGAATGAGCTCTCCAGTCTCCTCGTCGAAGACGAGCTGGACGCGGCGACGGCGCTCCCGCTTGAGCTTTTCCTCCCGGTCGATGGGCTCGCCATCCTCGAAGAAGAACTCCGAGTCGAGCGCCTCGGATTCTTCCTCGATCTCTTGCTCTTCGCCGGCGACCTCTTCCTCACCGCCGCCCATCATAGCCCGACGGAGCATCTCCGCCCGGGTGAGCTTCTCCTCTTCCTCGTCCGGCTCCTCCTCAACTTGCTCAACAGCTTCCGCCGACAGCTCTGGAGGAGCTGCCTCCTCTCCCGCTTCTGGTTCTTCCTCCGCGGGAACTGGCTCCCGAGCGGCGACAGACTCACCTTCGAGGAGGTCGTGCTCCGTGATGCTTTCTTTGACCCGCACCAGGGTCTTGGGACCTATGCCTTCCAGGGCGAGCAAGCCTTCATCGCCTTCGGCGATGAGCCGTTCCATCACCTCACCTGCCGTGCCCAGACCGACGTCCTCGAGTCGTTCAGTGATACGGGTGCCGAGCTCCATCTCCTCGATGGTGGTCTCGTAGGCCTTAGCCGGGATAACTTCGCGCGCCAGTTCAAAGGCCTCGCGGGCCTCGCGTTGAGCCGCCTCCTCTGGCGTTTCCGGTTCTTCCTCAGAGACCGCTTCCTCCTCGGTGGGGACCGTCTCCTGAGCAGAGACGGGTTCACCCTCGAGTAGGTCGTGCTCCGTGATGCTCTCCTTGACCCGCTCCAGGGTCTTGGGTCCTATGCCTTCCAGGTTCAAGAGGCCTTCATCGCCTTCGGCGATGAGCCGTTCCATCACCTCACCCGCCGTGCCAAGACCGACCTCCTCAAGTCGACCAGCGACGCGGGTGCCGAGCTCCATCGCCTCGATGGTAGTCTCGTAAGCCTTGGCGGGGATCACCTCGCGTGCTTGTTCGAAGGCCTCGCGCCGAGCCTCTTCTTCTGCCTGCTCATGCTTACGTTCGGCCTGTCGGAGTGACAGATAGTGCTTACGCACCGACTCGATCACTCGGCGCATCTTGAGCAGTTCTTCGCTCGAGTATGGCATGTCGCGCTCGGTCTCGTGCTGCTGAAGGATGCTAGCCACGGACGGCAGCAGCTCGGCAGCGTGGCCCAGGCTGGGAAGGACGTCGGGATCCTCGTTGACACGCCTCAGAGCCCAGGTCGCGGCCTCGGTGACTCCCTGGATGTCGATACGATGGTCGCTCAACTTGGCCGCCAGACGGGCATTCTGGCCCGCCCGGCCGATGGCTAAGGAGAGTTGGTCGTCGGGAACGACAACGCTGGCAGAATCCCGTCCATCCGGGTCCTCGTCCAGCTGAACGCTCAGAACCTTTGCTGGGCTGAGGGCCTTGGCGATGAAGGTAGACGTCTCGGGACTCCACTCGATGACGTCAATCTTCTCGCCGCCAAGCTCGTTGACGATGGACTTGATGCGCACGCCGCGCATGCCGACGCAGGCCCCCACAGGATCCACGCCGGGCTGTCGGGCCGCAACAGCTACCTTCGAGCGTGAGCCCGCCTCCCGGGCGATGGCTTTGATCTCGACCGTACCATTGAAGATCTCCGGAACCTCCAACTCCAGCAGCCGACGGAGCATCTTCTGGTGGCTGCGGGAGAGGACGATCTTCGGTCCACGATTGGTGTTCCGGACCTCAAGCACGTAGGCGCGAAGGCGCTGATGGATGTGATATCTCTCGCCGGGCACTTGCTGGCTTCGTGGCAGGATCGCCTCGGCGCCGCCGAGATTCACGAGGACCACGTTGGGTCTCACACTTTGCACTGTGCCGTGGACGATCTCGCCTTCCTGCTCAACGTAGTGTTCGTACTGAGCGTCGCGCTCTGCCTCTCGTATCCTCTGTAGAATGACTTGCTTTGCAGTTTGGGCAGCAATGCGACCAAAGTTATCAGGGGTGTCTTCGACGGTGATCAACTCGCCCAGTTCTGCAGTGGCGTCAATCCTACGCGCTTCGGGGAGGGTGATTTCCCACGTGGGGTCGGTGATTTCTTCAACGACCTCCTTCTCGACGAATATCTTCGCCTCTCCAGTGCTCGGGTCGATCCTAGCTGAGACGTTCTCTACTGTATTGGCATCAATGTTGCGGCGGTAGGCGGAAACCAACGCGTTCTCCACAGCGTCGAGGACGACGGCCCTTGGAAGACCACGGTCACTGCATATCTCATTAAACGCCAATAGGAATTCCGACTTCATACCTTTCTCCTGCTACCCGAGCCTCTCACCTGACTCTTCGTCAGAGGAGATAACCACCCTGACTAACAACCAAACGTCGGACGCTAAGGCCCGACGAACATACCAGCACCATTCCTCCAACGCAACCCCGCTATAAAAAAAAGTGGGGGTTGCCCACTTCTTGCATTACGACTATGCGACGGGGATTATAACACGGGCCGGGTCAAGACGCAAGTAAGGGATGCTGACAGGGTGCACTAGCGGGTTGTCGTCCCTACCGGTGTGATGCACCTCACGAGCGTATGCTTGCCACGTATGCCAGTCACAACTAGTCACTACAGCGGCGCTCGTTTGGCGCCAACGGTGTCCAACCGGCCACCATGTCCGCTACAATTCGTTAGCGCACCCATGGTGACATGAGAGTCTCCTAGCACCTCGTGCCAGGCGTACTGGCGTTCAGAGAGGACGGTTTCGGGGTCGGTTTCGTTGTTCGGCGGGGGTCGGCCCGCTGAACGACGCCACCGCTTGGGCCTTGAGGCCGTGTCAGTGGTGCGCGAAGTCGAGGCTTGATAGAAACCGGCTCCGCCTATCCTGGGTTGCACCATACGTTTGACAGGGGACGAGCCAAGGCCTATAGTCTGCAGGTGATGAGTGAGCTGACGGAGGCTGTGAAGGAGAAGGCTCGACGGTTGGGCTTTGACCTGGCGGGGATTGTGCATCCCGGGCCCAGTGACCATTTATCCCGGTACAAGGCGTGGCTAGCGAAGGGCTACCACGCGGAGATGGGATACCTGTCCCGACCCGACGCTCTCAAGAAGCGAGCGGATCCGAGGGTAATGATGCAGGGGATCCGCTCTATCGTAGTGGTGGGTCTGAACTACTATCCGGGAGACCACGACGAGCACGAGGAATCCCAAGGGAAGGTCGCCCGCTATGCGTGGGGCGTGGACTATCACGACGTGCTGCTCGACGGACTGGGGCGAATGGCGGCATGGCTGGAAGACCATGTTGGACGAGACGTGGCCTACGTGCCTTACGTCGATTTTGGACCGCTGATGGAGAGGGCGTTGGCGCAGAGAGCAGGGCTCGGCTGGTTCGGGAAGAACACAAACCTGATACATCCGGACATCGGTTCCTACTTCTTCCTCGGCGAGCTGCTCCTTGACGTGCCGCTGGCGGCGGATGACCCTTTTCGGGGGGGGCGCTGCGGGACGTGCACCGCGTGTTTGGACGCGTGTCCAACCGGCGCTCTGGTGGCACCGGGGGCGCTGGATGCCAGGCGTTGTATCTCGTACCTGACTATCGAGCACCGGGGCGGGATTCCTGAGGCGATGCGTCCGCTGTTGGAGGACTGGGTCTTCGGGTGTGACATCTGCCAGGAGGTCTGCCCGTGGAACCAACGGTTCGCGTCCCCGGCGGATCCGTCTGTGTTCCACCCGTCGCGCCCGGTGCTTGACCTAATTGACGTGATGGGCCTGGATGAGGATGGGTTTCGAGCCCGGTTCCGCGAGACTCCCCTGTGGCGCGCTGGACGCGGCGGTCTGCTACGGAACGCGGCGGTGACGCTGGGTAACCTGGGCGCCCCGGCGGGGGTGCCGGTGCTGGAGGCTGCTGCGGACGATCAAGATCCGCTGGTGCGCGAGCACGCAAGGTGGGCGCTGCGGCGAATCAGAGTGCGCTAGCGACCTGTCGCGGTTCCCGACTCACAAGGGCGTGGTCGGCATTGGGAGCGCCCGACAGGATAAGAAGCCGCGATGCGTTGAGAGTAGGGTACGGGGACCAAGATGCATCGCACGGGACTCACGCACCGGACTTACGCACCGGACTCAGGACGGTGACCACTTGGGTGTACCGGAGTATCAGGTCTGGTTGACAAGCGACTACCCCCGCCTATAATATATGACCGTGGTCAACTTTGGTCTCCGGTCATATTTCTCACCATGAGTAGACATCTATCCCGGCGAGAGCGCAAGAAACAGGAGACGCGCCTCGGCTTGATGGAGGCGGCGCTGCGCCTGTTCGGCGACAATGGCTACGACGCGACCACGGTCAAGGACATCACGGACGCCGCGGACGTGGCGAAGGGCACTTTTTTCAACTACTTCGATACGAAAGAGGCTATCCTTCCCGCGTTGGCTGCTCACCGGTTGGAGCAACTAGAGACGGTACTAACGTCTCCGGAGGAGGCTCCGTCAAGTCCGGTGGCGCGCATCAAACTGGCCTTGCGCCTGGTGGCCGAAGATCCGCTCTGTGAGCCCCAGTTGGCCCACGAGCTCTTCACAGCGATGATGAGCCGTCGTGACGTGGGACCCGAACACGGACTCCGCGATCTTCTGGCCAAGCAGGTGCGCCAGGGGCAAGCCGTGGGGGAGATTGATCCAGACGTGGATCCGCTCTATCTGGCGGCAGTCATCCGTTCGCTCTTCTTCCAGCGCCTCGTGATGTGGCACCATGGGCACCGCCCTGCGCCTCTCCCGGAATTGATCGACGGTTCCGTCGATCTACTATTGGATGGGGTCGGAGGGCCGGCCCGGCAGGCGGCTTCGACAAGAGACGGAAGCCAGCCGGCTTCGGGCTATCAGGCGGTCTCGACGTATGGCTGAGTTGGCTGCGGTTCGTCCAGGCAAAGTTCAGCCTGACTGGGCCGGTCAGGGACGCGGCTGAGCTGATACGACGACTTTGAGCTTTTCCCAAGAACCCTGTCGTACGGACATGTCCCGAACTCGACCGTTTCTCCGGGCCCCGGGGGGGGGGGCAGTTTCTCGTCGTGAAGAGACACCCGCCCATGATGGACGAGGCACGGCCCTTACCGTTCCGTCCGACGAAGGCAGCTGCGGCACTCATTCCGGTGCGGGAGACCGTGCGGGCTTGATCGGTTCCAAAGTCTCTGTCCACAATGTTGATGGTCACTGGCTGGTTCTGAGCTAGCAGCTTCTCCTCATGGATCTCTCATCTCACGTCAGTGGTGCCTTTGAGGCCCGATTTGGATCGGGACCGGCCTGTATCGTCCGTGCCCCGGGCCGCGTGAATCTGATCGGCGAGCATACCGACTACAACGATGGTTTTGTGCTCCCGATGGCCATTGACCGGGCGGTCTGGATCGCCTTGAGACCGCGGAACGACCGCCGTGTAGTGGTTCAAGCGCTCGATCTTGATGACGTCACGGCGTTCAGTCTGGATCGGTTGGTCCGATCAGGCGTGAGGTGGTCGGCGTACTTGAAGGGGGTTGGCTGGGCCCTCCAAGAGGCTGGGTATGAGGTTGTTGGATGGGAGGGCGTGGTGACGGGAGACGTGCCGCGGGGGGCTGGGCTCTCCTCGTCCGCGGCTTTGGAGTTGGCCGTAGCGCGTGCCTTCGCCGTGGCCTCGGGGCTCACCTGGCACCCGGTGGAAATGGCCAAGCTCTGCCAGCGAGCGGAGAATGAGTGGGTTGGGGTGCGCTGCGGCATCATGGATCAGATGATCTCCGCGATGGGAGAGGTTGGACATGCGGTGCTCATTGACTGTCGTTCGCTGGAGACGCGCTCGGTTCCACTTCCCGACGAGACGGTTGTCGTGGTGATGGATACGGGGACCCGGCGGGGCCTCATCGACTCCGCTTACAATGAGCGGCGCGCGCAGTGCGAAGCGGCGGCCGCCTACTTCGGCGTCGAGGCCCTGCGGGATGTCGGCGTTGAGAAGGTCGAGGAGGTGGCACCGGAGCTTAGGGACACAGTCCGGCGGCGTGCTCGGCACGTGGTGACGGAGAATGCCCGCACCCTTGAGGCGTGCCAAGCGATGGAGGAAGGGCATGTGAGGCGTCTGGGAGGCTTGCTGGATGCGAGCCACGAGAGCCTCCGCGACGACTTCGAGGTGTCGAGTGAGGAACTCAACGGTATGGTTGGGTGTGCGCGCCGCCACCCGGGCTGTTACGGCGCTCGAATGACCGGGGCGGGATTCGGCGGCTGTGCCGTCGCGCTGGTCCGGGAAGCCGAGGCCCATGACCTCGCGGCGCGGGTGGGCGCTTGCTACGAGGCGGCAGCGGGCTTGAACCCAAGTATCTACGTCTGTCGAGCTGCCGACGGTGCCCGTATTGCTGTGCTTTGACGATTTGCGGGACGGAGGAGGACCGCGGCACCCGGGGCCGGCCCCAAGAGTGCTGTGGCGCGTGCCCCAATACTACAATCGCAGATGTCCGTCTAGGGCCCTTCGGCTACCCACTGGGACGCAGTTTTCGACATCTATCTCCCACTGGGGCCCGTGGTCTGCTGTCTTGGGTGACGTTCCGCTCCACCTGACCGAGAGGTGAGGTTGCAGTACTAACCCCCAGGCAGAACGGCGTCTCTTGCGCTAGGCGTGGGAAACTCCGACTCCGTCGATGCCCCGAAGAGGCCGATCACGACCTGTCGCATATTGTTCTTCTGGTCGACCTCTCCAAGGTGGCACGCGCTTAGGTGCCTTGCACTGGAAGCAAGTGCGGGCCGACTGGGGCACCCCGGAACGTGGCGGCCCTGCTCCCTTTGACAGTGGGCGCACAACGCGTATACTGTTGGCGGTGCTCGGAATGGGTCGTCGGCATTCGTCGGCCCCACCTACCTTCCGGAGCGACGATGCTACCGTCATCTTACCCCTACAACCGCTCAGAGCTGCGTGCCGCCTGGGCCTCGTTTGCCTCAACCGGGGACTTGCCCCGGTATCGACTTGACCCGGCGATCGCACGATCCTGGTGTGCGTGTCTGGGGGTGGATCTCGATCCGAAAGGGACCCCCAAGCTCACATACAGCGAGGGGGAGGGACTCGAGCGTCGGCGGCAGGCTTCGTTTGACCTTATTGCCGTGGCACGGCCGTTCATGGAGGACATCTACCAGTTCTCAGGAGAGTCGAGCATGGCGCTCTACCTGGCGGATGAGACGCTGTGCACGGTCGATTGGCTTGGGGACCGTGCGCTCTTTGAGCGGTTGGAGGGGATAGGCCTCCGGGGAGGCGTGAGCCTCAGGGAGAGACGGGTCGGGACGAATGCCGCGGCCCTGGCATTAAACGAGGGGATCCCGGTGCAGGTTGTGGGGGCGGAGCACTACTTTGAGGTATTTCAGTTCTTCACGGGTACGGCGGCCCCGGTGCACGCGAGCACAGGTCAGATGCTGGGCGTACTCGGCCTCGTGACGCCGGAGGAGAACAGTCACCCCCACACGGTGGGGATCGTGATGGCGGCGGCGAAAGCGATTGAGAACCAGCTCCAGGCGGATCAATCCCTGGCCGAGGCAAACAAGCACCTGAGCGAGCTGAATGCCTCGCTCCAGGCTGTGGGGAAGGGGATGGTCTTTCTAGATGCCGAGGGTACGGTCACCCACATCAACGCCAGTGCCGGCGAAAAGCTGGGGATCTCGCACCGGCTGGCGATGGGGCGGCGTTTTGATTCCCTCGTAGAGCTTCCTGCCGAGCTGGCGACGGCCATCGCCGAGCAGCGCCCCATGGAGGAGCGGGAGGTCGTCTTTGATTCAGATGACGAGGCGTGTACCTGTCTGCTGCAGGTCGACCTGCTACGACAGGGAGCTCGGTCATCGGGTTTCGTGCTGACGCTGGAGCACACGGCGGAGGCGAAGCGCTTGGTCCACCGTATGGTCGGGGCCAAGGCCCATTTCACGTTCGACGACATTCTGGGCCAGAGTGTGGGGATGCGGCGCGTCCTCTTCTACGGGCGCACGATCGCCAAGTGCAGCTCGCCGGTGCTGCTGCTGGGGGAGAGCGGCACGGGCAAGGAGTTCTTTGCTCAGGCGATCCACAGCGCCAGCGACTATGCCGATGGGCCGTTCATTGCGTTTGACTGCGGGGCGGTGCCCCGAGAGTTGATGAGCGGAGAGCTGTTCGGTTATGAGGAGAGCCGCGCGCCGAGTGTGGAGGAGGGGCGGCCTGGAAAGCTGGAGCTGGCCGACGGCGGTACGATTTTCTTCGATCACGTGGATCATCTGCCCCCGAATATCCAGGCAAGTTTGCTGGGGGTGATTGATAGAGGGGAGATCTCGCGCCTGGGCGGGAGTCGGGTCATCCCGCTCGACGTCAGGTTCATCGCCACTTCGAGCAATCCGGATCTGGCGGCCGACGTCCGGCAAGGGCGCTTTCGGGCGGACTTCTTCTATCGATTGCGCGCTATGACGCTGACGATCCCTCCGCTTCGCGAGCGGGGCAACGACATCCTGCTTATCATCGCCCATCTGATGGACGAGTTGGGGGAGCGGATAGGGAGGGCGGTGCGGGTTTCGCCGCGGGCTATGGCGCTTCTGCAGTCGTATCACTGGCCCGGGAACATCCGCGAGCTCGAGAACGTGTTGGAGTGGGCCATGCACATGGCCGATGGTTCGGAGATCACGGTGGAGCATCTACCCCAGGAGCTGCGGCGGGCGGTGATTGGTGGTGAGGAGAAGCGACAGGTGCTGACGCTCCAGGAGGCGGAGAGACAGGCGATCATCCGGGCGGGGCAGGCGTTGGATGGACACGTCTCGAAGATGGCGGAGGCGCTGGGCATCGGCCGTACGACGTTGTGGCGGAAGATGAAGGCGTACGACTTGGACGTCGAGTCCTTCAAGCGAGCGGAAAGCGGCAGAGTTCTGGAGGCCCGGCCCGGCTGATGGGGGACGTGATGTTTCGTTATGAAACGCGCACATGCCTGAAAAGGTTTCAGTTTGAAACGTTTTTTACGAATGGCTTGACATTGGGCGCCCTTGCGCGTAGACTTGTTAGTAGGCAGGCACGCCTCCTGTGCCGGCGAGGCCTTTATCCTATTGCTCCAAAGGATCTGCATGACCGACATCTTCCAGGGGAAGATTAGCCTCACAACTTGTGGCAAGGGGTTCTGGTCGTTTCTCCTTGCCTGGCACATAGGGCGTTGCTAAAAAGCACCTGATCCCGGCTGCGGGGCAGGTGCTTTTTTTGTGTCTATGCCTGGCCTGCGGGTGGGCGTGTGGAGGGATCGGTGAGTGAGAAAAGGGGGTGCTAGCTGAGAGATAGGTAGTGCGATGACGTCCGTTGCTCGGACATGTGGTCACTTCATGGAAACGTTACGCACCCGAATTGCAGGTATCAGGAATAGCTATCACAAGGAGATTGGTACAAAGATGAAGAAGAATGGCTTGATGGGACCTTTCATTGGTGAGGTTTTCGGAACCTTCCTGCTGATCCTCATGGGCGACGGTGTGGTCGCCAACGTGGGCCTGGCGCCAAGGCTGGCGGCGCCTGCATACAACTGGAACACCATCGCCTGGGGATGGGGGTTCGCCGTGGTGGTCGCCGTATACGTCACTGCAGGGGTCTCCGGTGCGCATCTCAACCCGGCAGTCACCTTCGGACTGGCGGCCAGTGGCCGCTTCTCCTGGGGCAAGGTAGTCCCCTACGTCATTGCCCAGTTGATAGGGGCCTTCCTGGGTGCCCTGGGCGTCTTCCTGGTCTACATGGAAGGCCTGCAGGCGGCCGGCATGCCCAACGTCTGGTGCACCGGCCCGGGGTCTGTCTTTAGCAGCGCCTTCTGGGGCGGCGCGGGCATGGATCCGGTGGGTTCCTATTCAATCTTAAATGCCTCCATCGCGGAGTTCTTCGGAACTGCCGTACTGCTGTGGGGCATCTTGGCCAGCGGCGATACGAAGAACAACGCTATCGGCGCCAACCTTGGCGGACTACTGGTCGGCTTCGTCGTCGTAACGGTCGGCCTGACCTTGGGTGGCCCCAGCGGCTACTCCATCAACCCGGCGCGTGACCTGGCTCCGCGCATCTTCGGCACGCTGGTCGGGACACAAGGCCTCTTCAGCGGCATCTACTGGCTGATCCCACCGGTCCTTGTTCCCGTGATTGGTGGCATATTCGGCTGCCTATCCTACGACTGGTTGGTAACACCCTTCCTGCCGAAGGAGTAGACGGGCTTATACGCTTTGTCCACAAGAGGGGGGCGAGGATCGCTTCTCCTCCCCCCTCTTGTCTTGTGCTTAGAAGCGAGAGGAGCAAGCTCAATAATGAAGAAACTGATCAATGATCCCGAACAGGTTGTAGTGGAGCAGCTCGAGGGTCTGGCGCTGGCCTACCCGGATATCATCAAGGTTCACTACGAGCCGAACTTCGTCTACCGCGCCGACGCCCCTGTTGATGGCAAGGTGGCGGTGATCTCCGGCGGTGGCAGCGGTCACGAGCCTATGCACGGCGGCCTGGTGGGAGTCGGCATGCTCGACGCGGCCTGCCCTGGTGCCGTCTTCACCTCGCCCACACCGGACCAAATGCTGGAGGCGGCGAAGATGACGGACAGCGGGGCCGGCGTGCTCTACATCGTCAAGAACTACACCGGCGACGTGATGAACTTCGAGATGGCGGCCGACATGGCCCGTGCCGAGGGCATCGATGTCCTCAATATCCTGATCGACGACGACGTCGCCGTCAAGGACAGCTTCTACACGGCCGGCCGGCGCGGTGTTGGCACGACGGTCCTGGCAGAGAAGATCGTCGGTGCCGCTGCGGAGAAGGGCTACGACCTGAAGGCACTGGGCGACCTCTGCCGCAAGGTCAACATCAATGGTCGGAGCGAGGGCATGGCACTAACCCCGTGCACCGTTCCAGCGGCTGGCGAGCCCACGTTCGAGCTCGAAGAGAACGAGATGGAGATCGGCATCGGGATCCACGGCGAGCCTGGGCGAAAGAGAATGGAGCTGGAGACCGCCGACGAGATCACCAAGATGCTGGCTACCGGAATCATCAAGGACGAGGCCTACACCCGCACCGTCCGCGAATGGGACATGGACAAGGAGGAGTGGGTCGAGATGGAGTTGGTTGACCCCCCCTTCGAAGAAGGCGACAAGGTGCTGGCTTTCGTGAACAGCATGGGTGGCACGCCGGCGATTGAGTTGCCCATCGTCTACCGCAAGCTGCACGAGATCTGCGAGGCCCACGGCTTGGAGATCGTCCGCAACTTGATCGGTCCCTACATCACCTCGCTGGAGATGCAGGGCGTCTCCATTACGCTGCTCAAGATGGACGACGAGATGCTGGAACTGTGGGACGCTCCGGTCAAGACCATCGGTGTGCGCTGGGGTATGTAACAAGTACTCGCTGGTGATGCACGCTGGTCGTTTCAGGGCCTTCGGCAGGAACGGGCGGCGTAGTCGACGTTTGGTAGCACGCGAATGATGGCGATCAGACTCACGCCAGAAGAAGGTATATGATGCCCATTACAACCGAGGATGTCCTGACCTGCCTTCACCGCATGGCAGATGTCATTGAAGAAAACAAGAAGTACCTCACCAAACTCGATTCAGCCATTGGTGACGCCGACCACGGTATCAACATGAACCGGGGGTTTAAGGCCGTGCTGCAGAAAATCTCGTCGGTGGAGGACAAGGACGCTGGGACCATTCTCAAGACGGTGGGCATGGCGCTCGTCTCCAGCGTCGGCGGGGCAGGTGGGCCGCTCTATGGGACGGCTTTCATGCAGGCGGGTATGGCCGTCGCCGGCAAGTACGAGTTGGAGGCCGAGGACGTGCACGACGCGCTCAGCTCGGCGCTTGACGGCGTGGTGATGCGCGGGAAGGCAAGCCCCGGGGACAAGACCATGGTGGATGCAATCACGCCGGCCATCGAAGCCATGGAGGCATCCTTGGACGAAGGGGCCGATACGGCCGAGGCCCTGGAGGCTGCCGCGGCAGGGGCGAAGCACGGGATGGAGGAGACGATTCCCATGCTGGCCAAGAAGGGCCGCGCCAGCTATCTGGGCGAGCGGAGTATCGGACACCAGGATCCTGGTGCAACCTCTTCCTACCTTCTGATCAAGACGATGGCTGACGTAGCCCGCGAGAAGAAGGAGCGTGAGTAGATGCTTGACGTCATAGTCCCGGGGTGGTTCAGCGGCCGCGAGTAGGGATCGGCGTTTCGAAAGCGGTGTCGAGAGTGGTGTCGAGAGTGTCACCTGACATTTCGTAGTCGGATCAATCGAGAACCAAGGGAGAGTAACACAATGGCACAGAAGAAGTACGCAGCGGCAGTTGATCAGGGCACGACCAGCACTCGATTCATGATTTTCTCGCACGGCGGTGAGGTCGTGGGCTCCCATCAGTTGGAGCACGAGCAGATCTACCCCGAGCCTGGATGGGTGGAGCACGACCCGATGGAGATCTGGGCCCGCACGCAGGACGTGATCGAGGGAGCACTCAACAAGACAGGCGTCAAGGCGGAGGAAATCGCCTCCGTCGGTGTGACCAACCAGCGCGAGACCACGGTCGTCTGGAACAAGAACACGGGCGAGCCGTACCACAACGCCCTGGTCTGGCAGGACACCCGGACGAAGGACATCTGCGACGACCTGGCGGAGGACGGCGGTCAGGACCGCTTCCGACCGAAGGTCGGTTTGCCCCTCGCCACCTACTTCTCCGGCCCCAAGATCAGATGGCTGCTCGACAACGTCGACGGCCTGCGCGCGGCGGCCGAGCGCGGTGATGCCGTCTTTGGCAACATCGACACGTGGGAGATCTGGAACATGACCGGCGGCCCCAATGGCGGCGCCCACGTCACTGACGTTACCAACGCCAGCCGCACCATGCTGATGAACCTGGAGACGCTGGAGTGGGACCAGGAGATTCTGGACACAATGGGGATTCCGCGCAAGATGCTGCCGGAGATCCGCCCCTCCAGTGATCCGGACGTCTACGGTCACACACCTAAGGACGGCCCCTTCGGCGCCGAGATTCCCGTTTCCGGTGCGCTGGGCGATCAGCAGGGCGCGCTCGTTGGGCAGACGTGCTACAGCCCCGGTGAGGCGAAGAACACGTACGGCACGGGCTGCTTCATGCTGCTGAACACAGGCACGGAGCCGGTCCCCAGCGAGAGCGGTCTCCTGACCACGCTGGCGTACAAGATGGGCGATGCTGATGCCGTCTACGCCCTGGAGGGGTCCATCGCTATCACGGGCGCTCTGGTCCAGTGGCTGCGGGACAACCTGGAGTTCTTTGAGTTCTCCAAGCACGTCGAGGACTTCGCGAAGAAGGTCGAGGACAGCGGCGGCATCTACTTCGTGCCGGCCTTCTCCGGCCTCTTCGCGCCCTACTGGCGCAGCGATGCGCGCGGCGTGATCGTGGGTATGACCCGCTACATCAACAAGTACCACATCGCCCGCGCCGCCCTGGAGGCGACAGCCTACCAGACGCGCGAGGTGCTGGACGCGATGGAGAAGGACTCGGGCGTGCCGCTCGAGGCCCTCAAGGTGGACGGCGGCATGGTCTACAATGAGCTGCTCATGCAGTTCCAGGCCGACATTCTCGGTGTTCCGGTCATCCGACCGATGGTCTCCGAGACGACGGCCCTGGGCTCGGCGTACGCCTCCGGGCTGGCCGTCGGCTTCTGGGACGACGTAGAGTCCCTGCGCCAGAACTGGAACATCGACAAGCGCTGGGAGCCGAAGATGGAGAAAGATACCCGTCAGGAGCTCTACCAGGGCTGGAAGAAGGCCGTGGAGCGCACCTTCGACTGGGTCTAGACGATTAGGTCGAGACGACTCGGTCGGCATCGGGTATCATCAAGACCCCGATGTGAGTGAAGACGAGAGAACTAGGAGAGCTTGTCGGGCTCCTAGTTCTCTCATATATGGGGCTGGTGGCGCGGGCGAGCAATCGTCGACCGTACGCCTGCGCCGTCTCTGAGTAAGGAGAGCGCAAGGAGCCGCCGAGCCTATAGGAGTCATTTCCATCATCTAGGAACGTGTGAGAGAGGAATAGGTTAGGTGGGCTACTTGGGTGCCTGGGGGATCCGTTGTCAGAATAGTGTCACCGATTGCAGCAAATCCATGGACGAGGACCGAGGCGGATTCCCGGGTACCCAGGGACTCTCGCCAGACCAGCATAAGAACCAAGAATAAGTAGGGAAGGGTAAGGTGTGAAGTGCATACTATTGTCTGCATGAAACAGATCATCGATCCTGAGGTCCCGCCTCATCTCTTTGAGATCGATGCCGAGGAGATGAAACAAGTGCGGGGGACGCATCCACTCGTCATCAGTGCCTATGATGAAGTGGCGATTGAGGTGGGATTACAGTTGAAGGAGAAGACGGACGGGAAAGTGACGGTCATCACCATCGGGGGCGAGGATACCGTCGAGTCCCTTCACCAGGCGCTGGCGATGGGTGTCGATCAAGCCATTCGGGTGACAGACCCGGCCTTTGGGGAGGCGGATGCCTTTGGAAAGGCACAGGTCCTCGCGGCGGCGATTCGCAAGGTAGGCGACTACGATCTTGTGCTGTGCGGGCGTCAGGCCGGTGACGTAGAGCTGGGTCTGGTAGGGCCTTTCCTGGCCGAAGAGCTGGATCTTCCTTGCGCGAGTATCATCGCCAACGTGGAGCCCGAGGACGGAAAGGTCCGGATGCAGCGCTCCGTCGATGTCGGCTACCAGGTTCTGGAGACAGCGACGCCTTTCCTGGCGACGGTGACGAATGACGAGAGCAACGTGCCCCGCTACGCATCAGTGCGGGGTATGTTGGCGGCGCGCAGAGCGGAGATCCCGGTCTGGTCGGCGGAGGACCTTGGCCTCGACGTGCGAAAACTGGGATTGGAAGCGGTGCAGATCAGGATCGACGAGCTCTGGATCCCGGAGCGAGAGGTCGAGTGTGAGCTGATTGGGGGCGAGACCGGGGCCGAGAAGGCCAAGAATCTGGTCGAGTATCTGAAGCAGGAGAAGCTAATCTAGGGTCAGGGGTGATACTATGAGTGTTCTGACTATCTGCGCTGTTACCAACGAGGCCGTACCTAGCTCTGCCCTGGAGGCCCTGGCGGCGGCTCGACATCTGGCTGACGCTTTGGGGGGCGAGAGAGTCCAGGCGCTGCTCACAGGATCGAGCGTCACTGAGCACGGGGCGTCGTTGATCGAACGAGGGGCGGATGAGGTTGTGGTCGTCGACCACGCGCGGCTAGAGACCCTCGACGGCGAGCTCGTTCTCGCGGTAGTCGAGAAGGCGGTGGAGGAGGTCTCTCCGGACATCGTCATCTTTCCGCACACAGACCTATCCGGCGGCCACGTCGCGCCCCGACTGGCGCGGCGCCTGGAGACCGGGATTGTAACCGACTGTACGGGATTTGAGGTCGATGATGGGGCGATTCAATGGGTGCGCCCCGTCTACGGCGGCAAGGCGATGGCGGTGATGACGGCCGGCGGGCCGATCCAGCTAGCTACGATGCGCTCGCTGGCGTTCGAGCCGATGGAGGCTGATGCGTCGCGTGAGGGGGATGTGCGTGAGCTTACCTTCGATCTCGACGGTGTGACAGTGGCGGTCCCGATTGTGGACACCATCGTCCAGGAGGAAGCCTTCGAGGGGCCGAGCCTGGATCGCGCGGACGTCATCGTCAGCGGCGGACGGGGTATGGGGGAAGAGAAGAACTTCGAGCAGGTGAAGGAGCTCGCTCGAGCGCTGGACGCTGCCGTGGGAGGCTCCAGGCCGGCTGCGGACAGCGGATGGGTGCCCCATTCTCACCTGGTGGGGCAGACGGGGAAGATTGTGGCGCCACAGCTCTACATCGCCATCGGCATCTCGGGTGCGCCGCAGCATATGTCCGGGGCGGGATCCGCGAAGACGATTGTGGCGATCAACAAGGATGAGGATGCCCCGATCTTCAAGGCGGCTCACATCGGCGTAGTGGATGAGTGGGAAAACGTGCTTCCGCCCTTGATCGACGAACTGAAGCAGGAGTGAGCAACGGGGAGCCTGGGCAAAGGCGAGAGGAGAACAAACCATGGAGAGGCTTGAGACCCAAGTAGTTGTAGTAGGCGGCGGCATCACAGGATGCAGTGTGCTTCGGGACCTGGCGATGCGTGGGCTAGACTGTGTGCTCTTTGAGCGTGGAAATCTGTCGGAGGGGACGACGGGGAATTTCCACGGGCTCTTGCACAGCGGTGGACGGTACGCAGTGAAGGATCAGCCGGCGGCCATCGAATGCATTGAGGAGAATCAGATCCTGCGGCGCATTGCGCCGCAGGCGATCGAGGACACCGGGGGGTTCTTCGTGACGCTTAACGATGAGGACGAGGAATTCCTGTCCCGCTTCATAGAGGGGTGCGAGGCTTGCGGCATTCCGCACGAGGTGCTTTCTGGCGAGGATGCGCTGAAGGAGGAGCCGGCCCTTTCGCCAGACGTCCGGACCGCTGTGGCCGTACCCGATGGGAGCGTCGACGGGTGGGATCTCTGCATTGGATCGGTCAACGCGGCAAAGGGGTTGGGCTCCCAGGTCTTCCTGTTCACCGGGGTGACCGACATCGTGGTGGAGGGGGATCGGGTCGTCGGCGTCATCGCCGAGGATCAGAACACGGGGAAAGAGTACGAGGTGCGAGCGGAATACGTAGTGAATGCCAGTGGCCCCTGGACGCAGCAGGTGGGCAATCTGGCGGGCATTGAGATTCCGATGGTGTTGAGTCCAGGCACTATGATCGTACTGGACAGTCGGCCGGTGACTCGCGTAATCAACCGCTGCCGATATCCGTCGGACGGCGACATCATCGTGCCCGTGGGCACGACTATCGTGCTGGGCACGACGTCGAAGGAGATCGACGATCCAGACGATTACGCCATCGAGCAGTGGGAGGTTGACATCGTGCTCACCGAGGGCATGGAGATGGTGCCCAAGATTGAGGAGATGGGCATCCAGAGGTGCTATGCCGGCGTGCGGCCCCTGTACGAGCCACCGGAGGATCTATCCGGTGGGGAGAAGGGACGGGACGTGAGCCGGGCACACTTTGTGCTCGACCACGAGGAGCTGGATGGTCTCGGTGGGTTCGTCACGATCACGGGCGGGAAGGTTACCACGGCCCGGTTGATGGCCGAGGACACGGTCGACCTGGTGGCGGAGAAGATGGGTGTCGAAGAGCCCTGCCGCACGGCGGAGGAGCCTCTGCCGACGGCCTAAGGGCCTGTGGGCCCGGGGGGGCTATGGGCCTGGAGGCCTATGGGCCTGGGGGCCGACGGCCTGAGTCTCTGGGATCTCTTGCTACCTAGGAGGTGGCATGGCGAAGCGTAGGGGGCGTAAGGTAGGATCTGAGTCGGGATACACCGGACAGCAAGAGGAGAAGCGCTCCTTTGAATGGATGCCGCTCTGGGGTT
>Ga0180431_10001517_pt1 | contig 32422 bp, 23 predicted proteins | sample SS_ome_11_FD_132459 | JGI IMG/M metagenome (GOLD analysis project Ga0180431, IMG submission 132459) | Hypersaline lake sediment archaeal communities from the Salton Sea, California, USA - SS_1_MS_1 metaG | ecosystem: Environmental > Aquatic > Non-marine Saline and Alkaline > Hypersaline >... | reverse complement strand
GAAAAAGGCAGAATTGAAGGCGAGAACGTGTACTCAGCGTATGGGCGCACGGATGCAGGTCGTTACGTAACGGTTATCTTTATTCGTAAATTTGGAAATCTCGCGCTGGTTATCAGCGCTCGCGACATGGATAAAAAGGAGCGTAAACAGTATGGCAAGCAAAAAAGAACACGTTCCTGAGAATATGACGATTGAGGAAGCCTCCGAGTTTTGGGATACCCACAGCGTGGCCGATTACCCTTCCCACGTGGTGCAATTTGAATATAGGCCGAAAGAACAGATTACGTTTGTTGCCATCGCAAATGATTTACTGCACCAATTGGAAAAACAAGCCAAGAAACAGGGGGCATCCGTAGAGACTTTGATCAATCTGTGGATTAAAGAGAAACTCACGGCTTGATTCATAGCGGGAATGGTGGGTCGAGTCTTAAAAGTCTTAAATATTAAATATGTGGTGGGGCAAGCCGCCACCCTACGAATATCCGTGTAATCTACGAAATCCGCGGTTTAATTTCAGACAGGATCAACAGGATTTACAGGATCAATATAGATAAATCTGTCTCCTTTCGTGTGCATTCGTACTACAATCTTTCAACTTCTTGTTTTTTATGCGCGTTTTTTCTTATGACCTGTTGCAATGCTGTAATTTCCGAGAGCTTATGAAGTATTTCTTCGAAAGGAACGTTCAGGAGCGTCTTTTGGAAAAAAGACATTTCTTTTCCTTGCCCTCTGCCGCCCATGGGCAAGGAAAAGAAAGATGTCCACGGACGATACGCCTCAGCAGCGAGCGAAGGATTTGCAAAGGCCATGCCACCAAGCGGAGCGACTGGCGTGGGCTTTGTTGGCCGGAGTCGCTGCGGCTCGATGGAAACGACTTGAACGTTTATTAAATTATCAGCATGGGCAACGAGTTGCCCATCCTACAAAATAGGGCTAAAAAATCTGTGTAAATCAGCGAAATCCGTGTCAAACTGAATATTGAATATCGAATGTCGAAGGTTAAAACGGTGTAAATCGGTGTCTGAAAAATTGATTATTTCTGATCCGGCGGTAATTTCTTTTTCTGTTGCTCGATCATTTTGACGGTCTTATCAAAATCGCTGTCCAGTTTGTCTTTGGAAGCGATTCGCTTTCGGTTAAACTTCTCATATTCCGTCTCCGCAAGCTGCTTCGCCATCTCGTGCGAAATCCGGCCCGCATCTCCCAAGATGTCTCTATCATTCAAGCTTAGAAAGCCGTCGAGTTTGGCGATCCAGCCTTTCATGTACATGGGTATCCGTCGCATGGCCTGGCCTTCGGCGAAAACGAGGTACTGTTCGACCAGATTGTTCAATGCTCGAAGCTCCTCTTCTTGGAGATAATTCTTGGCGATAACGACGTCGCCTTTGCGAACCTTTTCGCCTCTGAAGCTTGTCAGGCCCATATTGGGTTGGTCTGAATCGGCCCGCTGATGAATAATCTCCGCGGCGGTCATTCCCGTGATCGCCCAGTGCAGCTTATTCTGGACCGTTTTGAAAAACGTGAGGCTTACCTCGTTCGTCGGGTCGTAGTCAACGCTGGTCGAATAGATATCCGTGATCTTCTGATAGAACCGGCGCTCGGACGTTCTGATTTCCTGAATCCGCCGGAGCAGCTCATCGAAATAATCGAACGGCTGGTCGGGATTTTTCAGCCGTTCGTCGTCCAGTACAAAGCCCTTGACGATATATTCCCTCAGCCTTTGCGTGGCCCATTGCCTGAACCGGGTTGCAATGTGAGATTTGATCCGGTAGCCTACCGAGATGATCATATCAAGGTTATAGTGCTTGACTTGCCTGCCGACCTGTCTGGCGCCTTCGGTTTGAACTGTCAAGTAATCCTTGACAGTTGCTTCTTCCGACAGTTCTCCCTCGTCGTATATATTTTGTATATGAAGACTTACGTTTTGTTTTGTGCTTTGGTAGAGTTTGGCTAACGCGGCCTGATTGAGCCAGAGTGTTTCTCCTTCCAGCCGGACTTCGATTTTCGTCTGGCCGGATTCGGTCTGGTATATCAGTATGTGCCCGCCTTTGGGGGCTAAATCGCCTTTCGTCATGATGGTTACTTTCTATCGATCCGACGATGTCGGTGTTTGACTCTGTTCGCTATCGCCACTTCCAAAAAGTCACCGTTCGGGACGCCAACCTCGGAATACTTAGATTTAGCACCCCGGCCTGACAAAAGCAAACAGTTTTGTTTATGATTTGTGATTGCTTCTGTCTCTGTGCTGCAATCCTGTAACTTCTTGTTTTTTATGCATGTTTTTTCGACAAGGCTGACATAAATATTTAGATAAGACAGAGTTATCCCGGCTTGCCGGGATTCCGAAATTTTGCATTTTGCAATTTGATTTTCTATTTCGGTTGCGGCCTTCAGGCCGCGCCAGGAGCTCTGTGGCTAAAAATCCGAGCAACCCCAGACTTTGGGGACTTTGAAGTCTTTGGGCATTCTGTTCGGCGGGACGTTCGGCTTAGCGGCCTGGTTCGCATATGATTCCAATCGACGCTTGAGCTCCGCGAGCTTCTTCGGGTGTTTAGCGCTCAGGTCGTTCTTTTCGTAGGGATCTTTTGCGAGATTGAAAAGCTCGAAGACGTTTTGCTCCATCTTTTTGCCGGTGCTGTTGGCGCCGATATCGCCGTTGTGAACCAGCTTCCAATCGCCGCAACGAATGGCTCCGTTGGCGGGTGTGACGTTGAACAGGATATCCTCGTGCGGCGAAGGTCTGCCTTCGGCGATGGTGGGCCAGGCATCTTTACCGTCCAGCGGCAACGCTTGTTTGAGACTGCCGCCGGCGAGCTTAATCAGCGTCGGGTACATATCGACGATATGAAGAGGTTCATTCACAGTCGCTCCGGCTTTGAGGACGCCGGGCCAGACGGCGACCGCCGGGACGCGGATGCCCCCTTCATAAAGCAGGGCTTTGTGGCCGCGTAAGCGCCCGTTGTCGGCGACGCCTCTGACGCCGCCGTTATCCGAGCAGAAGAAAATCAGGGTATTTCGCGTCAGGCCGCGTTTGTCGAGCGCCGAAACGATCCGGCCGACGGCCTCGTCCATGCACGTCGTCATCGCGGCGTAGATGCGTTTTCTCTTTTCTTTGATGTGCTTGTATTTATCAATATCCGGCTGCAGGGCCTGGAAAGGCGAGTGCACCGCATTGAATGGAACATAGAGAAAGAGCGGACGAGAGGTATCATGCTGTTCGATGAGACGGACCGATTCGTCGGCAATCAGTTCGGTGGTGTAGCCTTTCTCGTTCAAAGGCCGGTCGTCACGATGCCAATCCAGCCCTTTGTCGCGAATATGCGTATAGTAATCCAGCGCGCCGTTGTAATGCCCGTACTGATGGTCGAAACCGCGGGACGTCGGCAGGTACCTCGCATTCAGGTGCCCCAGGTGCCACTTGCCGCAGATGGCCGTTGTGTACCCAATTTCTTTGAGGGCCTGAGCCAGCGTCCGCTCCTCCAGCGGCAGGCCATATTGAGCCCACGGCCGGACCACGCCGACTTGCAGGCCGTAGCGCATCGGGTAGCGTCCCGTCATCAGGCTGGAGCGGGTCGGCGAGCACACCGGCTGGACATAAAACTGTTCGAGCCGCGCCCCCGCCGAAGCGAGCTTGTCAATATGGGGCGTCTTGATCGTACCGCCGCGATAACCGACATCCTTAAAACCCAAATCGTCCGCCAGAATGAAAACAATATTGGGTTTCTTTGCCGATTTTTGCGCAATGGTTAACTTCTGCGAGGCCAAGATGGAAACCGCGCCGACGCCCAGTGTCTTGAGAAAATTACGGCGTGTACAATGATCAAATCTCATAAGTCCTGTTCTCCGCTTATCAACTATATTTCAGAGCTGCCAGGGTGATCGCAAGGTCCGGCTGAGCATGCGATTCGCCGAATCGTCATTGACAAATAGTTCTCGTTTCGGGTCCCATCGAATCTTCCGGCCCAGTATCATGGCGATGTTCCCGAGATGCGCGACCGTCACGGATCGCTGCCCCACTTCCGCGGGCGTGATCGGCGTCTTTCGCGTTTTGACGCAATGCAGAAAGTCCCGGCGATGGCCCTGACGATGGTCGCCCGCCGGGCGGGGCAGATGCAATTCATTCGGTCCGATCTTCGTTTGGCGCAGATCGGCGGGATTCGTCTTTAGCCCGCTTCGCGTCACGTGGGCCCAGCCGCCGTCGCCGATAAATCGGACGCCCTGCGGAAGATGATTGTTGCTCGCCACGCGCATGACAAGACCGTTCTCGTAGAGGCACTCGAAATCGTAATCGACCGCCGCGTTCCACAAGCCGTCCTCGGGGAAAATACCTTTGCCGTGCACCTCGACCGGGCCGGTGTCGTCGCAGTCCATACCCCAATGGGCGATGTCTATGTGATGGGCGCCCCAGTCGGTGACCTGGCCGCCGGAGTAATCGAGAATCCAACGGAAATTCCAGTGACAGCGTTTCCTGGTGTACGCCGCCCAGGGCGCGGGACCGAGCCACCTGTCGTAGTCAAACTCTTCGGGAACCGGCATGATCGGCTGAGGATCAATCTTATACAGGGTCTCCCTGATTTCGGGGGTCTTGAAACCCGGCCCGATTCCGACCTCGACTCTTCCGAGCGTACCGATGCGCCCGTTGCGGACCAGCTCACATGCAAAACGAAAATGGTCCGTCGATCGCTGCCAGCTCCCGGTCTGCCAGACGCATTGATAGCGATTGACCGCCTCGACAATCGCCCTACCCTCCGCAATCGTCAGGCCCAGCGGTTTTTCGCCGTAGATATCTTTGCCCGCTCGAATACCGGCAAGGGCAAGCACCGCGTGCCAATGGTCCGGCACGGCGATGCACAGCGTGTCAATATCACCGCGAGCGATTAACTCTCGAAAGTCGTTATAGTGCGAACAACCGCTGTTAGCGTACTTCTTGTTAATCTCTCCGACCGCGGCCCGGCGACGCTCGGCATCCACGTCACAGACCGCGATGATTCGACAATCATCTTCTTCCAGAAATCCTTTGACGTGCCGCATCCCCATACTGCCCAGGCCGATCATCCCCATCGTGAGCCGACCGCTCGCACCCAAGACCGACGAAGGAACAACATACGGCGCTATCACGGCCGCCATGCTGCTTTTGAGAAATGTACGTCGCGCGATGATCCGATGTTTCTTATGCATAGTAAATATCCCCGATGGATTAGGCCTGCTCTTTCTTTTGTCGGGCCTCATTCAGCATCTTGATCCACACGCCGATGTAACGGCCGTGATCGTGATAGGTCCGGCCGCTCACGAGGTTGCCATCGACCACGCACGGCTCGTTCACGAACGTGCCGCCGCACACCTCAAGATCGAACTTGCACTTGGGTACGGTCGCCATCTTCCGCCCTTTCACGCACCCGGCATAGGCGGGTATCTCGACGCCGTGACAGACACACGCGATGGGCTTGTTCGTCTCGAAGAAGTATTTCGTAATACGAACGAGGTCTTCATCGTACCGGATATACTCGGGCGCGCGCCCGCCCGAGAAGAAAATCCCGAGATAGTCGTCCGGGTTCACGTCTTTAAAGGCCACGTCGGCGTCAATCGTATAGCCCTCGAACTCGCGCGTGACCTGCCCGTCCCAGTCCGGCGGGATTTCATGCAGAACCATATGATACTGCCGCTTCTCGGGCCCGGCCACCACCGGCTCGAACCCATCCTCCTGCAAACGATAATACGGATACAGCGTATCCACCGTCTCCGTCGCGTCCCCAACGATAATCAGTACCTTATTCATAAGAGTCTCCTTTAGTTCTCTATGTGAGTATAGTATCACATCAAGATAGTGTCAACGCTGAGTCAAAAGACTCCAAATATTGATCGCAGACGACGAGAAAATACATGAAAAATACGTTGTGCATGCCTAAGATAAACCTAACTGGAAATATCTGGAGCAATCATTAATGAGAAAATCGTTGACTATATCAACCAGACAGGACAGGACATCACCATGAAAAACATAATAATCACGATCAGTATTTTCCTCGCATTCCTGACGGGATGCCGAACCGAGCAGAATACATCACCCATTTTTACCAAAATCCATACCGTATCCATCCACGTGAAAGACCATGCCGTGCACGAGGCTGTATATCGTTTTTTGAAAGACGACCTTCGATTGCCCGTCGTCTATACGCCCATGACGTACGGGGAGCGACGTTACGCCGGTCTTTGGGCGGGAAACGTCGTATTGGAACCCTGCGGCCCGTATTCGAATATAACATACGCCACACCGGATTTCACCGCCATCTTTTACGGCATCACCTTTGAATCCTATCAATCCTCAATGCAAAGTGCGACTCAACTCGATCAACGCGGGATCCACCACGACCCTCCGTATGCCTTTGTTGTTATCTCCGATCCGAACCTGTGTGGGCAAAATTTAATCGTCAGCCTCATGGATAATCCGGGTCGAGAAAAAGAGCAGATCAAGCATGACGCTCTTACCGAGCAGCTACGGAAAAATCCTGGAAATCCTATGGGGATTCAATCCGTTGAAGAGATTCAAGTCGGCTATACGGACCAACAAAATCTCAACAAGTGGAAAACCTTTCTGGCCCCTCTCAGACAATTTAACCGGAACCGATGGCATCCTGGCAGAGGCCCTTCCATACATCTGGTTCAGAGTGAGATTAAGGAAATCAACGCACTTATCTTCAAAGTACCCTCCCTGCAATTGGCGGCTCAGTACCTGGAATCCAAAAGTCTCACGGGCGAAAGAGATGCCGACAGCATCAAAGTAAAATTACCGGAATCCTGGGATTTTACCATCATCCTCCGGCAATAATCAGCAAGACAAGTTTGTCAAGGTTCAAACGAGATACGTCTTTCTATCATCTCAAAAAAACGCTTCTTGAATTCCTTTTTTCGTTGCTCTTTCAAAAGAAGTGGATTTTCTTGTCATTCGGATGGTGGCTTGATATGATGCGGGAAGTTGCTCAGCCGAGTAAATTGGACTTAAAGGGGCTTTTATGAGATCGAAGTGGTGGTTTCCGGCTTTTATCGTCGCCGTATTATCCTCCTCCATCCTGTGCCGCACATTCGAGGAATCAAAAGGGTATCAAACCTACAACTTTGAGCCGACCAGTGAGTCATTGAAAAACTACCAGGTCCCCCAATGGTACGAAGACGCCAAGTTCGGCATCTATTTCCACTGGGCGCCGTTTTCGGTGGCCGCGTATAAGACGGAGTGGTATCCCCACTGGATGTACAGCCCGAAGCGAATACAGAAGCGCAAAGACATGCAGGACATTCCTCAACATCACTTGGACAAATGGGGCTCTCTCTCTACGTTCGGCTACAAAGACTTCATTGGCATGCTCAAAGCCGAGAAATGGAATCCCCGGGAATGGGTAGCCCTGTTCAAGGAAGCCGGGGCGAAGTACGTCGTATCAGCCGCGGTGCATCACGATGGATTCGCGATGTGGAATTCGAAACATATCCCCTACAATTCCAAAGCGATGGGGCCGATGCGCGACATCGTCGGAGAATTTACCAAAGCGGCTCGCAAGGCAAGACTCAAAACAGGCGTATCCACCCATTACGGACGTCACTGGGCGTACTATACATTCCGCCCCGAGTACGACAACTGGGATCCGAAGTACGAAGGGCTCTACGGGCATCGGCGGAATGATGACAATCCTCCCCGACCGGAAGATGAACGCCACTGGGAATTGGTAATGAGAGAGCTGATCGATCAATACCGCCCCGATTATATCTTCGTCGATGGGGGAATCGGGGACGGCGAACGGAAGTTTAAGAAGCCCTATTTCAGGCAAGCTTTTTACAATGTGCTCGCTCACTACTACAACAGCGCCCGGCATTGGAAAAAAGGCGTGGTGCTCACGTATAAGCGAAAATTTTTGGAACCCGACCAGGCCGTGGAAGATTTCGAGCGTTCGGGCATGGACCACATCCGCCTGTCGTCCAAGTGGCAAACGGACGATAAAATCTCCGTCAACGGATGGTGTTACGTCGAAGACACGCAATTCTGGCCCGTCGAGTACCTGATCGGCGCGCTGGCGGATATTGTCAGTAAGAACGGCAATCTGCTGTTGAACGTGGGACCAAAGCCGGATGGAACGCTGCGCGACGTGGAGGTCAAAACGCTTAGGGAAATCGGCGCATGGCTCAGGATCAACGGCGAAGCGATTTACGGGACGCGCCCGTGGCGTGAATACGGCGAAGGAACGACCGTTGCGATGAAAGGGTACGGAGGAAGAGACAGCAAGCACAAAATGGGACCCGACTGTGTGCGGTTTACCGTAAAAGATAACGTGTTGTATGCGATCTGCTTCGGCCGGCCTGATACCGGCGAATTTACGATTAAGTCACTGAGTTCCAAAAATCCCGTCAGTCAACGCGGGATCAAATCCGTCACGATGCTCGGATCAGAGCAGACCGTTGAATGGAAAGGAACAGAACAAGGCCTTGAGTTGATGCTCCCGACGGAAGCACCTTGTGACTATGCTTTCGTCCTGAAGATCGTACCCAGGGGGAAACTACTTTTTTAAGAAGGAGTCATAAACGATGAACACACGATTAACACGCCGTGACTTTCTACGGAACGCCGCCTGGAGCGGGGCAAGCGTTATTGTTTTAACGAACAGCCGGTTGGTACGCGGGACGCAGGCCAACTCGAAGCTGGACGTGGCCGGGATCGGCGTCGGCGGGCGCGGCGCCGCGGATGTCAACGGCGTGGGGGCCAGCGAAAATATTGTGGCGCTGTGCGACGTGGATCACAAACATTCTGCACCAACGTTCGAGAAGTATCCGCAAGCCGGGCGATACACGGATTTCCGCAGGATGCTCGACAAAATTCATAATACAATTGACGCCGTGGTGATCGGCACACCCGATCATACGCACGCCCCGGCCGGGATGATGGCGATGAAACTCGGCAAGCATTGCTATTGTGAGAAACCGCTGACCCACAGTGTGTATGAGGCTCGCATGATGGCCGAGATCGCGAAGAAAAATAAGCTCGTAACGCAAATGGGCACACAAATTCACGCCGGCAACAATTACCGCCGGGTCGTGGAGCTTGTGCAGACGGGCGCCGTCGGAAGTGTGCGTGACGTACATGTGTGGCTCGGCGCCAACTACGCCGGGCCGCCCACGCCGACGAACATGTCCCAGAATGACGCGCCCACAGGCCGGCCGCCCGTGCCGGAAACACTCGATTGGGATCTGTGGCTCGGGCCCGCCGCCTATCGACCCTATCACCCGGATTATGCTCCGAAGAAATGGCGTTCCTGGTGGAATTTTGCCAACGGCGTATTAGGCGATTTCTTCTGTCACTATTGTGATCTGGCTTTCTGGGCGCTGCATTTACGCCATCCGACCAGCATCGAGGCGGAAGGGCCGGTTCATCCCGAGAGCGCCGCCCGTTGGACGATTGCCCGCCAGGAATATCCCGCGCGCGGCGTTTTGCCCCCGGTTACGTTGACCTGGTACAATGGCGGCGGTTATCCGGCTTTGGTGAAAGAACGAAACATTCCCAAGTGGGGTAGCGCCGTCTTGTTCATCGGGTCCAAAGGGATGCTCATCGCCGACTACAACAAACATCAACTGTTGCCGGAGGACACCTTCGCCGACTTCAAACGGCCCGATCCGTTCATCCCGAACTCCATCGGCCATCATCTCGAATGGGCCGAGGCGTGCAAGACGGGTGGACCAACGACGTGCAATTTTGACTACTCGGGTGCCCTGACCGAAGCGGCGCTGCTCTGCAATGTCGCGTTGCGAACGGGCGAAAAACTGAGTTGGGACGCGAAGAACCTGAAGGCCGTCGGCTGCCCCGAGGCGGACGCTTTTCTCCGTCGGCCGTATCGCCGGGGATGGACGCTTTAAAATGTGGGTTTCTATGGCCGCCGGTGAATTTGAACGACGAATGTTAGAGACAATGGCTCATAATGAACCGCATGGGCCAACGAGTTGCCCATCCTACGAGGAGATTGACGTGAAGTCGCTGTAGGATGGGCAGATTCTCTGCCCATGCTGATAATCAGGAGAAGAAACTATGGCTGAATTGAAACACACACAATCCGAACGGATTTCGAGGCGGGCTTTTTGTCGATCCGCCGCTGCCGCGGTGGCGGCCTGGCATCTGTCCCCCTCTTTCGTTCAAGCATCGCCAAGCAGGGAGCGCGTCAAATTTTACAAGAACCTCGGAGGCGGTCATATCGGCTTGAGGGCCAACCAGCAACAGGCATTGAAGTATGCGCTGAAGTATGGCTTTGACAGCATGACCCCCAGTCTTGGAGAGTTCCAGAACAAGTCCGCCGCGGAGATTCGCGAATGGGTCGCGGCAATGAAGGCAAAGGGCCTTCGGTACGGCGCCGCCGGCCTGCCCGTTGAGTATCGCAGAGACGAAGAGCGTTTCAAAACCGATCTCGCCAGGCTGCCCAAACAGGCGGAGCTTCTACAGCACATGGGCGTGACGCGGATGGCGACATGGATTTCGCCCGGCCATCGCGAGCGCACCTATCTGCAGAATTTCAAGCTGCACGAAACGCGTTTTCGCGACATCGCGAAGGTGCTCAAAGATCATGGAATCCGATTGGGCCTGGAATTCGTCGGGCCTCGTACGTCGCGGATGCGAAATCGCTTTGCGTTTATTTGCACCCAGCACGAAGCCATGGAGCTCGTCGAAGCGATCGGCACAGGGAACGTGGGGCTTCTGATGGATAGCTGGCACTGGTACACGTCGCACGGAACCGTGGAAGAACTGCTTCAGCTATCCAACAGGGACATCGTCCACGTGCACGTCAACGACGCCCCGCCGGACATCCCGGTCGATGAGCAGCGCGATAATCGTCGCCGGCTGCCGACGACCACGGGCGTCATCGACCTGAAAGGATTCATCAACGCCCTGGTGAAAATCGGCTACGACGGCCCCGTCGAGTGCGAACCGTTCGATCAGGAACTTCGCAAGATGCCGGCCGATGCGAAGTTGGAGAAAACCATCGAATCGCTGAACCGCTTGTGGTCTTTGATCGACGCTTGAACGGGCGTGAAGAAGATTCCTTCAGATAGAAAGGAGTAATATCCGATGCGTTCGACCTCCATCATTTCTTTTACAGTGACGTTAATGTTACTTCTGCTCAGCCAGGGATGCAGATCATTCGAAGGCACCATCACACGCCGGTACGACGTGGATACCGCATGGCCCCGGAAGCCGGACCGTTTTAAATGGGTCCAGATGCCCGGTGTCACCATTGACGCTCAGGACCATATTTATATCATCACTCGCCACAATCCGGCCGTACAGGTGTACGAAACCGATGGAACACTCCTTCGCGCCTGGAACGTGGAGGATCCCAACGGGGCGCATTTCATCAGGATCGGTCCGGCCGGAAACGTCTGGGCCGCCAATATCACAAATCACACGGTCCGCCAATACACTCCCGACGGCAAGCTGCTCATGACGCTGGGCGAACCGGGTCGGGCCGGCGCCGATCGGAATCACTTCGACCGGCCGACCGACATGGTGATTCTACCGAACGGCGCTATTTTCGTAACCGACGGATACAACAACCGGCGTATCATTCACTTCGATGCCGCCGGCAAGTATATGAACCAATGGGGTCAGGAAGGCACGGAGCCGGGACAATTTGCTTTGCCGCATTCGATTGTCGCCGATTCGCGCGGGCGACTCTACGTGGCCGACCGTGAGAACGCCCGCATCCAGGTCTTCGATACGGAGGGCGAACTGCTCGCCGTGTGGGACGACCTGATCGCCCCCTGGGGCCTTTGGATCTCGAAGGATGATGAAATCTGGGCGTGTGGTTCTTCCGTTAAGAAAACAGAGGGAACGGGAGAGTTGAATATTCTTCCGCCGCCGGACCAGGTTGCCCTGAAGCTGAACTCAAAGGGGAAGATTCTCCGGCGAGTGCCGCTGACAATGACGACGACGCCTCCCGGAGATTCGGGTGAGCTCAATTGGGTCCATGGGATCGCTTTCGATTCGAAGGGCAATCTCTACCTCACCGATATCCAGGGCCATCGGGCGCAGAAGTTTGTACCTAAACCTTGAAGTTCTCCTTGGCGGCATTTTGACGTGCGGAAAAAGAAGGGACAGCGTAATGGTACGGCGACGCGTGATATGGGTGGTCGTATGCTGGAATGTGACGTGGATCACAGCGCTCAATGGCTCGCAAGGATACGGTCATCCCGAAGCCACCGTACAGGTTCGGGAAATCGAGTCTTCCGTCGATCACAATCACTGCACGACTCGTCAGTTTCAGCACAAAACGTTTTACCACGAAGGTGTTTGGTTCGTTTTCTACAGCGACGGTAAGGACTTCTGGTATCAAACATCACAGGATGGAGGACGAACCTGGCAACGCGCGGACAAACCGGTGGCCCAGGCGCCCAACGGCTCCAGCAGCCACGATGTGCTCAAGATAGGCGATATCGTTTATATCAGTCATGCCTTCTATCCATTAGGCCGATACGACGTCACTGCGCCCTACGCCAGAGATCCGGCCAGACGAGGCGAATACCGACACGAAGGTCGAATTAAAAAAGGACGCATCGAAGGGCGGACAATCCGTTGGCTTTTGGACGTCAATCCCGGTTTCACGCCGGACTATTCCAACATCGTGCAGGATACCGCCGGATACGTCTGGGTGTTCACCCGCGAGAACCAACAGGGCGTTGCCTACCGTAGCCAAAAGCTGAACAGCATCGAGCAATGGTCGCCGGAAACGGTTTGCATCCCTGTCCGTGGTCGTCACGCAATGGATGCGGCTGCACTTGATAATGGAAAACTCTACGTTGTCTCCATGCTGACCCCTAATGGCACACTTCACGGCAACCTCTATGACGGCCAGGTGTGGGCAAGCGAGGCCGTCCTGATATCCGATGCCGTCACTAAGGTGGCCGGGGATGATCGACGACTCGCCGTTGAGTTCGATCCCACCTGTAAACGCCTGCATTTAATCTATGTGGATCGCAACGACACGCTCCGATACCGCAGCGTTGCTTCTCCCTATAAGACAGAAGATTGGTCGCCTTCACTTTCTCAGCCCGGATTGGAAATCGCAACCGAGGTGTTCACCTGTGCTCTGAGTGTGAACACGGCTCAGACACGTTATGACCTGATGATTACCTACGGGCAACAGAAACATGTAGGCCGTGACAAACGCGAACGAACCGGAGCGCTCTATGCACGGCGTTTCGACGGAAAGCAATGGAAAGGTATGCCGATTCTCCTTAGCCAACCCGGAACGATTCACAACTGGTACCCGAGTGTCAATCAAGATGTCAGCAACGGATTATGCGTGATGTATTCGCGCTCGGCGAATCAGACACGTTTGGGCAAGCCGCTGGCCGTGATGGTGAGTGTATGTCGATATGACAATGACTGAACAATTCCGGCCGTCATAAAATCGAATCACCGAGCATCTTGAGAAAATGGTTATATTCGTCGGACGTGAATCTCCCCGGCGTGCTTTTCCGACCGCCCGGCATGACACCGAGGGCCAGTCGCACAACGACCATGTCGGCCGGTACTTCCCCGTCAGCCGTGTTCAGCGTATGGATCACGATACACACGTTCGTCAGGTAGCCGCTCGCGGCATAAACGCCTTTGGTCGGCCCCGTGCGTTCGGGCGCATCCGGCCATCGAAGCACGGGCGGCTTTGTCGGTCCTTTCGCCGTCCAGCCGCCATAGCCGTTGATCCACCACATGTAACCATATCTGCCCGGCGCTTCCCGGTAACCGGCGTTGCGATTGTCAGGTTCGATTTCTTTGGGGACCCGGATCGTGGTGGCCTCGTCGACGTATGACCGGCTGATGATTTGCTTGCCGTTCCAGTTGCCCCGGTTCAGAAACAAGTGTCCCCAGCGGGCCATCGCAGCGGCGTTCATGAACATCGATTGGGAGATCGGGCGGACATCCAGACCCTCGGGATTGGATAGATCAATGGTGTATTCGCCCGGATTGGGGAATTCATTCGACCACCGCCAATGGTTGCGGGCGATGCCAATCTCATCGGCCACAAACTTCTCGAAGTAATGATCCAGGTGGCATTTCGCTTTGGGCCATGAATAAGGGGGTTGGCTGAAATGATTGTAAATCAGTTTCGTCATGCAATAGGACAAAAGTTGTGGAGAACTGTTGTATGCATACCTGGAGCCGGGCGGCGTGAATCGGGGCGGCTGCGGATCGAATGGAAAGTACATTCCCGTATCGGGCCATCTCGGCCGGACGTCCATAAATCCATCCGTGAACGTCGCTAAATGACGAAGTGTGATCTCGTCATAGGATGGATACTCCTTCTCACCCCGCCCATCCTCCTGCGTCAGGTCGATATCGACGATGGCATTCGCCTGCATATCCAGATCGGCAAGTCCCTGATCGATCAGCAATCCGAGCACGCCTGTACCCAACGTCTTCGTGGCCGAGTAAATCTGGCACTGGCGATTCAGATCGGATCCCTGACCCGCCGGGGTGGTGGCGTTGGGCCAGATCATCCGGCCGTTACGGATGATACAGGCGTACTTGATCCCATCTTCCTGAGCATCCGGAGTTTTGGGATCGTCCAGAGCATCCTTAAAATAGTGCATCGCCTGCTGTAGTTTGGTTGAGTCAATGCCTTCTTCTTCCGGACGGCATTTCTGCCAGTTGTGACCGGCGCTCGTTGCCGGCGGCGGGAAACACATCTGCCGGCCACCCGGCGCACAAAACCTTCGTGACGCGTCATCGAGGACCAGGACCCAATCCTGCCCGTGGCCGGTAGAGGGCGGCGTGAAGGTCTGTTGCTCCCCCTTGCTGAATTCGGCGAAGGGCTTTTGTGTCATCGCCCCGCCGGCATCATACGTTTTGCCATCTCGCGGATTGAACCACCAGGCTTGGATATTAGTACCTGAGAGACGCGAAAGATCGACGTCGAATGTTCGGCCGTTAGCGACATAAATAAATGCATACTCGCCATTCTTTGCACGCGTTGCCTGGATGCGAGTTTCATTCTCTCCGGAATCACCGACGATTAATTTCTGGTCCGGAATACGATGGAGCATGGGGCGGGACTCCATCAACCGCCGAAGGTGCAACATCTGCTGTGCCCCGGGTGCATCGAGCGATTCGAACCAGGGCGTATCGGCGCCGTGTTTTAACGGCGGCTCGCCCGCCCGCACCCAGCCGATGAAATTTCGGTGCCCGTACGTATGGCCGCAACCGCCGGCAAAAAGATTCCAATAAGCGCCCCGCCGTACATCCCACGCTGTGACGCGGCGACCCGGATATTTCTCCCTCTCAAGCCGGTTCAAAGAGATCGAGTATTCATAAGCGACTTCCGAATCGAATGTCGGTTTCGGGGGTGTTCGCTTGTAGTCGGCCGTGACCGTTTCATAATTGCGAAACTGATAGCCGGACGTCGTCTGGATCATATTGAAATCAAGCCACTTCTCGTTATGCAGAAAAGTCGAAGACGACCAACCTCCACCACTTGGATGGTAGGACATCAACGTCGTCGTATAATCGGCCCGCCCGTCAAAGACCCGATCACCGTTGAATCCATCGGCAATCCCCTCAGCCAGAGCACGGGCCATCGCCAGGCGATCCGGCTTGTCCGCCCGACGGTCCCGGTTGGGATCGCCCCCCATGAGCCAGACGATATGGGTACAGCCACGATAACGCTCGCCGAGAAAATATCCATAGTGATAAGCCACGGACGGTTCCTTTAGCATCGGATGGTTATCGTCCAGGCTGTTGCTCCAGGCCGCTACGATGGCCATATACAAACCGTATTCCGCCGCTCGCGTGATGAGATAATCGGCATAATCCCAATAATCATTGTCGGGTCCAGGAACGATTCGAGGTCTCGTGAAATCGCCGTTTTCAAATGGCGCGTGCCCATAGGCGTTGAGTGCGTCAATGGGACCGCGTACGAGATTCGTGAGAAAATGTGACTGAATAACCGTAAAACCCTTCTTCACACGATTCTGAAAATACCGCTCTATACTGCGGTCTTTTTCCGTATCCTCCTTTCGCGATTGATCGAAGATCGACCAGGCCGTGTCCCCGATCCACAAAAATGGCGAGCCGTCCTCTTTTACCAGCATGCGCCCGTCGTCGCCCACATGCAGCAAACCGGGCACTTGCAAGCCCGGATTCAACCGAGGGGGTTTGGCCATCAAGCGGTCGATGAGTTCTTTCAGGGACTGAGGGCCTTTTTTAATCTTTACCCATGCATGTTTTCCACCAGCATCTTTTATCCAACGCGTGTGCCCCTCATCGGACACCTCCACGTATCCTCCGCGCACGATGTCCCAATACTTCGATTCTATACCGCGTACCGCAAGCAGCACAGCCGTTTGATCGTAAGCTGCTTTTCCATTGTTAATACTTCGCTTCCTACGATGCGACCATAACTCGAACGCCCTCCGTACCGGATTTCGTTTCGCTACCGATAGAAGAACCGCTCCGGCATGAATCCTCTGTCCAACCTCAAATCCGGTGAACAAAATCTCGCCCGGCCAATTCTCGATCACGTATTTCGCGGCCGGTATATCGATAACAACATTCGTCTCCGGTCTGTTTACGCGTGAATCGGGAAATTGACCGCCCATGATAACAAGGTTTTTAACTTTTTTTACAACCAGATCGCGATTTAATCTCAGCAAGTCTTCGAGGTTACTCATCGCCCCAACACTGCAAATCGTCACGCTCTCATCCGGCGCACTCGCCAGAGTGTGCTGATAGATATCCAACGCATCCGGCGCATCAGCATCCGATCCGATATCGTTGGGAAACTCGTCACGAAGTCCCTCTGTATAAGGACTTCGCGGCGATTTCCGTGTTTTGCCCCCCTCCTTGTCCGTTCCGATGGGAATATCCGGCCGGCCATACCAGGTGTTAATCGCATCGACCGCCGCCGCGGAGGCCCGGGTCTGGTCCCTGCGATTCGTTACGGTCGCGAGTATCTCGCACTCTTCGAAATCAGCCAGAGCATGGAGTACAGCGAGTGCGCCGCTGTCGTCACAATCGCCGGCCATATCAGTATCAAAAATGATCCTCACCGGATTCGCCGCAAGAACGGAGGAAACGGATAATCCAAACAGAATCGCAATATGAATGTATTTCATCTTGTACAATAACCTCGACAGAGAAGGGATCGATTTCGTTCTGTTGCTTGTTTTACAGCCAATCTTCTTTATTAAGCCTTCGGTGGATCAAACTGAGGAATCTTCAATGTTTCGCCGTCCTTGAGCGCCGACTGGTGAGCAACGACGCCCGGCACTGTCATCGCGAGAGCTTCATACACGTTTACCATCGGCAGGCGATCTTCGAGAATCGACGTGATGAACTCGTTGGACAATTGCCCGTGCGAACCGCCATGGCCGCCGGCGGGCATGCCGGGTGGCAGCGCAGGGCGGGTGATGTCAGGGAGCTGTTTCGCCACACCGTGATATTGTGTTCCCTCCATCCATCCCCGCTCGCCATACACACGCCCCCTCTCGATAATCATCCCCTGGGCGCTCTTACACATGAGCATTCGCGATGAGCCGCCTTCGCTGGTCCGATACAGGGCCACTTCGTCTGTAAAGGTGTTGTTGTACTTGTTAGCTCCGGGTTGATATGCCTCGAAGTTACCCTTGAAACCAACGCAAGAGACGGAGGTATATCGCTTCCCCGTCACACCGATGTAATAGGCCGTCGAGTGTGTAGGATACCACAAGGGCGGCGAACCGACTCGCCAGTTTTTGTATGATCCGATCTGCTTAGCCATGAAGTGATAATATTCGCCCTCGGAATAAACGATCCGGCCGAATCCTCCCGCGTGATAGATTTGGCGCATGCCGTAGCAATCGGCTCGAAAACAACTCGTCTCCGCCATCATGTGCTTGAGGCCGGTCCGTTGAACCGTCTCCACCAGCTCTTCGGCATCTTCAATGGAGCCATAGACAGCCGGCACGGCGGTCATCACATGCTTGCCGTGTTTGAGCACCTCGATACAATGGCGCGCATGGCTCGGCGCATCGGTCGCGACGAAGACCGCCTCGATGGTCTTGTCTTTGACCAGCACTTCCAGCGACTCGTAGGACTTGTCGCACCGGCAGGCCTTCATGAGTCCCCGGCGACGGTCGGGAAACAGATCACTGACCGCCACAATCTCAACGTTCGGATGGTCCTGGAAGCCGAAAGCGGCTCCAAAGCGACAGACGCCGTAACCAACGATGCCGACGCGAACCTTACGATCGGAAACAGGCTCCCATTTTTGTCGCGTTTGCCGCTCCCGGGCATTCGTCGCCTGCGTTGAAAGACTGCCGGCTACCAGCGTTCCGAATGAGACCTTCCCCATCTTTTGCAGAAAATCCCGCCGAACCATCGCATTATCTAACATTGAATGACCTCCCTAACTTTTATACATCTGTCTAATCGAATCGATCATGTTTCTGTCAATCCTATTTTCATCATTGTACTATGAATCGAATGCTCGCGCCAAGTTCCCGTAGCTAAACTGCAAGAGACTTTATAGGGAATCACTTTGGTAAAACTCTGCCGGTTATGGTATGATCTGCTGGTACTTTAATGGAGACCGACAATATGAAAACACTATCGCGAAGAACGCTACTCCGACAAACGACGGGATGGGTCGCCTCGACCGTTGCCATCCCGAACATAATCCCATCATCGGCTCTGGGCGGGGCCGGAGCGGTCGCGCCAAGTGAGCGGCTTACAATGGGGGCCATCGGTCTGGGTGGTCAGGGCATGCACAATCTGCGGAATTTCTTAACGTGTCATGATCTGCGTATTTTGGCCGTCTGTGACATCGATGTGAAGCACCGAATTCGGGCAAAACAAACCGTAGATTTGGCGTATGGCAATGAAGATTGCGCCGCCTACAATGACTTTCGCGAGATCCTCGCGCGGGCCGATGTGGATACGGTGCTCATCGCCACGCCGGATCACTGGCATGCGATTCTCTCGATTGAGGCGGCGAAGGCCGGCAAAGACATCTATTGCGAAAAACCGATTTCGTTGACCATCACCGAAGGCCGGGCCGTCACCGATACGATGAAGCGTTACAGCACCGTCTATCAGTCCGGCACCCAGCGGCGCAGTAACGCTTGTTTTCGTTTCGGCGTTGATATCGCGCGAAGCGGCATGCTCGGCCGGCTTCATACGCTGCATTGCTATTACCATAACGGCCCGACGTGTCCGCCCCAGAAGGTCAAACCCGTCCCGGAAGGCTTTGATTATGACCGGTGGCTCGGTCCCGCTCCCTTCGAGGCGTACACGCCCAGGCGATGTCACGGCTCTTTTCGCTGGATCTACGACTACTCCGGCGGGCAACTCACCGACCTCGGAGCGCATTTTAACGATCTGGCTCAGTGGGCGAACAACAGCGAACACACCGGTCCCGTCGAGTACGAAGGCCGGGCGGAATTCCCCAGAGACGGTTTATTCAATACGCCCGTCCGATTCGAGGTCGTGGCGACGTATGCCGACGGCGTGAAAATGATTTATCACGATGAAACCGAGCCCGGCAGAGGCCCGCGAGGCAACAAATTCGTCGGCACAGAGGGCTGGGTCAGCGTGGACGATACCGGCAAAATCACGGCATCGAGTGATGCTATTATGCAAAAAGTCAAAATGAACCAAAGAGGCTACGAATATATGATGGGCCACCATCGCAACTTCCTCGACTGTGTGAAGACGCGCCGCCTGCCCATCTCGAACGCCGAAGTTTCACATCGCTCGGTCACGACGTGTCACGCGGGCAATATCTGCCTGCGGTTGGGACGCAAGCTCCGATGGGATCCTGAGAACGAGCGTTTTCTCAACGACGATATGGCCAACGGGATGCTGGCAAGAGCGAAGCGATCGCCCTGGTCCTTATAGAATCCAGAGGATACGAACATGAAGTCTAAGAGGAAAGTCATTCTGCTCACCGTTTTGTGTTTAGGCGTACCATTGTTTGCCGGCGACGGTTATATCATCCTCAAGAATCAGCGGACCTTAGATCAAATCCAACACATCTATTCGGAAATGCCGCCGGTACGTTACTCGCCGCCGCTTAATCGCTGGAAGCATCTATCGGAAACGAAAAAACTTTTAACCGAGGGTGAACGGCTGAGAGTGGTCATGTTAGGTGACAGTATTGTCAATGACACAAGCCGCTCTTGTTGGAATCTGCTGCTCGAACAGAAGTATCCGAAATGCAGGATTATCAAGATCACATCCGTCAGAGGCTCAACCGGCTGCTGGTGGTACAGGCAACCGGAGCGCCTCAGGAGATTCGTTCTCGATCACGATCCGAATCTTGTGATGATCGGCGGTATCAGCCAGCGCGGGAATATCAGCTCGATTCGAGACGTCATCCGTCAGATTCGAAAAGGCTCGGAGGCAGATATTCTCCTCATGACCGGCGCCTTCGGACGCGTCGATCCCCGGGAAGAAGCACAATGGCAACGGATAAGCGATCCCAATCACTACAGCGAGTATCGCAGGGAACTCGAAAAACTCGCCCGTCAATCCGGCGCCGCCTTTCTGGATATGGAGGCCGCCTGGGGCCACTATATCCGCGAGTGCGGCAAAGACCTCGAATGGTTCAAGCGCGATCCCATCCACGCCAATGAACGCGGGGAACAAATCCTCGGGCATATCCTCGCAGCCTATCTTTCCCCGAATACAAATAAAAAGTAGGTGGAGCTTGCCCCGCCAAACTAATCTATGATACAGCCTGTGGATGATCCCTTTTAACCATCTCCAGATCGGCAGCCCTTGCGTTCGACGCGACCTGCTGAACGGTCTTGCAGCCCGGGATGACACACGTTACGGCCGGATGTTGCAGACACCACGCCAAAGCCCATTGGGCCATCGGTACACCTTCGGGCACTTCGCTTTTTAATTTATCCACTTGCTCGATGATCTCGCGTTTTTCATCTCCATCCTGCCAGACACTTCTGACGTCCGTCCCGCCGAACGTCGCTCCTTTATCGTATTTGCCGCTGAGATAACCACTGGCCAAAGGCACCCTTGCCAATACACCCAGGTCCTGTCGAAGGCTGGAATCGAACATCTGTTCTTCCGGTTTCCGATGAATCCGGTTATAGAAGACCTGGATCGCCTCGGCCTCGACCTCGGACGCCTTATCGACCTGATAAAGACTGCCCTGCGTTTTACTCACCGAAATGCCCAGGTGCCGAACCTTCCCCGCATCCACCTGTTCCTGAAGCATATCCCACAGCCCGGGCGTATCGAACATCTCGTCGTTTCCGCTATGGAACTGATACAGATCGATATAGTCGGTTTGCAGCGCTTTCAATGATCTCTCTAACTGCTCCCGAACGTGCTCCGGCTCGAAAAGCATGTCCCGTCCGAACGATTCTTTGAAAGCGTGGCCGAACTTGGTGGCGATGATCCAATCATCCCGCCGGTCTTTGATGGCCCGGCCGATCAATTCTTCCGAGAGATGGTCGCCGTAACACTCCGCCGTGTCGATCAGATTGACGCCCAGCTCGGCGGCTTGGGCCAGCATGGCATCCACCTCGCTCTGCTCGAACGTCTTTCCCCATTCTCCGCCGAGCTGCCACGTCCCGATCCCGATAACCGACACGCGTAAATCCGTCTTACCCAAACAACGATATTTCATATATCTTTCTCCGTTTCAATTCTCAAGCTTCCGCCTAATACTACGTCAAATCTTAAATAAGGGCCTTGTCATTGCGAGGAGCGAAGCGACGAAGCAATCTCAACTGTTGGGCAGCGCAAAGGTTTGAGATTGCTTCGCTTCGCTCGCAATGACATTTCCAAAATTGTGTCATGATAGAATACTAAGCTCATGGACTTTCCCGGAGAAATTCGACAACGTGCCGGCGGGTATCCTCAATCGTGCACACGTTCGGCGACATTGTCGTTAGAAAATCCCGGCACGCCTCGACGTACGCCGGATCGGTTGATTGGCTTATTGTGTCTTTGGTAACCGGCTTGTTTTCGCTTGCATTAAAGATCAACGTATGTTCCGAGGAACCATTGCTGGAATAAATTTCCTCGATCCAGCGATGGGACTTGAAATAGTTACCTTCTATGCCAAGAAAAATGAGCAGTTCAAATTCATTAAAATGGTCAATCGGTACATCGTTGTCGTCACAGACTTGCGATCTTGCCTGCTCCAGGTCGTCGGCGTGCAAATTCGTCGCGAGCATATGGCCGGCTTCAAACAGGCTGCAATACATTTGCAGTGCGTCAGCCCACAAGTAGGCAAAGTACGATCCGGGGCCAATCTCATGGCAGACATAACAATATTGACGAGCGGATCTTGTTTTTAACCCCTGATAAACGGCTTGCGGCGTTGCAGCAACTAACGAAACATCCACCGGGACGAGATTCAGCAACGCGCACATCACGGTCGTTTTGCCGGCGCCGCCCGGAACCGCGCCGACCATGAACGACGCCCCCCTGCTGATACGCGCCATCAAATAAGCGGCCAGATCCGGATCGAGCGTCCCGGCATCGAGCAGATCGAAGATCGACAGCATCCGCCCGCCCCGCTGATTGCATCGGTTCAGCTCTTCGCAATGTCTCACGATGGAATGAGCTTCAGTATCGATTGAATCGCACCTTTTCTTCTTTGAGTTTTTCCCGCGGAAGCGGTTCTCTGGTCTCCGCCGGATAGCCGATTGCGATAATGGATTCGACATGGATATGTCCCGGCACGTTTAAGAGATTTCGTATGTATTCTTCCGACGTCGTCCGCTCGTCATGCATTCGTTTTCTAATCTGTATCCAGCAGCTTCCCAGACCTATCGACTGCGCGACCATCTGAACGAGAATCGAGGCGATGGAGCAATCCTCGATCCAGACGTCGCTCTTTTCGCCGTCGCTGCAGATCACGATACCCAAAGCCGCATTCTCTAAAAATTTCGATCCGTGTTGTTTGGCTAAAGATAGCTTCTTCAGAAGCTCCCGCTCGTCCACAAAGATAAATTCCCAGGGATCGAAGTTTCTCGACGAAGGCGATCTCAGCACGGCCTCCTTCAATATCTCGATTTTCTCCGGCTCGATGGGCTGATCCGCATATTTTCTGATGCTCCTTCGGGCTCTGAGCAGTTCGATCATGGCTATCACCTGTCTCTATCCATTCACCTTAGCAGAAAACCATTTTTCGGCCATTCTACCTTCAGGCGTTAAACTGTCAACTCAACAAAAGGTTTTGAGATGCACGGCCAACATGTTACTATTATCATCGTAGCTGTTACATCGTATGAAAGGAGCACACGCATGAAACGTAGAGAATTTTTGAAAGCATCATTGTCCGCCGGATCGGCTTTGGCTCTGTCATCGGCGCGGATTCTCGGCGCCAACGATGATATCCGCATCGGCGTGATCGGAATCGGTTCGTTTGTCAAGATCGGGGGCAAAGGACGAGGGGATATTCGCGACTTTCGCAAGATTCCGGGCGTCCGCGTCGTGGCCCTGTGCGATTGCGACCGTAACCATCTCGACTACGAAATCAACCAATTCAAAAAACGGGGCGAGAAGGTCAAAGCGTGTACGGATTTTCGCGAGATACTGGATGATAAGCAGATCGACGCCGTCTCGATAACGACGCCGAATCACTGGCATTCCCTGATGACGATCATGGCCTGCCAGGCGGGGAAAGATGTATTTGTGCAGAAGCCCTCGTCGCACAATATCTTTGAAGGCCGCAAAATGGTCGAAGCCATGCGTAAATATAACCGCGTGGTCCAGGCCGTTCACGGGCCGCGAAACAGCGGCGCAAATGTCGAATCCTTCGAGTACATTCGAGCCGGCCATCTCGGAAAAATCATGTGTGTGTATGGAATCAACTACAAACCGCGCATGAGCATCGGCAAGGTCAGCGGGCCTCAACCCATTCCGCCATCCTGCGATTACGATCTCTGGTGCGGCCCGTCCCCGAAAAAACCACTCCTGCGCGAGCACCTGCACTACGACTGGCATTGGGATTGGGACACCGGGGACGGCGACCTGGGGAATATGGGCATTCATGCGATGGACGGATGCCGCTGGGCCCTCGGGCAGAATACACTGCCCAAACGCGTCATAAGCATTGGAGAACGTTTGGGCTATGACGACGACGGCCAGACACCGAATACGATGATCACACTGTTGGATTACGAACCGGCCCCCATCATTTTCGAGGTTCGCGGCCTGCCCCGGAACGCATCGTTCCGAACGTCGGATTGGGTCAGGAACAAACGACAAAGTATGGATGTCTTTCGAGGCCTGCAAACGGGATTTGTCGTGCAGTGCGAAGGCGGATATATCAAAGAAGGCGCCGCATACGACCATCAGGGCAAACTGATCAAGAAATTCACCCGCGCGCTGTCCGACTGCAAACAGAATTTCATCGACGTCGTTCGCACGCGGAAGATGAGCGAGCTTCGGACCGACGCCATGGAAGGGCATCTCTCCTGTGGATTGGTCCATATGGCGAACATCTCCTATCGCGTCGGCCGGCACAAACCGAACGAGGAAATCCGTGAGGTGATTCGAGGCGAGAAAGAGTTGTCCGAATCCTTTGAACGTCTCAATGAACATCTCGGCGCCAACCGGCTCAATCTCGACCGCAAATCGCTCGCGCTCGGCGCCATGCTGGCCATGGACCGCGATAAAGAGAGATTTGTCGGCCCACTGAGCGAAGAAGCGAACACACTGATTTCAGGCACATACCGCAAACCGTTCATCGTTCCTGACAACGTATGACGAAAGGAATAATTGAAAATGGACACGTCAAAGCAAACGGATGATTACGCGACGAAGACTCTCAACAGGCGAGATATGTTTCGCTGCGCACTGACGGCCGGCGCTATGTTTGGCCTTCATTCGTACACGAGTTCGAGCGCACGAGCCAAAACAGTCGTTGCAAAAGGACGTCTCAACCAATCGATTGCATACTGGTGCTTTTCCCCATATTGGAATCTTGAAGAAATGTGCCGGGTGTCAAGACAGCTTGGTTGCAAAAGCATAGAGTTGGTCGAGCCGAAGGATTGGCCGACACTCAAAAAAAACGGCTTGGTTTGCGCGCTGGCGGGCAGTCATTGGTTTGAGAAGGGCATGAACAATCCCGCCTACCAGCAGGACTGTTTGGCCAAGATGCGCCGGGCCATCGACGACTGCGCCGAATTCGGCTTTCCCAATGTCATTACCTTTACGGGACTGGCGGAAGATATCTCGCCGGACGAGGGGCTCAAAAATTGCGTGGCGGGGTACAAGAAGATTATCGGCTACGCGGAGAAAAAGAAGGTTAACCTCTGCCTGGAGATTCTCAACAGCCGGGTCCCGGTTGACATGGTCGGCGTCCCCGGCTATCAGGGCGACCACACGGACTATTGTATGGACATCGTCCGGCAGGTGGGATCGCCGCGAATGAAGCTGCTGTTTGACATCTTCCATGTTCAAATCATGGATGGTGACATCATCTCACGTATCCGGCAGTACAAAGACTACATCGGCCACTATCACACGGCGGGCAATCCGGGCCGCCATGAACTCGATGACACGCAGGAAATCAATTACCGGCCCATCATGCAAGCGATCGCCGAGACGGGCTTCACCGGCTATATCGCTCACGAGTTCATCCCCACCCGCGATCCGCTCGACGGCCTGAGCGAGGCGGTCGCGGTGTGTGACGTGTGAAAACATGCATCAATCACGCTATATGACTTCAAAAGGAAAACGCAAACGATGAAAAAGGTAAGTTTCGTATCAGCTCTGTTCTTTATATTCACCCTCCAGGGCCCGTTGTCCGGACGGATATCCGATCCGGCCGAGATAGAACGTCTATCCAAAACCGGGCAGACGCTCGCACTTGACGTCACACAGACGTTTCCGCTTCGGGAACAGCGCATCAGAGACGATACAGGCATCAACATACTGGTTGACCTGTCCCACCAGGCGAACTTCTTCACCATGTGGCATCTGCCGCGGATGCTGCGAAACTGGGGATGTCGCGCATCCGGCAGCCAGGCGTCGCTCGATACCGTGCTGGTCCCCGGTCGTCTCAGCCGGGTGCGGATTCCCGCCGGCAAACGCCGACCATTTGCGTGGTGGCCGAATCCGCGGTACAATGCCGTCATTACCTTTCAGGCGTCCCCCCGCGCGCAGGAGTACCTGCCCGAGGAAATCACCGCCTTGAAAAAGTTTATCGAATCGGGCGGCGGACTGATCCTTCTGGGCGGGCGGGTATCCAATCCGAGAGATATGGACACATGGCCGCTGAACAGGCTTTTGAAGCCGTTCGGCGCCGGCTTCTCAACCGCCGTAGATACGCTGGACGGCGTGAGCATGCCCGTCCTGGAATTGTCGCCGGACTGGGACGTTTGTCTTCGAGGGGCAAAAGGAGCGCCGGTGATAGCCCGTCGCGAACAAGGGAAAGGCCGCCTGCTCATTCTCGGATCGTTCAAATACCTCGAATCCAATAAGCCGTCACGCGGTTCTCCAAAACCCAAAAGTCAGCATCTCTCTTCCATTGTGGAGTTGATAAAGTGGGCCGCGGAAGGGACGCCCCCGGCGGGAGGCTCGACCCGCCTGCCCCAGGAGGCCGCCGGCGGCGGTCCGATTTATCCCGAGTTGACCCAGCGCGTGGGTAATGTCATCGTGTACTACGCTAAGAATCAAAAAAAGGAACTGCTCGAATGTATCAACAAGGACATGCCGCTTGTGAAGGACAAAGTCGAAGGATGGCTTCCTTCAACGGCTCCGGATGAGCCGATGAATCTGATCCTTTCCGCCGGCGGTGGCGGCGGATGGGCGGTCAACGCCTACCTTCCCAAGGAAGTCGGGATCATTTCACTCTCGAAGGCGGGGATCCTCTCGATCTTCGCCCACGAGCTTGCGCACACGATGGGAGGGCCTGCGAATGATGAGGGCCGGGTGGCGGGCCACTGGCCGGACGGCAACCAGGGCGAGGCCCATGCCGGATGGTTCCAGGGCAAAGCGGCGGCCCTTCCGACGGGCAAACGCGTCAGTCATCAGCCCAACAAACTCTTCGATTTTGATAAGGGCGGAAACGCGCTGGATTTGGCCCTGCCGAGCGACGAAATTCGCAAGAAATGGGGCAAAGGAAAGGACTGGACCAAGATCTGGTGGATATGGCAGAAGCTCGACGACCGTTACGGCCCGACCTGGTATCCGCGCTGGCGCTGGGTGCAGCATACCCGGTGGCGGCATCAGCCGGACCGCCGGCTCAGTTGGGATGAAACGGTCGAGGATATGAGTATTGCCGTGGGTGAAGACCTTTTTCCTTTCTTCCGCAAGATCGGCACGACCCTGACGAAAGAGCGGTTCGAATCGACCGTCTTCAATGGTAAAACGATTGATCTTCCCATCGCACCGCTGGAGGTCACTCCGGCCGGTCCGGCCCGTTTGGAACCGATTGGCGACTACAAAGAACCGTTAAGCGTCCGGTCCGGCGGTCGGTAAGACTCAGATAGAGCCTTTTTCACTTGCTTGAATTTTCAAGATAGTGCCGGAGAGCGACAGCTAAGTCGCGACCGAAGGCGCGGGCATTTTCGGCAGTCACTACCGAAGTCCCCATATTCGCATAAGGAATCTCAATCGTGCTCACCAAACGAACGCCGGGTTGTTCGGCGCCCCAGCGGCTGCATGATTTGTGGTCGCCATAGTTCTTGCCTGTGTTCCAGGCGGTCCCAAAGGGAAGGCTATTCTTGGCAGAGTAAGGTAACGGTCCATTTTTCACTGTTTCAAGAACGGTTGCGAATTTCTGCTGCTGCTCCCAGACGGCGGAATTGGAACTGCCGACCAGGTAGATGACCTCGTTATAATCGCCGCGGATGTAAGGACAATGTAAATCGAGAACGACATCGAGCTGTCCCCCGGACCACTGAGGTACGAATCGGCGGATCTCCCGTATGGAAGGATAAATGCTTTCGCCGGCGTAATCGCGGTTATGGTCGTGAGGCGTACGATTTTTGCCCTGGTCGCCGTCTTCGACGCCGTCTTTATCTACGAACGGCACAGCCATTATTTCTACATTATCCCGGAACCCTCGTCCGAGGTCCGTCTCAGCCAGAACGGCGTCCAATAAACCCTCCAGGGAATAGGAGGCGATCATTTCACAGGCATGATGCCGGGCCGTAAGTAGGATGCGATACTTCGGATCGCCTCGCAGTTTGCCAACGTGAAGGCGTTCGACGGTCCGGCCTTTGCGCGTGCGGCAGAGTGGTTGGACCGCCAGATACCGATTATTCGTATATCCGCGAAGGAATTCGTGCAGGTTCGCTTCCAGATAGGGAATTGAAAAACAGAACCGCACATCCTTATTCCTCTCGTCGAATGTATATTTAAATGAAGCCTTCTCTACGGCTTTCTGATCGAGCCACGACCAGGTGTCCCCGCCGTCGGTGCTGACCGCAGGCCCTTGCGTCCCGATGGGATTCTGCCCCTCGAACCGGAATGTCAGCGTCCGCCCGGCGGCGCCGCGAACTCGAAAAGACCAATAGAACCACCACGTGGACGTGTCGCGCAGGTCGGGACGGAGAAATACCGTGTCGCCTTCGATGCGATTGACGATGACATTGCCGCCGGGGAAAGCCGTATCGATAGTAAAGGCCCCGGAGGAGACAGGGGGTGTTTCATCGACGGACGTAGAGGAGTCCGCATCGCCCATATGATTTGCCTCAAGAACCAACGCGGATCCGGGGACATCCGGGGCAGAATGTGCGATCCGCCCGGTGCGGCTGAAATCGTTCGATAAAAGGTGGATACTCTTCGTTTGAGGCCCCTGGAGATCGAGAAACAGTTCCGTACCGTTTGGCGGCCGGCAGTTGCGGATGAAAATGTCCTGTGAATTTGTGCATCGAATCATCCCGGCGGCGCCGGCGGCAAAAGGCGCCTCCAGATCATCGAGAACGGCGTCATGAACGTCATCGAAGACGATGGCATGACGAAGGTCCGGGGCCGCGGTCTGGAGCCGGAGATTGTTGAATTTTAGACCTTTAACGTGACGGCAGAAGAATCCGTAGGCCGGGAGGGTGCCGAACATGGTGCTTTCCGGGTAGCTGTCCGGCTTCTCCGCGATTCGGCGCGACGCTTCTTCTTTCGCACCGTCCCCTTCAAAACCCAAATGAATGTCGCTGAGCGTGACATTTTCTATCCTATGCCCCGGCAGGCCGGTGATCGAACAGCCCACAGACGAACAATCCGTAGCAACGATATTGCTTACGATGACGTTTCGGAATGTCCCGACGTCCGGCTTCGATTGGCCCTCGGCGTAAAGGCGGGCGCGGTCGCCCAATCGCATAAAGATCGGGACCGTGACGCCTTTGATGGCCAGGTTGGAGACCGTCACGCGGTCGAGCGTGCCGCCATCGACGATTTCCAGGGCGAGACCGGCCAGGCCCCTCTGACGTCCGTAAATGACTTTGGAATAGCGGGGCGAGCATATCGTGCAGTTGGTGACGGTGATATTCTGGAATCCGCCGCCGGACTCGGTGCCCATCTTGATCGAATTGCAGTGGCTGCTGACGACACAATCGGAGATCGTAATATTCTCGCACGGGGTTAAGGACAGACTCTTGAGCACAATCCCATCATCGTCGGAATCGACAACGCACCCGTTGATGGCGACATCCCGGCAACTGTCGATATTGAGGCCGTCGTTGTTATAGCTAACGTGATTGAAGACGGCGATATCGCGAATCGTCAATCGCTCGCACCGCCGATAATGTTGCATCCAACTGCCCGCGTTGCGCAGGCGAACCCCTTCAATGAGAACGTCGGTGCAATCCTCAAGATAGACATTTTTTGGCCTCGGCCCGTTCTTGTATTTAAAGTTGCTCCCCTGGCCGTCAATTGTGCCCCGACCGCGAATCGCGATATTCTTCAGATTCTTGCCCGCAATAATGCCCCAACAACTGAATGTCTCGCCTTCGGCGGAGCTAAGTTCACGCGGCCGGCCATAGTCCTTTTTCTCTTTGCTCCCAAGTAGCACGCAGCCGGAATCGAGCCAGAGAGTCACGTGGCTTTCCAGGTAGATCGTGCCCGTCAGCCATTTGCCGGCGGGGAAATAAACCGTGCCTCCTCCGCTTTTTGCGCATTGATCGACGGCCTTCTGGATCGCTTGGGTGCAGAGCACGTTGTCGTCGGATTGGGCGCCGAAATCGAGTATGTTGTATTCCTTGCCGGCGCCCCTCGTGACGGAATCGTTCAAAAATAATAGCGACAACATTATAAAGAATATTTTCTTGAGCATGATAATTCCTTCGATCAATATGAATCTTTGTGCAAAGCGTTCGACAAACCTTTTTATACACGAAAGCAAACGCGCGTGCAACAGGTTGGCCCCCCTACCGATCACATATTGACCGGATGTCATGCTTTTGGTAAGCTGAAAAAAATGAAGATTCCACCTGTGAACGAAAGGAACAGTCTCATGCGAACCGGTTTCGTATTCATAAGTATGCTCATCCTTCTAAGCGGAGTCGTGAATGCCGATATAACGTTAAAACCGGGGCCGGACGTCATCCCGTGTTTTGACATCTATGAAATCGTGCTTACATCGGATTCGCCGATGGAGGGCAATCCGTTTACGGATATCGAAGTGCGCGCGGCGTTCATACCCGATGGCGGCCCCCCGATAGAGGTCGATGGCTTCTGCGATGACCGGGAAGGACGATGTTTTCGCGTAAGGTTTTGTCCTTCGCTTGCCGGAACGAAATACACCTTTGTGGTGACAACGAACAAAACGGGTGGCGAAAAATACACAGGCTCCTTCCGCACGACCGAACCGAAAGGGATGGAACCGGTGATTGTCAATCCGGAAAGACCCAGGCATTTTCAGTACGCTTTATCCAAAAAGCCCTTCTACCACATGGGCCTGACCGCCTACCATCTGTTGGATATATCCAACGATGATGAGCAAATCGAGGAACTGCTCGATTATTGCGTTCGGCACGGCTTTAATAAGGTGCGTTTTCTTTTAACGGGCTACCCGAGAGACAACGACACGCGTAGCCGGGATGAGTACAAGTTCGAAGGCGATCTTTGGAAACTTCCGAATTACGGCGCGCCTCCCGGCGAGGTCAATCCGCTGCCGGCCTGGTTGGGCAAGCCCCATCACTACGACTTTACGCGATTCAACGTGGCCCATTGGCAAAAGGCGGACCGGGCGATACGGGCCATGAGAGATCGCGGCATTGTCGCGACGTGCATAATCACCATCGAGAAGCAACGGCTGCCGAAGGAATACGGCGTTCTCACCGAGCATGAAAGACGGCTTTATCGCTATGCCGTCGCGCGCTTAGCGGCCTTTTCAAACGTCTGGTGGGATTTGGGCAACGAGCACAACGAGTTTCGCAAGCCGGACTGGGCGCCGAAGATGGGCGATTTGATTAAGAAATGGGATCCGTACGACCGGCCGCGCTCGGCGCACGCCCATGCGGAATGGCTCTACGGCGATCAATCCTGGGCCGGCTTTATCATCACGCAGCAATACGGAGACTGTTCCGAGGTCAACCAATGGGCGCTGAAATACCGGCACATCGCCAAGCCTTACATCAATGAAGAATATGGTTATGAAGGCGTGCTGGATGAGCCCAAGCACGGCATGAACGCCGACTGGGTCAGGAAGTGCCACTGGTCCATCGCCCTGGCCGGCGGGTACGCCACCTACGGCGACTGGACGGCTGAAACCCCCTTTTACACGGGCCATATCGGTAAGGGCAAGGCTCCCGCACAATTGCGTTATTTGCGCCGGATTTTCGAATCTCTTCCCTATCCACAAATGACACCACACAACGAGCTTGTCGGCAAGAACGCCTTTTGCCTGGCCAGGGAAGGTGAGGTTTATCTCGTCTATATACCGGATGGCACAGAGACCGTCTTGCGCGCCGGCCCGGCCAAGAAAGGCTACAAGGTCACGTGGATTAATCCCCGTACCAGCCGACAGATCAATCCTCGAAAAGCCATGAACGAGACAATGACTTTACGTCCCCCTTCAATCGATGATTGGGCGGCAATCGTCAAAATCAATCAATAGAGACGTGACTATGAAGAAAAAACTGCTTCTCATTCTGAATGTTATTCTTGTCAGTTCCATTTCGAGCGATGCCATCGCTGCGTTCGAACGCATCAAGTACAACCATCCCGGCTTGATCGTGGACCTGGGCGTCGGGCTGTGGGCGTGGCCTCTGCCGATGGATTATGACGGCGATGGGGACTATGATCTCGTCGTTACATGCCCCGACAAACCGTACAACGGGACGTACTTTTTCGAAAATACGGAAGGCAACGTGAAAATGCCGGTTTTTAAACCCGGCGTTCAGATCGGACCAGGCCATCGAAATATTCGGCCCAGTTATATCGATGACAAGACCCGCGTGCTGCTACCGGGTAAAGAGATTGTCGATTTCCACAAAAGAGATG
>Ga0180431_10001516_pt1 | contig 32469 bp, 26 predicted proteins | sample SS_ome_11_FD_132459 | JGI IMG/M metagenome (GOLD analysis project Ga0180431, IMG submission 132459) | Hypersaline lake sediment archaeal communities from the Salton Sea, California, USA - SS_1_MS_1 metaG | ecosystem: Environmental > Aquatic > Non-marine Saline and Alkaline > Hypersaline >... | reverse complement strand
TTCTGAAATAATATATGCCTAACTTCAATTTTGCAAAACTCTTGTGAGTAACTCCGTAAGAAAGGTGTTTAGAATCATGTTGATGATCGAGGACGAGCGAAATCCCGTTGCGGTAATTCTGTGTCTGATAGCCCTGTTCTGTATATGTCATGCGAATCAGACATGGGCGGAATCAAGTCATTGGCCTTTTGAGATTAAGGTGGAGCATCGACCGGGAACCTATTGGTGGTGTCCCGGAAGCGCATGGGACAAGGAGAGTATCGATTGGAACCTGGAGAACCTCAAGGCCGGCGGTATCGGTACGGCGCATATCGTTCCGATTTACGGCGCGAAAGGTTACGAAGATCGCAATATGATCTATCTCTCCGACGAATGGATTGACTCCTTAAAATACATTTTGGACAAAGCCGATTCGCTGGGGATGCAGATCGACATGACGACCGGTACGGGGTGGTGTTTCGGTGGGCCGGATTTGGCGGAGGACCACCGGGATACCCGGGCCAGCCTGAACGAGCGCACGGGAGCGCTTGTGTTTCAGACTCGACGAATGGTCAAACGGGCCGCCCCCGGCGGCGCCGGGCACATGCTTAACCCCTTTTCTTCCGGAGCCATTACGTCATATATCGAGCGATTCGATCAAGCGCTCGAGACGTGTTCGCGACTACCGCGAGCGCAGTATCACGATTCGTTCGAATACTCGGGCAACTGGTGTTCAGAGATGCCCGATGAGTTCAAGACGCGGCGTGGGTACGATCTTAACAGCCATCTTAAAACATTATTTACCGATAGTGACGAGAGCGACACGGCCAGACGGGTCAAATACGATTACCGGCTGACCGCCGCCGAGCTCCATCTGGAATTTATCCGGGAATGGGCTGGCTGGGCAAGGGCGCGCGGCATGTCGACGAGGAACCAGGCTCACGGTTCTCCAACCAATCTTCTGGATGTTTATGCCGCCGCTGATATTCCGGAAACGGAGATGTTCGGCTCCCCCGAATTCCCGATTCCCGGCTTTCGTCATGAAGAGCGGTTTTGTCGTCCCGGCGATTCGGACCCGCGCATTTGCCGGATGGCCTCGTCGGCGGCTCATGTCGCCCACGAGCCGGGCAAGCAGCTCGTTTCTTCCGAAAGCTGTACCTGGATGCGGGAGCACTGGCATGGGACGCTGGGGCAGATCAAGCTGGAAATGGATTTGTTTTTCCTGGCGGGTATCAATCATGTTTTCTATCACGGCTCCTGCTATTCCCCGAAGGATGCCCCCTGGCCCGGCTGGTTCTTCTATGCATCCACCAAGGCGGACTGGCGAAATTCGATCTGGCGCGATATGCCTTTTTTAAATGATTATATCGCCCGCTGCCAATCGGTCCTCCAGGCCGGACAGCCCGCCAATGACGTGCTGGTTTACTGGCCCATCCACGATCTCTGGATGGATGGCAAAGGTTTATTGAAGAACCTGGTCGTTCACACCAAAGATTGGATCGACGATCATCGCATCGGAGAGGTTGCGAATCTTCTGGATGGCGAAGGCTTTGCTTTCGATTTTGTTTCCGACCGTATGCTGGACCGGATCCATTGCGAGCAGGGCCAATTCCATGCCCCAGGGGGTACATACAAGGTCATTCTCATTCCCCAATGCACCTTCATGCCCGCGAAAACGCTAATGCGATTGGCCGATTTCACCCGGCAGGGCGGCGTCGTTATTTTTGAAAAGGCGCTACCGACAGATGTACCCGGTTATGGAGGTTTGACCAAACATCGCGAGGCATTCGCGAAAGTAAAGAAACGCCTGAAAAACGTTTTGATAGCCGACGATGTCGTTACGGCTCTCAGTCGAGCAGGCGTCCAACGTGAGACTTTATCCGATCATGGTTTACGCTATATTCGGCGGAGGACAAAGGATGCTCACTGGTATTTTCTCGCGAACCATACGGAACGTGCTGTTAGCGGCTGGCTTCCTCTTGCCGTTGGGTTCGATTCGGCCGCCCTGCATGATCCCATGACGGGTAGCTCGGCTCTACTGTCGATGAACAACCGGCAGGTTTATATGGATATCGCTCCCGGCGAATCATTTATTATCCAGGCAAGCACGTCACAAATTGACGCAAAGCCCTATGTTCCGGTCAAACCCACAGGTCCCGCGTTGACGCTGAAAGGAAAATGGTACGTTGAGTTTATCGAGGGCGGTCCCGAGCGGCCACAGGCTTACACGACCGATTCCCTGTCAACCTGGACCGATGCGCCTGACGAGCGGGCCAAGACATTCGCGGGAACGGCTCGCTACAGCCTGACATTTGATCTACCCGGTTTCGACGATGCGGAGGACTATCTGCTTGATCTCGGCGATGTGCGCGAGTCGGCCCGAATTAAAATCAATGGCGCCGATGCGGCGGTGCTTTTTGCTTTGCCGATGCGGGTACGCGTCGGGCGGTTTCTCAAGAAGGGCGCCAATACGATTGAGATTGAGGTCACTAATCTTGCGGCAAACAGGATTCGCGATCTCGATGTGCGCAAGGTTAACTGGAAGATTATGCACGACGCCAACATCGTGACTCCTGCTTACAAGCGCTTCGACGCATCGGCATGGCCGCTCCAACCTTCGGGTTTGTTAGGCCCGGTCAGATTAATCCCTTTAAGATACGTCAAGAACAACGAGATTATGTGAGTGAACAGTCATCAAGAGAGCATTTAATAAAAAAAGACAGAAAGGCAGGCAAATGATCGGGAAAAATATTGGAATGAGATGGTGCATCGCTATCGTCATAGTCGCAATAAACTTGGTTTCTGTCGGAAATACGAATCTGAGTATCCCGCTTCCGGAGCATCCGAGGCCGGACTTTCAGAGACAGCATTGGATCAATCTGAACGGGCGATGGGCTTTTGAGTTCGACAAGGAAAACGAAGGTCTTGAAAGGCAATGGTACGAGGGGGGCGTTCCCTTTTCGAAGACAATTACTGTGCCGTTTCCCTGGGGATCAAAATTGTCGGGCGTCAAAGATGAAGCGCACGTCGGCTGGTATGCGCGAGAAATCAACGTTCCCAAGTCATGGCGGGGTCAGAGGGTGTTTGTGGTGGTCGGAGCAAGCGATTGGCATACGACCGCATGGCTGGACGGCCACTCCCTTGGCGAACATCGGGGCGGTTATACGCCGTTTGCGTTCGATTTGACGGAACACGTGAAGTCTGGCCGGAAGCACTCTCTCGTGCTTCGTGTTGACGACACGCCTCATAAATTCAAACTGGAAGGCAAGCAAGGCTACGGGCGTGCCGCCGGGATATGGCAGACCGTCTATCTCGAAGCACGACCACAAGCAGCCTTGGAAACGGTGCACTTTACACCCGATATTGATAACGAGAAGGTCGGCGTAAAGATCGTTCTCGACCAGCCTGCCCCCTCGGGCATGGAGTTTCGCCTGGAGTTCAACGCGGATGAGCATCGTGAGCATAACGTTAGTAAGGCAGTCAAAAAAGGACAACATGAGATTGCGTTTGACGTAGCGCTTCCCTCGCCGCGTTTATGGTCGCTGGAGGATCCGTACCTGTATGAAGTGAAAGCGGTACTGGAAGGCTCGGATCAAACTGACGATATCGTTGAGACCTACTTTGGGATGCGTAAGATGAGTGTCGGGATCTTGCCGGGCACTGATTTTCCGTACGTCATGCTTAATAACAAACCGGTCTATCTGGAGTTGACGTTGGATCAGGCGTATCATCCGGAGGGATTCTATACTTTTCCGAGCGATGCGTTCATGCGCGATGAGATTTTGCGAACGCGGCAAATCGGGCTGAACGGCCAGCGGATTCACATCAAAGTCGAGGTTCCGCGAAAACTCTACTGGGCGGACAAGCTCGGCGTATTGATTATGGCGGACGTCCCGAACAGTTGGGGGCCGCCGGATGCGGATATGCGCCGCGAGACGGAATATGCGTTGCGGCAGATGGTCAAACGCGATTACAATCATCCCAGCATTTTCTCGTGGGTTAATTTCAACGAGACCTGGGGATTGCGCAGCGGGAAGAAAGGCTATACTCCCGAGACCCAGAATTGGGTTGAGAACATTTACCGGCTGACCAAGCGTCTCGATCCCACCCGCCTGGTTGAGGACAATTCGCCGTGCAATCTCGATCACGTGGCAACCGATCTGAATACATGGCATGCGTATCTGCCCGGCTACGCATGGAAAGAGCGACTGGATCAGATCTGCCGGGACACCCATCCGGGATCGACGTGGAATTTCATCGGAGGGCGGACACAACAAAACCAGCCGATGTTGAACAGCGAGTGCGGCAATGTATGGGGATACCAAGGCAGTGCCGGGGATGTCGATTGGAGCTGGGACTATCATATCATGATCAACGAGTTCCGCCGGCATCCCAAGATCTGCGGCTGGCTTTACACGGAACATCACGATGTCATTAACGAATGGAATGGGTATTGGCGTTACGACCGGTCGGAAAAGTTCACGGGCATGGACGCGCTGGTCACAGATATGAGTATGCAGGACCTGCATGGCGCGTTCTATATCGCCAGCGATCGGGAACTCTGTCGTCAGGTCGCCCCGGGGCAGACTGTCAATGTTCCCCTTTATGCCTCCTTTATGACCGACGCCAATGTGGGTAAACAACTGATACTGAAGATGAAGCTAAGCGGCTGGGACACGCTGGGGCGACCGCGAAACTATTGGCAGGGGAGGCGGCGAATGGCCTATCGACCGTGGATGAACGAAGAAATAGAGCCTGTCGATGTAACAATGCCCGAGCAACCCGGTTTAGCTATCTTGCAATTTATCCTGGAGACCACGTCCGGGACGGTATTGCATCGTAACTTCACGACCTATCTGGTGGCGGACGGAGCCGGTTCGCGAGACGAGACAATGACGTCCGGCCGGCGGAAAATGAGACTCGTTCGCTTCTCGCCGAAGGATTTTGCCGAGGCCCGATGGTCCCTGAAGCAATGGAATGTGCTGGACGGGCTGAAGATTAATGGGGCGGGGCACGGTTATTTTGAATACCGAGTGCCGTGGCCGAAAGGGCTCAGGCCGGGCCAAATCGAACAGGCGAGCTTTCGCTTTGAAGGATCTGCAAAGCAGTTGTTTGGCAAGGATCGTGAGGGCTCCGGCAAGCAGCAGGGAGATTTCATGCGGGGCAAAGGGACGCATGATCCGAGCCTGAATCCGAATGCGTACCCAATGACCGACGAGGTTCGCTTTCCCAGTGCAGTGCGTATCCGCGTGAGCGGTACCGCCGTCGGCATCACTGAGTTGCCGGATGATTCGGCGGATCACCGGGGGATTCTGTCATGGTTCAGCCAGAAGCGGGACCGGCATCTGCGCGAAGCGGGCTCCTACGGATATCTGGTGTCGGCACAGTTGCCGGTTGAGGTGCTCAGGAGAGCCTATAAACAGAAGGAACTGGTCATTCGGCTCGAAGTTAACGAGGCTTTGCCGGGCGGACTTGCCATCTATGGTGAACGGTTCGGCCGCTATCCGCTGGACCCGACGATTCTGTTTGTTCAGAAGAAGTAGTCCCTACGAAATCCATCAGCCGCGATAAGGATGTTCGTAAGGCGGGCGATACGCACGTTTGAGCCGTTTGGATGCTTCGGGATTGCCGACGATGGTTTGGGATTCCCGATCCCAGGTGATCTTCGTCCCCATGTCATAGGCAATCATGGCCAGTTTCACCGTAGCCGTCGAGTAATGTCCCTCTTCGGTCGTGCAAGGCGGTTGTTTGCGCGACTGCACGGCATCGAGGAACTGCGCCATATGCTCTTTGCCCATATCGGCTGAAATTTCATTCACTGTGTGCGGTTTGTTCTTACCTTTTGGGATGATGATCCATTTTCTATCGGTGGCAAAGACGGTTCCCTTCTCGCCATAGAAGAAAATCCCGTTTGAGACTTCCGGGCTATATTCTTGCGCTCCCCAGATACGGTGTTGCCAGACCACCGGGCAGGTCTCGAAATCAAATTGGACCGTCAGCATGTCGGGCGTGGTGATTTTGTCTTTGAAATAGTTGATGCCGCCCATGGCCTGGACGGACCGCGGCATCGTTTCTCCCAGGACCCACCGGGTCGCATCGATCAAATGGATACCCCAATCCACTAAATGTCCGTGGCCATATTCTCTCTCCAGCCTCCAGGAGACATGACCGATTTGCGGGCAGTAGGGCAGCTTGGGAGCAGGACCGCACCATGTATCCCAATCCAATGCAGCCGGGGGTTGCTGGATCGTCGTATCGCGCAAGCCGGCCGTATAATGAATCTGGACCTGAGCTTGAATAATCCGACCGATATTACCCTCGCGGATGTACTGCCGGGCTTGCTGTATGGCCTTGCTCTGTCGGCGTTGGAAGCCGATTTGGACGATGCGTCCGCTTTTCTTCGCGGCGGCCACCATGGCCATGCCTTCGCGGATATCATAAGCCAGCGGCTTTTCACAGTACGCGTCGAGACCTTTTTCCACTGCCGCGATAAACATCAGCGCATGCCAGTGAGGCGGCGTGGCGATGATCACGGCCTCCAATCCCGGGGTATTCAATAGTTCTTTATAATCCTTGAAGGTCTTGGGACGCGAGCTTTGCATTTTTTCTATACGATCTGCACTGTTCGCAAGATGCTCGCTGTCGATATCGCAAAGGGCGATCACTTCCACACCGCCCACCTTGAAAGCGGCTCTGAGGTCCGCCATACCGTATCCGCCGCATCCAATCAACCCGATTTTTAGCTTAGGTTTACTTGTTGTTCCTGAATCCCCGTAAAGGACATTTGTCACGGCCATTGTGCCGGCGACGGTCGTCCCGATGAACTTTCGTCTATTCATTGTCTCCATAGCAATGGTCCCTTCCGCCTCGATAGGCAATCTGAACGTTATGGTACTCTATGTTGGTCATTCGTTTTTCCAAATCCGGTTTCGATTCATGATACCTCCCGGAACGCGGTTGTCAATCCAAATACGGGTAGCGGCATGGGGGCGCAAATCTGAAAACACGTCGAACACATTGGAAGTCATCAGTATATTGTGATATGATTCATATCATGTCTTAGAGACTAAGGTTACTAAGTTACAGTTGAACTTTTGCAAAACTCTTGTTACAGGAGACATAAACATGACGAAATGTCGTATTTGCACGTGCGTTTTTCTATTGCTTATTATGATGGGCGGCAAAGAAACATTGGCGGGCGGGATGGTTTTTCCCGGCGCCGCCTGGACGGAAGTGACGCCGGAGTCACAGAAGGTGGATTCGGCCAAACTAAACGTTGCCGTGGATTATTTACGCGATCATTCAGGCAGCAACGGTGTCAAAAGACTTATCATCGTGCGAAACGGGCGGGTCATTTGGAAAGGCTCTGAAGTAGATCGCCGACAATGCGTCTGGTCCGTTACCAAGGCCTTTACCAGCACCGCTCATGGATTGTTGATCGAAGATGGCAAATGTAAATTGAACACATTGGCCCGGCAGTACAACCCGAAAGATCTTGCCGAGCTTTATCCGGATGTGACACTGCGTCACTTTGCGACAATGACATCCGGTTATGACGGCGTCGGGGGCTCGTACGATTACGATGAGAAGCGCCGGGGCGATCAAAATGCTCTGGTCGGCCCATTGCCTCCATTCTTTGCTCCGGGGACAAAATACCAGTATTGGGATGAAGCCACACAACAGTACGGCTACGTTCTTACTCAAATCGCCGGAGAGCCGCTTCACGATTATCTGAAACGTAGAATCTTCAATCCGATCGGCATTTCGAAAACAGAATTTCAACCGGACTACACGGGTGAGGTCCCCAACTGGACGGGCGGGCTTGTTATCTCGGCAGCCGATCTGGCGCGTTTCGGACTCCTGTTCCTGAACGAAGGCAACTGGGCGGGAAAGCAACTCGTCCCGGCTTCATGGATTCGTGAAGCCACGCGTGTTCAGGTCCCTCCCTCGATTCCGAACGGCCTTGCGAGCAGCGGCCGAAAAGGCTCCGGCGTCTATGGCTATCACTGGTGGCCCAACGGGACGACGCCCGAAGGCAAGCGAAGATGGCCCGATGCGCCCCTCTGCACCTATGCGCGCAGCGGCTATAACAATAACGATCTGTTCATTATCCCCGCGTGGAACATGGTGATCGTACGGCTTGGCCTGGACCAGCGAGAGGATGAGATTACGGCGGACGAGTACAACGTCTTTCTGAAAAAGGTTAGTGAGGCCGTTCTCGATCCCATCGTAGAAGGACGGCGAAAGGTTTGGCATCCTCTCGCGGTGAGCTTTCGCGGCCCGACGGCTTGTGAGATTGACGACTCCCTCAATCCGTTTCTGGACTATCGGTTGGTTGTCACCTTCACCGGCCCGGCAGGAACGTCATACAAAGTCCCCGGTTTTTTTGCCGGGGATGGACATGGGGAGGGTACAGGTAATGTTTGGCGCGTCCGTTTTACACCCGACGCGGCCGGGCCGTGGTCGTTCCAGGCGTCCTTTCGCAAAGGAAAAGACATTGCTGTATTGCCCGATTCGGATGCTGGTGAACCTGTTATCCCGGACGGGCAAAGCGGGGAATTGACCATCACGGTTGCCGATCCGAACGCGCCCGGCTTCCTCGCCAAAGGCAAACTCGCCTATGCGCCGGGGAAATTCTATCTGAAAACGCTTGGCGACAACCGCTACTGGATTAAGGGGGGGACCGACAGTCCGGAGGATTTACTGGCCTATGAAGGCTTCGATAATACACGTTCGGGCAGCAAATTCGTCGTTAAAAGATACACCGGACATGTTCGCGACTGGAAGCCGGGCGACCCCGATTGGGGCAATGGACGCGGCAAGGCCATCATCGGCGCCATGAATTATCTTGCCGACCAGCACGTGAACCTGGTTTACTTTCTACCGATGAATATCGGGGGCGACGGACAGAACGTGTGGCCTTTCGCGGGGAAGATCAAACCGGCCGGCGATCCAACGAACGACAACACGCATTACGACATCAGCAAGCTCCACCAGTGGGAGATCGTTTTCGACCATGCTCAGAAGAAAGGTATCGTTCTGCACGTCGTATTTAACGAGGCGGAGAAGAACAACAAGCTCGAACTCGGCGGAAAGGACCTGACGACCGAGCGCAAGCTGTTCTATCGAGAGATGCTCGCACGGTTCGGACATCATAACGCCGTGATCTGGAATCTTTGTGAAGAATACAATATTGGTTTAAATCTCGGACCTCAGAGCGTTAAAGAATTCGCCGCGTATATCGCACAGCTCGATCCGTATCATCATCCTATCACGGTGCACCATGCCAAAGATGCCTCCGAGGCGTGGAAGCCTTTCCTGGGCGACGAGCTGTTTAGCATCACTTCACTCCAGATGGGCCGCAAAGACATTGAGCCGGTCGTGGAGACGTTTCGAACGCTGACCCGCCAGGCCGAACGGGTGATTCCCATTGCTGTGGATGAGTTTACCGTGACGACAACGGAGAAGGCATGGATACCGGTGGACGATTCAGTGGCCCTGCGAAAGGAGAAACTGTGGCCGGCGTACCTATCCGGCGGGCAAGTCGAGTTCATCGTGGCCGAATTGCTCGATACGCAGGATTTCCGGAAATACGAAGATCTCTGGAAATATATCTGGTATGCCCGCAAATTCATGGAAGAGCATCTGCCGTATTGGGACATGGAACCGGCTGACGAATTGTTGACCGGTGAATCGGTTTATGCCGGCAAGACCTGCTCGCACGATGGCCAGGTCTTCGCCAAGAAAGGAGAATGCTATGCGATTTATCTGCCAATTGCACGGCAAACGGGTGTGCTGGATCTTCGCAATGCGACCGGGCGGTTCGTAAAACGCTGGTATAATCCGCGAACGGGCGAGTTCGACGGAGCTTGGGAAAATCTGACGGGCGGAAAAAAGGTAGAAATTGGACCGGCTCCAGGTACACCTGACGAGGATTGGGTTGTTCTTATAAAGAAACGCTGAAACTCTATCTAATTGCGGGGATGCAATAATGTCTGATGGAAACAATATAACAAGGCGGCATTTTATAAAAGAATCAACGTTAGCCAGCGCCGGGGTGACGCTGGGAGCACATAGTCTTTTGACTCCGGCTACACCCGCCGCGGGGGATTCCCGATCTTCGCACAAGAATCTCTACTGGGGCGACATTCACAATCATAACGCAGTGGGTTACGCCAAAGGCTCTCTGGAACGGGCGTATGATATTGCTCGGAGCCACCTTGATTTCTTTTGCTTCACGGGACACTCCCAATGGCACGACATGCCCACCATGCCGCAGAACAAGCATCTCAAATGGGTGCGAGGTTTTGAGGTGATGAAAGATAACTGGGCGAAAGTCAAAGGGCTTGCTAAAACATACTATGAACCGGATACGTTTGTCCCTTTCATCGGATACGAATGGCACTCGAGCGCGTATGGCGATGTCTGCATCATTTTTCCCGGCTCGGACGCCGACCTGGTTTATCTTAAAAGTATCGAGGCATTCCAGACGTTCGCGCGGAATCGCGGCGCTATCCTCATTCCTCACCATCCCGCCTACAAACAGGGCTGGCGGGGACAAAATTGGAGTGTTTTGGATCCCACCGTCTCGCCAGTCGTGGAAATTTTCTCCGAGCACGGGAACGCCGAATCCGATCGCGGCGCTCATCGCTACATTCGCCATAGCATGGGAGGGCGCACCACACAAAACACGCTGCAATGGCTCTGGGAGCAGGGCGTTCAAGTGGGCGTCGTCGCCAGCACCGACGATCATCTCGGGTATCCCGGCGCTTACGGCGAAGGGCTTGTCGGTGTTTTTGCCGAAAGGCTGACACGCCAATCCATCATGGAGGCCCTCAAGGCGCGACGGACGTACGGCGTCAGCGCCGATAGGATTGAACTGGATTTTCGTCTCAACGGTCACTGGATGGGCGAGACGATTCCTTCGGCGGCTACCCGGCAGATTCGCGTCAAGGTTAAAGGTCAAGATGTAATCGACCGCGTTGAAGTGTTGCGTAACAACAACGTGATTTTTCGTCATCACCCTATCGACCGCAGAATCGAGGCGTCCCGTTGGAAACAGCCGGTCCTCTGCCGGATCGAATTTGGGTGGGGACCGTGGGGGGATTTGAATATGGCGCGCATTTGCGACTGGCGGTTCAAGGTCATCGTCAACAACGGGAAGATTGTTTCCGCGACACCCTGTTTTCAGTCGGGTCCCTTTGATGAAGAGCGACGCAACCGGCTTCGGATGGTCGATGAGAGACGCTGCGAGGTCGTTTCCTACACGTCGCGCATGCAGGCGTATGAAGAAAGGGCGACCAACGCGATTATCTTAAACATTCTGGGATCGCCGGAGACCACGCTTGACGTCGAAGCGATTCAGCCGGCGAATGTCAAAATCACCAGGTCGCTGAAAGAACTTGTCCAATCCAGCGACGCCGTTTTCACCGGGCCTTTCACCTCGGAATCCATTCTCCTGCACCGGCCGGTCTTCGCCGAACACTATAGCGCGTGTTTCGAGTTTACGGATAAATGCCAAACGGACGAAACGGATTGGTACACCGTTCGGGTTGAACAATGCAACGGCAGTCTTGCCTGGTCCAGTCCCGTTTGGCTCGAAGCGTCTGTTTAATGCAATATTGCGCGTTCTCGGTACTATCCGTTGAGCGTCCAGCCGGGACGGTACTTCCGGCGGAGTAGTTCATCGCCTTTATCGCTGTTTGTGACGCGGCCGCGGGCGCCGTCGTATTCGATTTTCTTGCCGACGCGATACGCCACCAGACCCAACAGCATCGTTTCGATCAGGTTGCAGCTATACTCAAAATCGCACGTGGTCTTGAGGTTGCCTTTGCAGGCATCGATCCATTCCTGCTGGAAGTGCCCCAGGTCGGGGAGGACCTCGTCTTTGCTGCGCCGCTTGTAGTAGGTCATATCGGCCGTATCGCCGAAGGGCAGCACGAGACGTGACGTGAAATCGGCAATCACAAATCCTTTTTTACCCTTGAACATCGCGCCGTGCCCGATTTTGTTCAGGTCAACGTAAGGCTTCGGCGATCTGGGCATGGCGCCGCCCTGATACCAGCTCAGTCGGATGGGGGGCCGCCAGTCGTTCGCAGGCATGTCGAAATGACTTTCCATCATGACGGGCGTAACGTCCGGATTGAACGGATCGCCTTTCGCCTCGGCGGTCGTCGGCAGGGTGGTATCCATGGCGTTCCAGGCGAGGTCCATCGTATGACTGCCCATGTCGCCGATCTGGCCGCTGCCGAAGTCCCAGTACATGTTCCACTTCAAGCATCCGCCGAAATACCCGGGATTGTAAGGATGCCACGGGGACGACCCGAGCCACAGATCGTAATGGAGGTGCTTCGGCGGCTCGCCCTCGGCGGGCAGGTAGCCGGGCTTGGGAATCTGGCGGTTGCCCCAGGTATAGACATCGGTTAGTTCGCCGATCGCGCCGTCCACAATGAGCTCGCGCACCCGGTTGAAGTTCGGATAAGCGTGGCGCTGCGTGCCGCATTGCGTAGCCAGTTTGTGTTTGTTTTTGAGGTAGGTCTGGCGTACCACCCGGGCTTCGTGCACGCAGTTGCCCATCGGCTTCTCGCAATAGATATGCAATCCGCGATTCATGGACCAGTTGGCGACAAACGCGTGGGTATGGTCGGTCGTGCAGCAAATCACGGCGTCCAGGCCCTTCTGGTCGAGGCACTTGCGCCAATCGACATAGTGCCTGGCGTTGGGGAACTTCTTCGCGCCCTTGGCCAGTTGGGTCTCGTCCACATCGCATAGAGCCACGATGTTCTCGCTCGATATCGGTTTTTGATGAGCGCGCCCCCGTCCGCCCACGCCGATCAGGGCCACATTGAGCTTGTTACTGGGCGCGTTCGCGCCGGAGAGAACGCCGCCGGGCAGAATGGTTAATCCCATGCCCACGGCTGCGGTGGATTTTAAAAACTGACGCCGTTGAATCGTGCTGTTTTCGATCATTGCCTACCCTTTCGTAGTGGTTTTCATTTTTGACGACAAAGCCGGGTGAAGTAATTTTACACACGAAGTCTGAGAAGATGCAAACGAAAAATGAGCATGTTCCGCTTCATCCTGAAATGCGTGATTTGAAATCCGGGCAAACAATAAATCGTTTGTTGAGAATTATTGGTAGAATTACGCTGAAATTACGGTATGATGACGCTTGAAATTTATAGGGGTATGTAGGTGAACAGTGTAATATGAATTCCGGATCATGATTGTTTGGAGGTTATTATGTGTGAACAATGTACACGACGAGAGTTCCTGGGAACGGGAGTAGCCGGCAGTTTAATGCTCGCCGGCGCCAACTGGACGCACGCATGGGCTTCTCAATCGTCGCCTCCCGCAGCCCGGGGAAAGTCCCGCATTTGTGTTATCTTTACCGGCTCGCCGGCACCGGATGACCGCGATTGGGGCGCCGACAATGGGCAAATCAGGATTATGAAAGCTCGTCTGGCTCAAGCGGAAAAGGATCTGGGCAACGTCAAACTGATCATGGGGCATTCGACCAGTTCCGAGCAGACGGCGGCCCTGCTAAAGCAGGCCGGCCCGGGAGCGCCGGTCCTGACGGCCAACGTGCGAAACTTTGCCTTAACGAGGGTGGTTAAACCGATCCTTGACGGTGGGCATCCCATGCTGTTTTTCTCGCTTCCGGCCAGCGGTCACGACTGGATGTATGCTCCGCGCTGGCATCGTCAGGGCCATCGCGTGACCCTCCTGCCCAGCAGCGATTATGACGAACTCGAACGGGCCCTTCGTTTGCTTCGGGTTATTCCCATGATGAAGAAGACGCGGATTCTCCTGTTCCCGCCGGCTCGGGGTACCGATCCCGCTAAGTCTCCGGACCAGGTCAAGGAGCGTTTAGGGGCCGATGTCGTGGCGGTCGAAGAAAAGCTTTTTGACGAGAAGATTTCCGAAGCGGAAGGTAAAGCCGTTAACGATGAAATCAAACGCTGGACGAACGAAGCGAAGCAAATCGTCGAACCCAACGAGGAGGATATCCGGAAGGCCGCCAAGGTGAGTGTCGCGCTGCAGAATCTCATGGAGGAGCAACGGGCCGACGGTCTGGCCGTAGGGACCTGTATGGGGTGGTTATCCAAAGGATTTCCCTGCCTGGGATTTGCGCGTCTTCGCGATAACGGCATCCCCGCGGCGTGCGAAGGGGATATGGATTCGTTGCTGACCATGATCATGTTCCAATACGCCTTCGATCGAGCCGGTTTCCAGGGCAATGCCACCTTCGATACGGCCCGCAAGGCGTTGTGGACCGCCCATTGCACGGCGGCCCTGAAGATGGACGGCCCCGATGGTAAGGATGCACCCTACCTGCTTCGGGGGCATTCCGAAGTCCAGGGCAGTGGTTGTGTGCCTGAAGTCCAATACCGTCTTGGCGAGATCGTCACCCGGACGAAAATGGTCAATCTAAAAACGATTCTCATCTCGACGGGCAAGATTATCGACGTTCCGGAAAGGGCGGTTCACGGTTGCCGGACCCAGATCGTGACCGAAGTGAACGATCCGGCCAAGATGGCCGCCAACTGGAGCAGCGTGCTTGAGACGGAAGACGCCATGACGCTGCTGCATCGCGTTGTGTTTTACGGCGACCATATGGATAGCGCGCACCACCTTGCCCGCTTGATGGGCATGGACGTTGTTGTAGAAGGTTAAACAGAGTTGTAAGGAGACAGTTGTTATGAAAGTAAAGGTTCTCGCGGTGTTGCTTGTGCTCTGCGCAGGTATTACATTCGCGGCATCGATGAGTGTTCAGGTCAAAACGAGCAAACTAAGGTCCACCCCTTCCCAACTGGGACGTATCGTGGCGACCGTTAAGTATGGCGATGTGATACAGGTCGAGTCGTCGAAAAGAGGCTGGTACGCGGTGAAAACGGCGGATGGTAAGAAAGGCTGGCTTCACGAATCGGTCCTGTCCAGTAAACCGATTGCCATGCGTGCGGGAACGACGGATGCGGCTGTCGGTGTTTCAACCGATGAAGTCGCTCTGGCGGGCAAAGGGTTTAACGAACAGGTTGAAGCGAAGATGAAGGCGGATAAGTCGTTGGATTTCACCTGGGTGGATCGAATGATCGCATTCGATATCAGTTCGGACCAGATCGTGGCTTTCCGGTCACAGGGCAATTTGCCGGGAGGTGAGCAATGAGCCAGAGACATCCCTTCATACTGATATTGATTTTGGGTCTATCCATCATCGTATTATTGTACGGTTGCTCCGATGTCGCCGAGATGACCGAAGTCGGCACTCAGATTGCTCAAGATAGCGGGGCGATCACTGACGATGAGGCGGAGTCGATCAGACGCACGTCGAAAGCGTTTGAGAAAACGCAACAGGAACTGACGCCGGAACAGGAATATTATGTCGGCCGGGCGGTCGTAGCGACGGTGCTCCAGAGCTATCAGCCGTTGGATCAGCCTCAGGCGAATGACTATCTGAACCTGCTCGGTCAGTCGTTGGCGGTTTTTTCCGACTGCCCTGAGACGTTCGGCGGTTATCACTTCCTCTTGTTGGATTCCGATGAAGTGAATGCGTTTGCCGCGCCGGGCGGATTGATTCTGGTGACGCGGGGGATGCTGCGTTGCTGTGAGAACGAAGATGAGTTGGCGGCGGTGCTGGCGCACGAGATATGCCACGTCTCGATGAAACACGGACTGCAAGCCATTAAGCAGGGACGGATGACGGAGGCGCTCACTATCCTCGCCGCGGAATCCGCCAAGCAATTCGGGGACGAGGAACTGGCGACGTTGACGCGCGAGTTCGAAGCGTCTGTAGGCGATATCGTGATGACCCTGACCACCAGCGGTTACTCACGCGGCCAGGAACGGGAAGCGGATGGTGCGGCCGTAGCACTTTTGCGACGAGCCGGTTATCCGGAGGCGGCGATTCTTGCCATGTTGAGTCGTATGAATGAACGCCTGGTTGATTCCGGGGGGCTCGGATTTGCTAAGACGCACCCTTCCGCCAAGAGCCGGGCCGACTCGTTAAGTTCGACGGTTTCGAGTGCGGAATTTGTCCCGGATGCTGCCCGGAAGGAACGATTCTCTGCCGCCATGCAGTCGATCCTGGCCGGGGGGTAACAGTCCGATTAGTATAGGGACGGTATGTCGAAAACGGTCTTGAAATGCTTGCGTGGAATAGCCATCGGCCTGGTAGCCGGTATGGCGGCGTTGCTTGTGTGGCGGTTAGGTTGGCTGGAAGCCTGGGAAGCCCCGACGTGGACGTGGCGCGCCCGCTATTTTTCGAAACGGGAAGACCTTTCTCCGCAGGTGAAACTCATTCTACTGGACCAGGCCAGTTTGGATTGGGCTTTGAACGAGAATGCCTGGGGGTGGCCCTGGCCTCGCGAGGTCTATGGTGCGATTTCGGCGTTTTGCAAGCGGGGCGGGGCGAAGGTCCTTTCGTTTGATTTACTCTATACCGAGCCTTCGGTCTTCGGGGTATCCGACGACGAAGCCATGGGCCAGGCCCTGGCCGAAGGACCGCCAACGATACTTGCCGTTCAGCCGGGGGGCAGTCGGGAGGCATGGCCTGAGTATATGCCTCGCCCGGCATGGAGCATGTCCCAGCCGCCTGGAACGGAAGCTACCCATCTGCTCTTTCCGGTACCCGAGGTAGCTGTCGGGGCCAAAGCCGCCGGACATGTCAAAGGGGGATCGGATCGTGATGGCGTGTTTCGGCGGATATCGCCGTTCTGCCGGTTTGATGAGATTGATATTCCGGCGCTCGGCTTGTCGGCATGGTTAACCGATCAGGCGAACGCCGTCAAAATCAAAGCCACTCCCGGTCGCCTTCATTTGGGTGATAAGAACGTTCCCCTGGATCGAAACGGGCATGCTATCCTGCGTTTTAAGGGAAAAGGCGATTTATCGGAGGCGGTTTCCGCAGCGGCGGTTGTCCAATCCGAGATTCGGCTGCTTTCAGAGGAAACGCCAACGTTGTCGCCGGATATTTTTAAGGATTGCTATGTGTTTGTCGGATGCAGCGCGCCGTCCCTGTTGGATTTACGTCCCATTCCAATTAATCCGAAATGTCCCGGCGTCGTTTTGCATGCGACGTTCGTCGATAACCTTATCACCGATTCCTTTATCGCCTACTCGGCGCTGCCTTGGGTCATTTTGGGCGTCATGGCGACGGCTGTCGCCGCGGCCCTGTCCCTGACTTATGGCGGTCGATGGTTCCAGGCTGTGCCGTTGTCCGTGGTTTGGCTGGGCACTCCTGTGCTGGTTGGTTTTGTCGCGTATGCGAAGGGGTACTGGTGGCCGGTTGTCGCGCAAGAGGTTGGCGCGGGTCTCGGATTGGTCGGCGCTCTGGTTGTGAACTATTGGGCCGAAGGACGTCAGAAGGCGTTTATCAAGCAGGCATTTCGGCATTATCTGAGCGGCGAGGTGATCGAGAAAATCCTCCACGATCCCAAACATCTCCAGTTAGGCGGTGAGAAACGTGAGCTGACGATTCTGTTCACGGATTTGGCCGGTTTCTCGACGTTCTCAGAAAGGTTGGGTCCTGTCGAATTAACGGCCCTGCTGAATGATTACCTCAGTGAAATGACGGATATCATTCTGGCCGAAGGGGGCACGCTGGATAAATATGAGGGCGATGCCATTATTGCGTTCTGGAATGCGCCGCTGGAACAGCCGGACCATGCGGAGCGCGCCTGCCGCGCGATATTGCGATGTCAGCGACGGCTGGCCGAACTTCGAGACGACTATCTCAAGCGAGCGGGAGCGGCATTGCACATGCGGGCCGGACTCAATACCGGCGACGTGGTCGTCGGCAATATGGGGTCCCGTAAGCGCTTTAACTACACCATTCTGGGGGACGCGGCGAACCTGGCCTCTCGGCTGGAGGGCGCCAACAAAGCGTTCGAGACGAAGGTCATGATTTCGGAGAGTACGTGGCGCAAGGTGTCGAATGCATTTTGTGGGCGGAAGCTGGCGGACCTGCGTGTGGTGGGTCGAAAGACGGCTGTGGGCGTGTATGAATTGACGGGATTCGAGGGGGAACGTGTTCCCGCCGATTGGGACTCGTTTGCCGAGGGGCTGGCTCGTTTTCGTGCAGGGGATTTCGCGGGAGCAAAAGACATTCTCGTACAATTGCCCGATGATCCGGCGGCCCGGCAGTATGTTCGTCGCTGTGAGCAATGCATCGCCGATCCTCCGGATTCGTGGGATGGTGTATGGGTACTGACGGAGAAATAAGCATGCGGCTTTTCATTGGCGGAATGCGCGGGAGCCGGCCGGTCACCGGGAGGGGCTTCGACGAATTCGGGGGGGACACCACGTCTTTGCTTGTGGTGGGGGCGCAGGGCGAACGATTGATTCTGGACGCCGGGACGGGTATGTGTGCCGTGGTGGAACAATTGGCGGCGATGGAACCGGGTGACGTTACCGTGCTGTTTTCGCATTATCATTTAGACCATATGATCGGGCTTGCGATGAATTCGTTGTTTTATCGTTCGGATTGGTCTTTCACATTCGTCGGACCCACGTTTGGGGCCAGTGACATTCGTAGGGCCGTGACGCACCTGTTGACGCCGCCCTATTGGCCGGTCTCCTTTGAGCAGATGAATGCCGGGTTCGAGTTTAGCGGCTTCGATGGTAATGAGATCAGGGTGGGATCGCTTCGTGTACGAGGGTGTCCGATTCCGCATCCCGGCGGGGTGACGGCCTACCGGCTCGATGATACGGAGAGCGGTTCATCACTCGTATTCGCAACGGATATGGAATGGCGTTCTCGTACCGGCGCCGATGAGACGGCGTTTGTGAAGCTGTGTTGTGAGCCGAGACCTGTTGAGATGCTTATTATCGACGCCCATTTTTCCCGTGTCGAAATCGAGGACTTTGCCGGGTGGGGGCATACATGCTGGGAAGATGCTCTGGACCTGGCGGCGCATCTTGGCATCAAGCGCGTGCTCCTCGGTCATCATGCCCCGGAAGCGAACGATGAGGCATTAAATGACCGGGAAGGGCAGGTGAAAAAACGTATGCCGGGCGCGGCATTGGCGCGGGCCGGGCAGTGGTTAACCGTATAAAAGAAGGGGTCAAATGGTGCTCAAAGGGCTTGAACCGGTACTACCTCATATTCAGAACATTGCCTTAGCCGCCGCTCTTTTGCTCGTCGCGTATCTCCTGACGATTCCACTTCGTCGTCGGTACGGTCACATCTATCACACGGAGCCGAAGCGGCGCTCCGGCCGGAAATTTTTCGGTGCCCTGCTGAACTATCTTGCTTTCTCAATTCTCATAATCGTACCTTCAATACCCATCATCTACGGACTCAATCGCACAACAACATTCGAAGAATGGTCGCCTTACCACAAAGCCTGGCTGTCGTTCTGGAGCATTCATTTGGTCGTCCGGCTGGTCGAGGGATTATTTGTTGAGCTTTTCGTGCAATTGGGGCGGACGAGTCCGCTAACCCGGCTCAGCCGGGGTCTGCTGCGTCTGGGGATCATGCTGGGCGTTGCCTTTATGCTGATTAAGTACCAGCTTGGATTCAATATTAGCGTGCTGCTGACATCGACGGCGATTGTCACCGGTGTGATCGGTTTCGCGATGCAGGGCGTGCTTGGCAATCTTCTGGCGGGCATGTCCCTTCATGCCAGCCGCTCAATGTCGGTTGGCGACTGGATCGATGTGGACGGCCAGATTGGGAAGGTGATTCTGGTGAACTGGCGCGAGACGCGATTGTGCACCCTCGGCGGCCACATCGTCATTATCCCCAACGGTAAACTGGCCGAACAGACCGTTCGAAATTTCTCCTCGCCCACGAGTGTGCGCCGGCATGAAATTCCGATAGCCGCCAGCTACGGCGACAAACCGGGTGACGTGATCGATGCGCTGATGGAGGCCGCCCAATGCGTGCCGATGGTCGAGAAGCATCCGGCGCCGGATGCTTATGTGACCGGTTTCAAAGATTTTTGTATCGAGTACGTGCTGCGTTTCTGGTCGAAGCAATACGAACAATATATCATGATCGAAGGTCACGTCATGCGGATGATCTGGTATAAGTTCAACCGTCGTGGAATCGAGATTCCCTTTCCCATGAGCGGTCGGATGCTCGGCAATTTCATGGAAGCGGTTCACGCCCAGCAATTCGAGATGCCGTTGGCTTCGGAGATCGAGCGGTGCGTGGACGACCTGCTTCGCAGCGATTTCGGGCGCAAGCTGATGTCGGATGCCGAAGGCGTCTGTGTGCTCAGCCGGGACGAACTCAGAGCGGTGGCCAGGAATGTCAAACGCACCTACTTCACCCAAGGCGAAACCTTAATGCACCAACAGGATACCGGAGAATCTTTCTACGTTCTCGTTAGGGGCAAAGTGCACGGCAGCATTTCAAATCCCGACGTATCCGCTAACGTGGAATTTGACCTGGGATCCGGGACGGTGTTCGGCGAGATGAGCCTGTTGACCGGTTTGCCGAGAAGTGCGACCATAACCGCCGTCACGCATTGTGAAGTCCTTGAGTTCGATCGCACGGCCTTTACCTGCTTGTTGTCGATTCGGGAAGAGATTCTGCAATCGCTTTCGGATTTGGCGGCGGCACGGACGGCCGAGAACGCCGACGCCCTGGAGAAACTGCGTGCCACCGCCGATGCCCCTGCGGACCTGACGCGCCACGGTATTATGAATCGCTTGAAACGTATGTTGGGCGAGTGGCGCGGAAGAAGAGCAAAATAGACCGAAATATGGATGATCCGTCTTTCCGTTATCTCGAAAAAAAGGAGCCATCGTCATGAAGACACATAGCATTGTGGGGTTAGTTCTGTCTGTCGTCGCATGTTGCGTTACCTGGTCTTGCGCGCGGCAGGTGACCGGAGAGAGCGCAAAACGAAAGACGTTACGGATCGCGAGGACTGAAGATTTCACCGTCAACGGCAAAGGCGACGCGTCCGCCTGGGAGAAGACCGCCTGGGAGCCGCTTCATTTGCGTCGCTCTGATGGGCATCCGTATGAGACGCGCGTTAAAATGCTTTACTCCCGGACCGGGCTGTACGTGCTCATGGACGCCGAGGATCGTCACATCACGGCGACCATGAACGAAGACTTTCTGGATTTGTGGAATGAAGACGTCTTTGAATTTTTCCTATGGCCGGACGAACGGTATCCGGTGTATTTCGAGTACGAGATTTCACCTTTGGGTTTCGAGCTGCCGATTCTCATTCCAAATTTCGAGGGCCAATTTCTCGGTTGGCGGCCCTGGCACTATGAGGGAGAACGGAAAACGCAAAAGGCGACCTCGATCACAGGCGGCCCCAAGCGATCGGGGGCGAAGATCACGGGCTGGAAAGCCGAGGTGTTTGTGCCTTACGGTTTACTCGATCCCCTGCAAAATGTCCCCCCCCAATCCGGAACGCGGTGGCGGGCTAATTTCTACCGCGTCGTTTACGATAACGGCAAGAGCACGAGCTGGGACTGGACCCGGGTGGGCCCCAGCTTTCATGAGTTCGAAAAATTCGGCGTTCTTATTTTCGAGTAGAGTTGGACAATGTCGCCTGTAAGGACGTATCAGGACGTCGAAAGCTATTCTATTGGTTTTTCTCGATGTGTGTGTGCTTCGGCGGGTTGAGGACGGAAAGCGCTTCTGCCTGGCTGCCGACGATCGTGAACACATTATCCAATTCAGTGACATTGAAAATGCCGCGGACCCGTTCATCCGCACAGCAAATAATGAGTCGGCGGCCATTGTTCATCACGGAGGCGCGAAGTTCCAACAGCTCGTTGAGCACCATGCTCGTGGCGAAACCGAGATCGGACACGTCAAGAACAACGTCCGAGTCGATCTTTTGATGCATAAGACTTTTCAGTTGCTCCGACGCATGGACGATAGGCGCTACCTTGACAACCATAGGATCAGCAGCGTGCGTTTTCATTTTCTATGGCTCCAGACGGCACGGGTCATGCGGTTATGTGAAGCCCCTGCCTAAGCTCTTCGAGTGCGGTTATGGCCGAGGGTCTGTCTTTTTCCAGGCGAAACACGCCGTCAATGCCGGTCACCGTGAAAACACTCTTGACCTGCGTGTCGATCCCGCAAAGGATGACTTCCCGTCCCGCGCTTTTGGCGGTTTCGCGAAGTTCCAACAGCTTGCTGATGATCCGGCTGTTGATCGTGATATCGGACAAGTCCACAATGACATCCCAGTCCGCGTTATCCCGGGTCATCGCGAGCAGCTTGTCGATCTGCTCGTTCCGGTCGGTTCGATCTAATGAGCCTAAAATAATCACATGCTCTGATTTCGTCTTCATAGTTTAGTTTACTCCCGGCCTCACTCAAGGCCCCAGACAACGATGTCGTTAATCATATCCCTCGTGTGCTACATACCAGTCCAATAACCAACCTATCGGATATTTGATCCGCCGAGTTAAGGTAAGTCGCAAAATCGCGGCTTTTATGGCGGTTTTCGCCGATTTCATCCGGCCAAACGTCCTGTAATGCCCATTCTAATCCACCACCTGCTTATAACTTCCGGGTGAGATCTTCATACCTGCAACATAGGTATATCCCTCAGGAGGGCTCGCATATAAACTCGGGTTGTGGATAATCGTGTTCTTTTTGGCGCATTCCACAGAATCTTCACAAATAATGGAGCCCTTAACACGGGCGGTATCACTTAACTTCAAGAAACCTGTGACGTGTACGAGTCCTTGAACCTCATTAGGATACTCGTCCGTCATGTCCGAATCCGACTGGCCCTGATAAGGCGCGCCGGGGGGATTGTAGTTTGTTGACTCTGCTGCTTCTGATAACGACTCACTAAAGCTCTCATGCTTCATTTCCATATCGCCCTCTACGATCAAAACCGGGTAATCCGAGCGATAATTCTGAATAAAAACGGCGTTATCCAGGGTGAGCTTTTTGGTGCCGAGTCGTATGATAAGAGTCCCCTGAAAGCGAGTGTTTTTAATCGTTAAATCATGATTATCCGTGTCAATAAAATAGACGCCGTTGGGATTGGTCGCCCCCCAGGGATTGTAGGTTGGTGTTAGTACCTGCTTATCGAAATCACCGGTAAACGGCACGATGGTGGCCTTGCTGATGTAATCGGAGACCACATTGGGATCGGGCATGGATTTCTGAGGTGCGGGTACGGTCAGGGTTCCGGTGATCGTTTTCATGCTGTCGATGCTATTGGCTTCTGCGTTTCCATCAATCATTTCATCGTTATCAAGCACGCCGTTTGTCGAGATGGGGGCGCCAATGGCTCTGATGAGATGGCCACCGGAGATTTTTAGCAGGCCGGATGTGTGAATGCAGGTATTCAGGGCCTCCAACGGCATGATGTCCGGGACGAGGATCACTTGGGTTTGATGACGGGCAACGCCGCACGTACCAAGGCCGGTCAATACGAGTGGATCGTATTCGGAATCGGCTAAATCTCCATCGTCGGGATCCACTCCTTTGAGACTGTAGGTACCCTTGCCGAGAGATTGTTCTGATATCCACGTGCCGTTAGACCAGACGCTGCGCCAATTAGGGTTCGTTTGAACAAAAAGCAGACCCAATTCGACCGCCGATTGGGCGCACAGTCGGGCCTCAGCCGTGTCCCGTGTCATCTGGGTCGAACGCCTTTGAACGCGAATGGCGAGCAGCGCTCCCAGGCCGATGGTCGTAAGGATCATAGATGAGGCAAGGACCATCAGATAGATGCTGCCCGGTCGTTTAAAACGATGTCGTCTTATGGATGCCATACAGTTTTCCTATTTCTCCCAGGCTGTCCTTATGGCAATAAGGGATGCCACCGGTGCACCCCCGTAGGTGACGGTTACGGTCACACGTTTGGCATTGCTCTCAGAGTCTTCCACCTGAGAAGGATTCATGGGATCGATCCAGGCAACATTCACGCTGCGCTGCCAGCCGGAGAAGTTCGCGATCTGCGTGCCGTCCTTCTGCTCCGGCGGCGAGGCCGACCACCCATCATAGTCGTCCACATCTTCCCAGAGACTACGGCTACCGTCCCCGACTTCATCCGGTCCAAGCCCAAAGCTACCGGGACCATACTGGGAATCCGCATAGGATTGTCGGAGTATCTCAACCATCAGTGCCTCCGCTAGAGCTTGACCGCGGCTTGATTGGGATGTCTTGAATTGGCTAAGTCTTGATCCACCCACTATATTTAAAGCCGCGACGAGCATCACACTCACGATCAGCATCGACACAACTACCTCAACCAAAGTGAATCCAGGTGTCTGCTTGTGTTTTTCGGTCTCGTCATAAATGGAATCCATTACTGTGTGACCTCCGGATTATTGAGCATCTTTGTCGCTGTGTACACAGTTGATGGCTCGTCACGTCCCTTTCTTAGTGTGATTCCCACTGTCTTGAGATAATAAGTGTTCTCAATTTGCGGCTCGCCTGACGTGGTCACTGTACCGTAGATCTTGAATAAAAGGGATTCATCATAGAGTGTGGACCATGAGGCGCCTCCATTCGTGGATTTCGAGAGGTGGATGTTTGATGTATAGATATTTTTATCCTGACCGAATATCTTACATGCCGTCCCGTTAGAAATCCATTTGTAAACCAGACAAATTCCTTGCTGGGGAGAAAGCCCGGATACACTCGAGAAGGAAAACTCCTGGGTCGTATAAAACCATGTCAGGGTCGATTCAAGCAATGTCTTTTCTTCCAGCACAACGCCGCTGGGTAGTTTGCCCTGGGTGGGCAATTGTAATTGGATTTTGCACTCACCATCTGTAGAGCCGTCTGTTCTTGCTGTGAACCGGACTCGCGTCACTTTCCAACTGACGGTGTCTCCAGGAAGCGAGGGTAAGAAGTACTGACCATACCATTCGGAGTCTTTAATGGGATATTCATGCAAATCGTGATAACCACTGAAGCTTTTGAGCACCGTTTCGACGCTTTCGTTGCCTAGCGGGATTTCCTCACTGATCGTTTGCAGATCATAGGCAAGATCAAACTGGTGCACATCCTCCAGGAAATTGATGACAGTTCCTCCATTATATCGTCTGGTGATCGGATCTCCTGATGTGCCCGACCATTCGTAGCGAATGGTCTCCGTGATTTCATCTCCGTTGCGATCTGCGACGTCAAACTCGATCATGGTTGACGAGTGGCTGTTAATCGATATGGCGTATTGAATCTCTGCGGCGAGTTCCTCGGCGGCTGCACTGGCGGCGAGGGTAGTGTTCGCGGGATTGTCGGCATCCGGCATGGCCCGGCTGGCGACCAACATCGACGAGCTCAGTCCGACGACGATCACCATCGTCACCGCGATGCTGACGAGCAGTTCGACGAGCGTGAAACCCGGGTGACGTTGGCATGTCACAAATGTCATTGGATATCGGCCCTCCCTGTCTCACTGTCCACGACCACGGTTCTTTGTTCCGTTCCGACGGAAAGAGTCACTGTGCCATCGCTGTCGGGCAGTCCCCATCCGTTATAGGTGATTTTTGCATCGCCTCCGAAACTTGCCGAGATGAGTACCACCTGATAAGGGCGTTCTGAGAGGGCAACGCTATAACGTCCGGAATTGTCATTCAGCGAAGATAATTGAGGGATTTGATAGCTGTTCCCAATCACCGAGAATACAACGGTCCGTGACGTCGAAGCTGCCTTCGCACTGGTCCGGGCCTGCGTCAAATCGGCGACGATGCGCTGTGCAGCTAAATCCGCCCGATAACGGGCTAATGATGTTTGGTACCGCGGGACGGCCATCGCGGTCAATGTCGCTATGATGGTCAGGACGAGTAAAAGTTCAAGCAGGCTGAACCCGCGACCCGAGGCGAACCCGCCTGCTTTATTGACCATTGTAAAATGATGATTCATTATGAACAATGGACTGTGAAAGCGTCTAACGTTAAAAGTGACCAAAGTGAATAGGGGTGAAAGCATTCGAGAAACACTTTCACTCGCTTCATTCACCTTAGTCACTTAGTCTTTCTGGAACGATCAATATTCGCTATACTTTTTGCCCGAATCGTCTGTCTCAGCGTCGGTCGTGTTGGCCGTGATCGAGCCGCTGCTTTCGGTATAGATCCAGCCTACATTCGTGCCATCCGCCGCGGCAATACCTGTTTTTCCCTTTTTCGCCCCAACCGGCAAGGGGGGAATGCTACGCATGTAGGGACCATAGATATACGTCGTGGTCTTCGTCTGATTGGTGTTGCCCGACGCATCCGAGTACAGGGTCAATTGATCGTTGACGTCCGCCACCGTCGGATAGGTGTTAAGGTGCTCAGCGGCGTAGATGTCAATGGCGTTACGAAGCAGTGCCAGATTGCCACTGAGGGCGGAATCGGCCGCCCCACGCGTGCCTCGGCTCAGACGGGGAATACCAATCGCGGCTATGATTGCGATGATCGCCACTGCAATGACCAATTCAAGTAAGCTAAACGCCCTGGTGTGTGTGCCTTTGCTCTTCGTCATCTTACATACCTCTCCATCTTCTGTTTCCTTGTTGTTACATCAGAGTTGTTTGAACCTGTTTCTGTATCGGAGAACTTATAGGTTGTGATAAGGTGTATCCGGTAATTTTTCTGGTTTTCCTCGAAATCAGGCCAAGAACGCCGAAAAAGGGCAAGAAATTGCTCATGTCAGTTTCACAATAAAGAGTTATCGGTCGTTTGTCTTCGTTAGAGCGACTTGACGATCTCCAGCCTCGAACGTTGCGGAATCCTCTTCAATGGCGATAAGTATGAAGCCGTCGAGCTCATCGCCCAGTTCGAGGACGTGACCGTTGATGGTCACACAGCGCGTAAGACCGCTGATGAGCACGCCTTGTAGTTGATGATTCGTCTCGAAGATCGTAACGGCGTCCTTCTCCGGTTCCGGCTCTTTTTCCGGTTCCTTAGGTAAGATGTCGTTAAGCCAGGCTTCCGGCAGCGTGAACACGTCTCTGGGCTGGCTGATATCCAGTTCTCTTTCACGCCATAATGTCTCAAGTCTCTGATTTAACCGTATCGTCGACGACGGTGTGTTTACGTCGGGGGGAGCCGGGGCCGGCGGCGTGTTTACGTCCGGGGGCGGACTTGAAGACGCGGACGCTCCGGCCGGGACGCTTCCTCCGCCGAGAAAGGCGCGATCAACGACTAACGCGGCGATCGCAACTGCGAAAATGGCAAGACTTATTTTTTGTTGCTTTGTTAATTTCACGTCGTCAGTTTCCTTTTATTGACTCCCGGTCGTTCGAGTTCTCGACGTCGTGTGCCAGAGCAACTGGAATCTGAATCGACCCGGCTCCTCGGACGCGACGGGATTACCTTCCAGTTTCAATCGGTCCATACTCATGTCGGCGAACGTTTGGCGGAGTTTCTGAAGGAAAATGATGCATTGGGAGTATGTCCCTCTGCCGGTAATAGTGATCGGGGCCAAATCCCACATCGGGCCGGCGGCTATCTTGCCGGCTTGTATGTCGTCCACGGCAAGAACGCAATCCGTGAACAGCGCGGTGAGCGCGGCAAGACGTTGATTCGTTCGCTCGGGGGATTCAAGTCGAATCTCGTTGTTGGAAAGATCCTCCTGGGTCGCGGTCAATTGATCGCTCAGCGAGAGCGTTAGCGCGCTGAGACGTGATGACGCCTCGTTTTGAACCGTCAGTTCGTCGCGCTGGCCGGCCAGAAAGGACCGTTGCCTAAGGAGGGGATTCAGCACGAAAAAATAAACGGCCAGTGACGCCGCCAGGCAGATAACGACGCCGGTGGCATCGATGTGTCGTAACGCCTTATTGTTGCCGGCCCAGAATTTCACGGGTATCTCTCTCTTTTCTCTCTAATTTTATATGCGGCACTCGATGTTGAACGTGACCGCTTCGTTGTCCAAAAAGCTTTGACGACGGCTGTTGACCAGTTCGACCGAGTCAAACATCTCCATCCGTTCCAACCGAAGAACGAATTGCGCCACAGACGTTTGCGTCCGCCCGAAGCCGCTGAGCTCCAACGTGAACTGCCGGTCGGCTAAAAACGCGCTGGGGGATGACGCACTCACCTCTTGCGCACGATCGGCGGCGTTCCCACTTGCCTTGTTTGTGGCAGTAAGCTGGCAGTTTTTCAGAACAACGTCGTTTTTCAATTCGTCTCCGATCAGAACAAAGAGTCTGGTCCAGTCCGGCTGGCAGCTAATGACCTGACCGGCCTCCAGTTCCGCCTTGAGGGATGCTAATTTCTTCTGCAGGTCTGAGACCCGGGTCTTATATCCTTCAATGCGCTCATTCGTGAACGCAAGCTCTTCGATGACGGAATCATCGGTATCCCTCGCGAAGGCGTGGGCCGACAGGGCGAGTGCGGTCAGTAGGATAAGATACGTTCCACAGATCGCTGTCCACAGGCGTATTTTCGAGTTGCGCTGTCGTCTCGCGATTCTCGCTGGAGGTATCAGGTTCACATCCGGCATACGTTTAATCTCCCTTAAACATGGCAAGGCCCACAGCCACCGTTGTCGCGGGATGGCCCGCGTGCGTGAGAGTCTCCGACCCGTTCTCCAGGATGTCACGTGGGGCAATAGCTCTCACCTCGACACCCAGGATATTACGAAAATAATTTGAAAGCCCTGAAATATTAGCTCCCCCCCCGATGAGGAGCAATCGTTTGGCGCCTTCACCCGGATGTTGATAATGCGCATAGTCGAACGAGGCTTCAAGCTCTTCCAACATCATGTCGAAGTGTTTTCGCAACATTCGACGAATGACTTCGACCGATGCCCGGTCGATTTCGCCGGTTTCGTCGTCAGCCTCGAAGCCAATCGCACTGATCACCTGGTCCGCCGCCTCTTCCGTAATGTCGAAGGTTGGGCATAACTGGCCCCTGAGTTTTGCCAGGCACTTGTTTCGAAAAGACCTCTCGTAAATAATCGTGTTTCCGGAGACGAGCAGCAGTTTCGTGGATTCCCATCCGATATCGAGAATGGACGTCAGCGCGGGCGGTGGGACGATCAACGTCTGACAGGCTCGTGTTGCGGCGGCAATCCGTACATCGAGAGCGCTGACGGTGAACCCGGCGTTCTCGAACAGGTCGATATACGCCTCCGCCGCCTCGTGAGGGCAGCCCACGGCGAGGGTTTGTGTCGTGGACTTGGGTTTGCCCGAAGCGGGCGGTTTCCAGCAGACCATTTCGAAAGAATCGGGCGCAACGTTATGGATGCGTGAGAGTTCCATACGTGCAATTTGGACCATGGGAGCGCCGGACACCTTAGGCGGAACGTCGAAGACGCCTTGCAACAAGCCCTTTTCCGGCGCCGCCAGTACGATCTCGTCACCATGGAAACCCTGTCGCGCCAAGATTCGTTTTATCCTGCGTATTTCTTCAGTGTCTATGCCATCCCCTTCGTTCGTCCGCGGCAGCATTGAAAGTGCGGCGATTTGTGATTGATCGCCGGACGTTAACAGTTGAGCCACCTTGATGCTTCGAGTCCCGACGTCGATACCGATGACTGATCGAGTTTTGCCTTTGTTTTTCATTATCCCCCTCCCTGGGTCATGGCTGTCAGGTCGAACAGCGGCAGGAACATGCTGACCGCGATTAATCCCACCAGGACACCCATGATGACTAAGATCAGGGGTTCGATAATGCTGGTCAGCGACCGGAGAATCGTCTCATTTTCCTCGTCGAGAAAACCGGCAATATTCAGCAGCAGGCGGTCTAACTGTCCGCTCTGCTCGCCGCTCTGAACAGCCGCGTGGACGCAGGGACTGATGAGCGAGGGATCTGAAAAAGCAAGGCTCAGCAATTCACCTTCTGAGACATTCTTTTCGGCCTTGGAGATCATTTCCGAATAATGGGCGTTGCCCGCGGCGCGTCGCACGAGTCGCAGGGCTTCGAGGACTTTGACGTGGCCTTCCATGAGGACGCCCAGCAGAAACACGATTCTGGCCGTGATCAAATTTGGGCGATATTGCCGATACAGGGCATTTTCAGCAAGATCGTATCACACAAGCGCTTCCCCTTCGGGGTGCGAAGAAAAACAATAATTCCGGAGATTGCCGCTACGATACAGATGCCGATGGCCCACCAGTAACTCTTGATAAACTCGCTGATATTGACGAGTATCTGTGTGCTGGCGGGAAGGGGCACTCCCAGGGTCTCGAACAGCGTTGAGAATCTCGGCACAACAAAAATCATCAAGAGGATAAAGATCGCTACGGAAAGAGACACGAGGATGATCGGATAAATCATAGCGCCGACGATGGAATTGCGAATTCGCAATTGTTTCTGTTTCAGTGTCGCCAAGCGGTCGAGCATATCGACGAGATGGCCGCTGGATTCGCCGGTCGCGATGAGGCTGCAATAGACGGGATCGAAGTATTGGCTGTTGGATTCCATCGCTTCTGATAAGGCCGCGCCTTCTTTGACCCGGTTGTTCAGATCGGCGATAGTGGCCCGCCACGGACCCTGTTTGGCTTGCTTTTCGAGCGCTTCAAGCGCCTCGGTGAGCTGGGATCCCGAACGGACCAGCACGGAGAGCTGGCGGGTAAAGACGGTGACATTCTTCGCCTTGTTGCCCCCCTTGAGATTCAGTCGCCGTTTTGTCGCAGCTTTTGCAGGCGTGGCGGCGGACTCGTCGATTTTCGCCACGAACAGCCCTTTGCCGCGGAGCGTTTCCGTGGCCGTCAGAATGCTGGCACTGTCAATCGTGCCCGCGACAGCTTCGCCTTTTTGATCGTATGCTGTATACGCCAGCTTCATGTCGTTTACCTTCGCCCGGCTTCGTGGGTTTCATGGCTGACGGCGTCTTCCGACGTATCCTGGCTGTGCGTGACCGCCAGAATCTCTTCGAGGCTTGCTTTCCCCTCCATCGCCAAACGCACGCCTTCCTCCCGAAGGGTCAGAATCCCGTCTTTTCGAAGCTCTTCCCGGAGTTCATGCATCGGGGCCGCTCTGTGGATCAGCCGTCGTATGATCGGCGTGACTTCCATGACAGAGTAAATGCCGGCTCGTCCTTTCGAGCCGGAGTTGTGACACTCCCGGCAGCCGACCCCTTTGCGAAAGACCTTGCCGGGCTTGTTCCGTAAGCCGGCGTCATGCAGCACGTTTTCTTCGGGCGAGTAGTTGGTGACACAGCTCGGGCATACCGTTCGTGCCAGCCGCTGGGCCACAACGCCGTTAATGGCGCTGGATAACAAATAGGGCTCGATGCCCATATCCAGCAATCGGGAGACGGTCCCGGGCGCATCGTTCGTGTGTAACGTCGCCAGCACAAGGTGCCCGGTTAAGGCGGCCTGGATGGCGACGCGGGCTGTTTCCTCATCGCGGATTTCGCCGATCATAATGACGTCCGGATCCTGCCGGAGGATACTCCGCAGCGCCCGGGCAAACGTCATGCCGATGGCGGAATTCACCTGAATCTGGTTCACCATATCCAACTGGTATTCGACGGGATCTTCGACCGTGACGATGTTTCGCTCCGGGTTGTTGAGCAGATCGAGCGCCGAGTAGAGCGTCGTCGTTTTGCCGCTTCCCGTCGGCCCGGTCACCAGCACGAGACCGTGAGGCTGGTTTAACATTCGTTTAAAGGCCGCCAGCGCCTCTTGCCTGAATCCAAGCTCTTCCATGCGGATTTTAAGACTGGATTTGTCGAGAACGCGGATCACGATCTTTTCGCCGAGTAATGTCGGCATGCTGGACACGCGCAAGTCGATCTCGTGCCCTTTGGCGATAATGCGGACGCGTCCCTCCTGCGGAAGACGTTTTTCCGCGATGTCCATATTGCCGATGACTTTGATCCGCGAGATAATCGAGGCGTGCAAGCCCATCGGCGGTTTCATCAGGTCTCTCAGCGCCCCGTCGATGCGATAGCGAATATGCGTTCGATTTCGGTCCGGCTCGATATGAATGTCACTGGCGCCGTCTTTGATGGCGGTCATGAGCGCCATATTGACGAGATTCGTGATGGGACTGCCATCGACCATCTTATCCAAATCCGTGACGGGACCTTCGTCGATCGCCTCCCGTTCCACGACCGAGACTTCCGTCTCCTGCAAGGTGGCGAGAAACGAATCGACGCTCGAGTTGTTGGAAGAAGCCGTCTCACTTTTTGTGACGTATTCCATAATATTGGAGTGTAACGCCAGAACCGGGCGAATTTTGTGGCCGGTCAGTTGGTGCAGCCGGTCGATTTTCGGCAGGGATTGCGGCTCGGCCATGGCGACGGTGAGGGTATCATCGACCAAAAACATCGGGATGGCCTTAAGCCGCTGGGCTTCTTCCCGGCCGATCAGGTCGATCAATGAGAAATCGATCAGACCGTGACGCAACTCGCAGTAAGGGACATCAAGCTGACGTGAAAAGACGCGCAGCATGTCCGGGCCGCTGATCATGCCCAAATCGACCAGGATTTCGCCCAGCATTTTGTCGGACGACTTCTGTTCGGCCAAAGCACGCTTGAGCTGGTCTTCGGACAGGATGCCTTCCTCCATAAGGGCTTCGCCTAAACGCTGGCGCTTGACGAATTCGATCATAGAAAGCTCCTGACGGCTGAGTTAATATCGACAAAGCACTCGAAGAGCGGCCTCAGCCCTG
>Ga0180431_10001510_pt1 | contig 32516 bp, 25 predicted proteins | sample SS_ome_11_FD_132459 | JGI IMG/M metagenome (GOLD analysis project Ga0180431, IMG submission 132459) | Hypersaline lake sediment archaeal communities from the Salton Sea, California, USA - SS_1_MS_1 metaG | ecosystem: Environmental > Aquatic > Non-marine Saline and Alkaline > Hypersaline >... | reverse complement strand
GATATGTATGGGCGGCTTTATCTATTACTCCCATTCGATAGTGCTGGGAGGTTTAGAGCTGATATCATACACGACCCTGTTGATTCCATCAACCTTGTTAATTATTTCGCTGGATACGCTTTGCAGAAATTCGAAGGGCAACTGCGCCCAATCGGCGGTCATCCCGTCGACACTAGTTACGGCTCGAAGCGCTACAACCCTCTGATATGTTCTCTCGTCCCCCATCACACCAACGGTCTTCACGGGAAGGATAACAGCAAAAGCCTGCCATACTTCGTCATAGAGATCCTCTCTTCGGAGGGCGTCGATGAAGATCCTATCAACCTTTCGAAGAAGGCTCAGGTCCCCATCCCTCAGCTCCCCCGGAACCCTGACGGCTAGGCCGGGTCCCGGGAATGGGTGCCTCTTTATGAGTCGATCGGGAAGTCCAAGATATTTGCCAACCTCTCTAACTTCGTCCTTGAACAGTAAGGCCAGCGGCTCTATAAGGTCGAAGTTTAGTTTGTCCGGTAGTCCCCCGACGTTATGATGCGACTTTATCTTATCCGATGGCCCGACGGTCGAGCGGCTTTCAATGACATCCGGATAGAGGGTTCCCTGAGCGAGGAATCCGAAAGGTCCCAGTTTTTTGCTCTGCTCCTCGAATACCTCTATGAAACACGCGCCAATGATCTTTCTCTTGCTCTCTGCGTCGCCGACCCCGGCCAGTCTTTCGAGGAATAAATCCGAGGCGTCAATGAATACCAGATCGCTCGACAGATGTGTACCGAGAATTTCCTTCACCTCCTCTACTTCCCCCTCGCGCAGTAAGCCGTTATCGACGAATACCGGACAAAGCCTGTTCCCGACTGCTTTATCAACAAGACATGCCATAACTGAGCTGTCCACCCCTCCGCTAACGGCGCATAGCACCTTCCCGTCACCAACCTGCCTCTTGATTGCATCCGTCTCATTCTCGACGAACGACTCGAAAGACCATGAAGGAGTACAATCGCATACACCAAACAGAAAATTTCTCAGGATATCATTTCCATGATCAGTGTGATAAACCTCGGGATGGAATTGTAATCCGAAGATACCCTCCGAGACATTGTGTATCGCGGCGAAAGGGCTCCCCTGCGAAGAAGCTATAACGTTGAATCCCTCAGGTAGAGTCGTTACCCTGTCACCGTGGCTCATCCATACTCGTTGCTTTTCCGGCGTACCCGCGAATAGCTCGTTGCCGACATCTGCCTCGATGATCGTATGTCCGTATTCGCGATGATCCGAGGATTCTACCTGGGCACCTTTGATCTTCGATATGAGCTGCATACCGTAACATATTCCTAGTATTGGTATTCGCAGAGAGAAGATATCTGCGCCCAACCGTGGGGAGGAATCGAGCGTAACGCTGGCCGGACCCCCGGAAAGAATGATCCCGCATGGTTTGTACTTTCTTATCTCCTCGATCGATGCGGAATTATGAAGAATTACGGAGAACACCTTCGAGGATCTTACTCTTCGCGCTATCAATTGGGTGTACTGTGAACCAAAATCAAGCACTACTATAGATCCTTTATCTAGATCCACTGCCTTCAATCAATTACTCCTAGTGTCTGAAGTGTCTCCGTCCCGTCATAATCATCGATATTCCCAGTTTTTCAGCGGCTTCCGTTACTTCGCCATCCCTTATCGATCCTCCTGGTTGGACGATCGATTTGACTCCGGCTTCCGCCAGTATCTCCACACCGTCCGGGAATGGAAAGAACGCATCTGAGGCAGCCGACGCACCCTTGATATTCAATCCTTCATGTTCGGCCTTCCAGACAGCGATCCTGCACGAATCAACCCTACTCATCTGTCCTGCACCTATACCAATCGTCCCCTCCTCGTCACAGATCACGATCGCATTCGAGCGAATGTGCTTTACTATCTTCCATGCAATCTCTAGCGCTCTCGCTTCTCCATTACCGGGTTTTCTAGATGTTACGACCTTCCAATCATCGATTTCCGGAAATCCCTCGTCGACCTGTTGCAGTAGAAGCAGATCACCCACCTCCCTCGTCACCCATCTCGGAAGGTCCTCTTCCCATACCTTTTCCGGAATACGAATCAAGCGAAGGTTTTTCTTCTTCTTCAATGCTGTGATCGCTTCATCCGAGAATCCTTTGGAAATAATCAACTCTAGGAATAAGGAGGTGCATTGCTCGGCCGTCCGCAGATCGACGGTACCGTTGAACGATACTACACTGCCGAATGCGGACGTTGGATCGGTTTTTCTGGCCCTTGCAAAGCTTTCAGCCGGGTCTCCGCAGGAAGCGGCACCGCATGGATTCATGTGCTTGATGACTGCACACGAGTTTTCTCCCAGGTCACGCGCCAGGAGGAAAGCCGCGTACATGTCCTGTATATTGTTGTATGAAAGCTCTTTTCCCTGAAGCTGTTCAAATTCGCTAAAAGTCGGCTCGGCCAATTCGTTCAGATAGAGACTGCCTCCCAAATGCGGATTTTCTCCATATCTCAGGGACCTGAGCTTAGTATAGACCTCGATCTTCTCGTCCGGGGCCCCACCTTCCTGATGCAGCCCGTCGAAGTAGCTCGAAATCGCCGCATCGTAAGCCGCAGTATGGTGAAAGGCTTTTGACGATAGCAAGCGCTTCGTCCCGTTTGTAATGCTGCCCCCGTTCTCGTCTAGTTCCTCTACCAATCCTTCATAGTCCTTTGGATCGACAACAACGGCGACCGATGCGTAGTTCTTTGCCGCCGATCTTATCAGTGTCGGTCCGCCGATATCTATCTCCTCCACTACGTCAGACTCATTAAGATCTGGATTGCTTGCGGCCTCCTTGAATCTATATAGGTTCACAACGACGAGATCGATAGGTTCGATTCCGAGCTCCTTCGCTTTCCCCATGTGTTCCGCTTTGCTTCGATCCGCGAGGATACCTCCGTGTATTTTCGGATGAAGCGTTTTCACGCGCCCGTCCATTATCTCCGGAAAGCCCGTTATATCACTGATATCGGAGACCTCCGTGCCGGATTTTCTGATTACTTCCGCCGTACCTCCCGAAGCAATAATCTCTATACCTCTCGCCGATAGGGCCTTCGCAAGATCCACGATACCCTTTTTATCCGTAACGCTCATGAGAGCTCTTTTTATCACGGTTTTCATTCAAAATACCTACCGATGTTCAAATCCGAAAAGAGGAGCTCAGCGGCCATCCTGTATCGCTGAGCTGTCTTATTTACAATGTCCTGGGGAAGCTCCGGAGCCGGTGGAACCCTGTCCCATGATATCTCGTCCAAGTAATCCCTCACAAACTGCTTATCGAGGCTTCTCTGCGGTTTTCCAGGGCTATACTCCTCTTTGAGCCAGAATCTAGATGAATCCGGGGTCAGTACCTCATCGATCAGGGACAGCTCACCATTGATGAGACCAAACTCGAATTTAGTGTCAGCGATGAGGATACCTTTCGATGATGCGTATTCGCTCGCTCTCTTATACAACTCTATGCTCGTATCCTTGATCTTTTCAATCGTTTCCTTTCCGGCTAACGATGCTGCTTCTTCTATGGTAATATTCTCATCGTGCCCTTCTTCGGATTTCGTCGATGGAGTAAAAATAGGTTCGCTGAGTTTGTCAGAAAGCTTTAGATCCTCGGGCAGCTTTATTCCGCATACACTGCCGTTATTCTGATACTCCTTCCAACCGGACCCTGTGATATACCCCCTGACTATGCACTCTATGTCTATGCGTTCGGCCTTATGCACCAGCATCGACCTGCCCTCTAGCCTATCCCGGTAGCCGTCGAACGGATCAGGGAATAGGTTGATATCGCTCGTTATAAAATGATTCGGTATTGCATTGAATAAATCGAACCATGCCGTGGAGATCGTATTCAACAATATGCCTTTCCCTGGAATAGGTGTCGGGAGAATCGAGTCGTACGCGGATATCCTGTCCGATGCGACTATGATCAGCTTGTCACCAAGGTCGAATACGTCCCTAACCTTTCCGCTTCGGATAGGAGATACTCCTGGGAGCCCATTGTACACCTTGAATCTGGTTTCATTCGTCATCCTTTATTGACACTCTCCTTCCTTCGATTATAAGCCTTCCCTCCGCGAACAGCCTAACAGCCTCAGGGTAAGCTTTGTGTTCCTCGGCAAGGATCCTTTCGCTCAAAGCTTCTTCGTCGTCGCCCTGCTGAACTGCAACTATCCTTTGAATTATTATCGGGCCGGTATCCACACCGGAGTCGACGAAGTGTACTGTACACCCGGAGTATCTAACACCGTATTCGATTGCCTGCCTCTGACCGCGCAATCCCTTGAAGCTCGGCAGCAGAGAAGGATGGATGTTTAAAATTCTTCCCCTGTATTCTTCCATGAGCTTTCCCTTTACTATCCTCATGAAGCCTGCAAGGCAGATCAAATCCACACCTCTATCGCTGCATATACGGGTAATTTCCTCGCTGGATTCAGGTGTCATCGATCCTCTTTTGGATCCGCAATCCACGATCACCGTATCTATTTCCCTCCTCTTTGCGATCTCTATCGCCCCTGCATCTTCGTTGTCGACGATGAGAAGCTCAATCCTTGCAGGGTAGCCGCTTTCTTTGCAGGATCTTGATAGAGAATCGAAATTGCTGCCTCTTCCGGAGGCCATAACAGCGACTCTAATTTTCCTCTTCATTTCTCTTCCTTGAAAAAAATAGAAACGGATAGCTTACGGCTCTCCGTTCAGGCAGTGGAATGTATCGCCCCGTTCGTATTGCATCAATCAATCTCGAACGGTCATGCAGATATCCTATAGGCCGAATACTACCTATACAGTAAATACAAGTCAAGAAAATGAGGATCCTCCTGCTTCATCCTCATTCCCCGATGCTCCGGTTGCAGGTACCGCCGATGTAACACGTCAAAATACCGTAACGCGCTATTATACTATAAATTATGTTATTCACCTTATATTATAGATAATGCCTGATTCCTTGTTTGATACAGGATTCTCAACACCTGGTGGAAAATCCGGAGCCGCTATTTCGACGGTGTATCCTTCTATAGATATCCTATCCCCCCTTGAGACGGTCATCGAGGGAATTTTAAGGTCACAGATCACCTTCCTGAGCCCTCTGCATGAACTGAAGAGGTATGGGCTGCAGATTACCCTTTTTACACATATTCTCTCCAGTATGTAGATGAATCCCCTGTTCCGACCTTCCCTGCCCTGCGTCAGCATTAGTGTCCCGATGTTTCCCTTTCCCATGTTCCATAAATTACGAACTATCGCATTGGCTTCAAACAAATCCGTATTCTTCCCCAGAATAAGGAATCCATTTCCTTTGGATAAGAATTCGCTCTCTCCCCAGAATCGATCCCTGTTGTCGTTTGTTTCCCAGTGAGCCACACCGAAACCGTTACATCGCATTCCACTTTTTTCCACCTTGCCAATTATGAATGCTGAAGATAGGAGTATTATGGAGAGAGTTACTGCATGGATCCTTCTCCGGCAGCTTTTCCTGAGAGCCGAGGAAAGAAACATCACACCTGCCGCATAGATCGCCACATTTATATCGCCTCGGTACAACGCGGGATGAGGGGTATGCGAAAATCGTTCTGGTACAGTCCAAATCATATTCCCGAGCAAGTTGAGCAGAGGTGCAAGAAATGCATGGAACCACCCGATGGGTATTAGAACATATAGAAATCCAGTATAGAGAAAAGCTGTCAGCGGCATTATCACAACGAGGTTCATCAGAGGACAGACAAGGGACACCCTGCCGAATAGGGACAGTACAATGGGGAGTGTGAATAGTTGTATCGAACATGTCATTATTAACGGGAACAGCACGAGTTTGAGGATGAATCCCCACGGACGCCTTGGGATAAGGGGATCGAGCCTGTTGACTAAGGGAAGTCCTATCAATCCTATTGCGGTGACAGAAGCGAATGAAAGTTGGAATCCGATGTTTAGAACGACCGGGAACGCTATGACAGCTATCATGAAACTACCTTCGACAAGAGACCTTATCAGGCTCCTTTCAATTCCCGCCAACCCTCTGATGATCAGTGATGTTGTCATCGCAAGCGCTCTTATCAATGACGGTGGGAATCCGGCCGCTGCACCGTATATATACAACAGCAGAAGGAGCGATATCCTTCTACAAGAGGTGTTCAAACGAGTCAGTGAAAGCATCAGCGATAGGGGCAGGGCAATTATACCAAGGTGCAGACCGCTCAAAGCAAGAAAATGTGATATGCCGAAGTAGCGGAAAACTTCAATGAACGTTCTATCAATCCGCTTTCTTTCTCCGAGCAGAAGAGCCCCCAGCAGTTGTTCGCTTCTTTGATCAAGGTCCTGATGGTGTATGGAATTCAGGATATTTGAACGGCATCTCGAAACCATCCCGCTTTCAGCACATTTATCCTGTTGCTTCCCGGAGCTAATATCCCAAGCGGCCAGTCCCGATCCCATCCAGAATACCAGAGCAGCCGAGCTCATAACCATCGTCGTAGAAATAGATATTTTATATTTCGGATAACGTATGCCGTATTTGCAAAACGTCCTGACAATCAAAGCGAGAAAGACGAAGGTAAGGCATGTTACTAACAAGACTGAGTGATAACCTGGGGGGAATAGTATGCCCAATAGCAGAGAAGCGGTCCACCACATCACTTCGATCATCCTCCCTTACCGCTCGACAAACGAACCGGATCAATCTTCTGCTCATCTATGTACTATTTATCAGGGCTGTAAAACGTCACCCTGTTCTTACCGCTGTCCTTGGATCTGTACAGCGCTATATCCGCCTTTCTCAACAGTTCGATTTCGCTCTGCGCATCGAGCGGATATATACAACCGCCTATGCTGACGGTCACACTTATCTTACATCCCGATGTATCATCGCTCTCCTGTTTCGAGACAACCTCCCTTATCCTTTCCGCTGTTCTTTCTGCTGCATCACGATCCGCTCCCGGCAGCAACACGACAAACTCTTCCCCTCCGAACCTGAAGAGTAAATCGATCTTTCTGACTTCTTTCTTGATTGTCTGAGCGACGCATTTCAGAATCGAGTCTCCAACATCATGCCCGTAACCGTCGTTCACCTTCTTGAAATCGTCAATATCTATCATTAGAAAGGCAAGGTAATCTTTATTGCGTGTTGCTCTTTCCATCTCTAGAGGCAACTGGACCTCGTAATGATTCCGGTTATTCACCTGAGTGAGCCTGTCTATGGAAACCCTCTCCTCGAGATGCTTATTATTCTCGACCAACCTTGCCACTCCCTGTGCAATAAGATAATAATTCATTATTATGTCATTTGTGGGGGGACTGTAACATGGTAGATGAAGCTCCAGGATGCCCAGCTTTTCCCTTTCCCCTTGAACAGGAACTAGCATAACGGATCTTGTCTCCGGAGAAATTTCGAAAAGATTCTCACCTGGATATGTGCCGCCCAGTCTGAGAAAACAGTGGGGTGTTTTACCCTCCATGAAGGGACTGTAAAACCTGTTTTTCATGATTTCCTCGGCTGAGAGAACCTTCAATCCATCCCTATCTCCAATCACAGGAAATGTCACTTTGTTCATTAGAATGAGAAATCCTTTGGCGCCTCTCTGCACATGGCCCGCAAGAGCCGCTATTTCCTCGGCTTTGCTGGATACCGTGCCCTGTGAATTATTAAGTGAAAGCGATGAGATGATACCGGCGAGAACCGTTGGGAGTATACGACCGGTTCTTTCAGTATCCCCGCCGACGGCATTCCACTCGCTCCATGTCATCTCGAGCGTAATCTTCTCGCGTTTCGTGATTCCATCATAGGATACAGATACATTGTCGTTACTGCGCTCGAGACCTCCCTTCGTGAAGATGCCTTTAGCTACGAGCTCCTCTAGAGACAGATAGGCTTCGCCGACGATCTTCAGCCGATCTCCGCTGTCGAGGGCGTACTTTATCCCCTGAATGCGGCGAGACGAAAGAAAATGTCTCGGAATCAACCGTGAAAGAAGGTATCTGTAATCTTTATCAACCCCGGGTTGCATTTTCCCTTCTTACCTAGGTAAGTATATATGTTAATCCTTGTGTATATTATACCACCAAATCGGAGGCGATTTCCATAAAAACAGCGGAGGCGATGGCGGCCGGACCGTAATTATTAAACGATCATACACTTACATGACCCTGTGACTTCAGTCCTGCTGATCCAATATGCGCCGATTCAATGTCTTGAATTATCGGGAGCTATTAGATATATTGATTCGAACAACGAGGCGCTTGATATGAAACTAAGAGCAACATCAATCCTGCTGGTCCTCCTGCTTTCCGTTTTCTCCGGTTGCACATCCTATCGTAGCCAGCATTCCGCACTCGATAAAAGAAATCCGGTACTATCCGGTGAGGATCTCGTGTACATAGAAAATCCGCAGCTGTTAGTACTTCAAAGTGATCTAGATAAGGCTTTTTACAGCTACCACCTCGGAGACCTCGAATCATCATTTCACCACGGCAGGTCACTCAGATGGACGATTGCCGAGATGAAATTAGGCGAAATTAATCCATCAGTTTGTGAGAAGCTTGAGATATTCGATGGTCAAGCAAGCTGCCTGATAGATGCGGTCTCAAGAAAGGAAATAGATGACAGCTGGAGGTCTAATATCATATCCGCTCTGGATTCAATTGCAGCAAACCACGTTGTAGAGGAACAAATCGAAATAATATACAACTGGAGAACTGAGTATTGGTTGAAGTACTTCCAGGGTAAGGGTAGAAGGTATTTTACGAAGTGGCTCAAACGCGCTTCGGAGTATCGTGATACAATAGAACCTATACTTGTCGAGGTCGGGATTCCCCGCGATCTGCTGTATCTTGCGGTGATTGAGAGCGGTCTCAATCCCAATGCGCGCTCGAACATGAAGGCCGTTGGCCCCTGGCAATTCATGAGCGGAACGGCCCGTCGATTCAATCTCAGGATCAATTGGTGGATCGATGAGAGGAGAGATATTATTGCTTCAACATACGCAGCCGCCCATTATTTGAAATACTTGAACGAGATGTTCGGTAATTGGCACCTGGCCCTTGCCGCTTACAATGCCGGGGAGTACAGAATCGCTAATGCCATCTCGAGACAGAAAACGGATAACTACTGGAGAATGCGTCTCCCCTCTCAAACGCGTTGGTTCGTCCCTAAATTTATGGCCGCGCTCGCCATCGGTCGTAATCCTGGAAAATACGGTTTCATGATCCCTAAAAGCGAGCCTTTCAGCGTTGATATAGTTCGCATCGGTAGATCTACGGATCTTAGGGTGATAGCGAAGGCCGCCGGCTCGACGGTAACGAGGATTAAAAAGCTCAATCCATCCTTGAAGCGTTGGGCCACGCCTCCAGGGATGACGGTCGAAATCAAGGTGCCTCGTGGTTCAGGAGCAAAATGCCTATCAGCCCTCAATGAAATCCCGCCCGGTGAACGTGTTTCCTGGCACAGGCACAAAGTCAAGAAGGGATCGTCAATTTCACAGATCGCCGCCCAATATGAAATCTCCCAATCGGAGCTGAAAAGAATAAATGGGATTAGTAACATACATAAAATCAGGGAGGGGAGCGTGCTTTTGATCCCTGTCAAAGACGAGGATACTTCAGGAGGTGAATCGGACAGCCCGAACTACAAGAAAAGCCCAAAGCTTCCTTCAAAGCTGACCTTCACGAGGTATACACCACCAAAAGGTTACAAAAAAATAGTTTACACCGTTAAAGACAAAGATACGCTTAGCCAGATTGCGGAGAAATTCAATGTCGGTCTCAGCCGGCTGAGAGCGTGGAACGATCTAAGGTATAGTTCCATTATTCATCCTAACGACAGGCTGGTCGTATACGTTCCTCCGAGCTTTACCTACAACGACGAAGGTATCGCAGACCGAGCCCCGGAGGGAAAGAGAAAGGTCATTCACGTGGTAAAAAAGGGCGAGACTCTCAGCCTGATAAGCTCGGTATACAATACGAGGATTTCAGACATTCTAGCATGGAACAACGGGATAAAGCGGGACATGCTAAGACCCGGCGACCGGCTTACGATTTGGCTTGATTAGGATATCTCCTCAGCCGCGATATAATATCCACCGTCATCGATATCATTAGCTGGAATCGAACGTGATATCTTCGATCCAGCAACGAGGCAATTCGTTCCTATCTTGATTCCGGCGGGGATCCTAGTTTCCCGCCCAACAACAGCTATTCCAAAATCCAAATAGGAAGGATGCAGCTTATTGGAAATTTTTGGATTCCCGTACCCTAACGAGGTTTTACACCCTATGACCGAATGTTTGTCGATGATCGCATTCCTTATCCTGGCTCCGGTTTCAATCGTGCAGTTGTGAAAGATAATAGAATTTTCAATCTCTGCCCCTCTTCCGACAACTACACCCGGTGAAAGAATCGATGATCTGACCTTTCCCTCTATGATACATCCGTTGCATATAAGAGAGCGCTTGATAATGGCGTTTTTCGTCACAACAAGAGGAGGATGATCATCCGGAACAGATAGCACGGGTGCTTCATAATCGCACAACTTGAATTTCGGTCTCACTGCCAAGAGGCTCATACTAGCGTTGTAGTAGCTTCTCAGTGTGCCTATGTCGAGCCAGTAGCCGGAAAAATTGAATGCCGATATCAGCCCCCTCCTAGTCAGGTTTGGAATAACGTGTTTCCCGAAATCCAGATCGGAGCAAGAATCTATGAGTTCTCCCAGCAATGATATCAGGAATTTTCTGTCGAAAATATATATACCCATCGATGCAAGATTACTGGATGTCTTCTCCGGCTTTTCCTCGAATTTTTTTATCGTGCCTTCCGAATCTATAGTAGCTATACCGAAATGCCGGCAAGAGGATACGGGCACTTCCGTCACACCCACTGATGCAGGCTTTCCGGATCTCTCGTGAAATTCCAGAAACTCCCTGTAATCGGCCTTATATACATGATCCCCCGAAAGTATGAGAATATTCCTGCAATTCAGGTCCTTCAGAATGGAGATGTTCTGGTAGAAGGCATCAGCTGTGCTCTTGTACCAGTCCGCCGCCTCGTATCCCAGATGTGGATGGAGAATGCTCACTCCTCCCTCGATGCGATCCAGATCCCAAGGTTTGCCTATTCCGATATGTCTGGTGAGTGAACGTGAGATGTACTGGGTGAGAACATATATTTCCTCTATCCCCGATCTAACGCAATTTGTAAGGGTAAAATCAATGATCCTGTATTTACCGGCGAACGGCACGGCCGGTTTTGCACGGTACCGAGTTAGCAGGCTCAACCTCTTGCCGGCACCTCCGGCCAAAATAACTGCCGCCGTTCTATCTTTACCCTTCAGCATCTCTTCACCCTGGTTTCCACTTCGATCACGAATCCGGCGGGAATATCGATCCCTTTCGGAATAACAGATTTCTTCCCTATGAGTGCAATGCCGGCCGTCTTGCTCTTTTCTTCTATTCGACCTGACAACCGGTAGCCCATCTTCGGGGCATCGGTTACCCCGATACTCACTCCGCTGCCTACAGATACATGCTTATCTATTATGGATTTTCTTATACGTGCATCCCTGCCGATCCTCGAGAACGGAAATATTATGCTGTCTTCTACGATCGCTCCCTGCTCTATGTACACTCCGGGAAATACAATACTCCTAACCACCTTTCCCCTGATATCACAACCGTCTCCCACAATCGCATCTTTAACGGAGGATATCTCCGAAAACTTCGCTCCGGGGAGGTCCGTGCCTCTCGTGAATATAGGCCACTTCGGATCAGTAACAAGAGATCTGTCCTTGAGCAGCCTGCGTGTGGCATTGAAATAACTGGGAATGGAACCGATATCTTCCCAATAACCGTCGAATTTAAATCCTGCTACTTCTTTTCTCTTCGACATCGGTATTACTATATCGAATACTATATCGATCTTATCCGAAGAAAGAATGTCCAGAAGGAAATCTCTGTCAAACAGATAAATTCCCATCGACGCGAAGTTATACTCGGACGAGGTGGGCTTTTCCAGAAACGAAGTCACAATCCCATTCTTCGCGCACCTCACCATACCGAAACGCGACCTCTGACTCGGTGAAACGGATTTGACAGCGATTGTCGCGGGAGCACCCATGTCCCTATGGTATGCAGCCATCTTCTTGTAGTTCATCAGGTACACCTGATCGCCGGAGAGCACTAGAATCAGATCCGCGTTCGACTCACGAATCGCCTCCCTGTTCCTGAAAAGCGCATCACTGGTCCCTTTGTACCACTGAGCGATCTTTCCGTAGTATGTAGGTTGAAGTATAGATATTCCGCCGGATTTCCTGTCCAGATCCCAGGGTTTACCGAGTCTGATATGTTCCAGCAGGGACTTTGGCTTATACTGAGCAATTAGCAGTATCTCGCTTATTCCCGAATGTACGCAGTTGCTGAGGCAGAAATCTATTATCCTGTATCGGCCTCCGAACGGCACCGCTGTTTTTGCTCTATGTCTTGTAAGAACCGATAGATCCTTACCCGTTCCACCGGCCAGGATGATTGCAAGAACTTTCAATAGAAATCTGCCCTCCAAGCAAATTTGAATATCGGATGTTTTTAATGGGCAAGCGTCAGAGAGACACGATGAGTTGCATCGAAGACGTCGTGAACCAGAAGTGCATAATCAATTCCAAGCGAAACATTCCACGGTCCGAATTCTCTCAGAATGAATCCGGCGCCGGCGGTCGGACGTCCCATATCAAGCCCCCCCCGAAGTGCGACAACTTCCCTAATAATAAGTTCAGCACCCAGGTGAAAATCCGCGCTGGCCCTACCAATCCAAAATTGTGAAACACTTTTCCGGTTCTCATATCGAAAATCGGCGTCGACAGCCAGCACCAAGCGGCTGTTCATCTGCTTCAACTGCAGAGGATATGCAGCGCCCAATTTCAATGCGGGATAAATATATTCCTTCTTACCTGTGCTCCAATTAATATAGGTGCCAGTCGCATCCTGTAGCTTGACTCCCAGTAGAAGGTCCCTGTAAAGGTCCCTTTTCAGAAAGCCGACGTCGAATCCGATTCCGAGACTCGATACGCCTGTTACCTGATCGTTTCTGATCAGTTTTACGGATGCTCCGAATGAGCCAAAATCCATTATCTGCGCATATGAGAGAAATACGGCGATGTCGTTGACACTTTCCAGCGGAAAATCCTCGTAGTTGAAATTGAGATATTCTCCAAGTTCGCGTTCGTACCTATCGTTCAAATTTGCGCCATCTCCCCCTATCATCCCCGATTCGAGAGGTATTATTCTGATATCGTCTATCCCCATATGTATCGCGGTGATACCCCAACCGGACTTACCGGGTTCGAGCGGAAATATGGCCGAGAAATAATTATAGTCTATCAAATCACCGAATCTTTCGGAATGCATCAGGTTCATTTCCCAATTATTTGGGCTTCCGTACATGGAAGAAATGTAAGCTATGCCCGCCGGGTTCCAGAATGTCGCCGTTGCGTCGTCGGCTATGGCCAGAAAAGTGCCACCCATACCCATAGCCCTCGCTCCCCCGCCCATTGCCATGAACTCTCCAGCATACTTTTCCGCGTACGATGATGCCGGTATCACTATGGCGACAGCGCAGATTACAGCGATAAGTCGTCGCATCGCTCCTCCATTGTCCCAGGGGGTCCCTTTATCCACTGTAAAATAATGCATTACAGCATTAGGGAAAGACAGCGTACCAACTCTATAATGAATTATAACAAATTGTAGAAATTTAAACAAATATAAATATGGCATTAAAGAAGTTAAGCCGACTTACTAATATCGGATCAATTATCCACAGTACAATATTGCTTAGTTAAGTCCATACTTCTTCAGTCGGCGGTAGAGCGTTCTTTCGGATAAGCTCAGCTGTCTGGCGGTTTTTCTCCTATTCCCATCGTTCATGATCAAGGCTTCCCTTATTGCATCCCTTTCTATGCTCTCCATGTCTCTGGGCTCTTCCTCCGACATATCCTTTAGTTCCATCCACTTACCTGGACGGCCATTCGCATGTAACCTCTCTCCCTTCAGAAGAGAAAGAATCTCACTGACATCGTTATGCAAGGACAGCAGGGAGTTAAGTATCAATTCTCTCTCCATCTCATCCCTGCTTCTCTGTAAATGCACTGGCAGATCCTTTGACGGTTGGGAAGTCATACGTTCCTGAAGCCGCTCTTCTATGTCCCCGGCTTCGATTATACTGCCTCTGACCAATACCGATAGATTGTCGACTACATTTGCCAGCTCCCTTACATTCCCCGGCCATGGATAGCTCTCCAGCAACTCGAGTCCCTTCTTCTCCACTCCCTTCACATTCTTTCCGTGCCTCTTCGACGATTGCCTTAAAAACTGCTGTACAAGCAGGGGTATGTCTTCCGGCCTCGACCTGAGTGGGGGGATCCTTATTTTTACAACCTTGAGCCTATAGTAAAGATCTTCCCTGAATTCCCCCCTCGATACGGCACCCTCGAGCTCCTTATTGGTGGCAGCTATTATCCTGACGTCTGTATGGATCTTCTCGTTTCCTCCGACCCTGAAAAAATCTCCGGTCTCTATCACTCTTAATAGCCTTACCTGCATACTGAGTGGTGTCTCCCCCACTTCATCGAGGAAAAGGGTTCCTCCGTCTGCCCTCTCAAAAAGCCCCCTCCTTCGGGCCATAGCCCCTGTGAATGATCCTTTCTCATGACCGAACAGCTCGCTTTCCAAAACACCCTCAGCCAGAGAACCGCAATTAACCGCTTCGAAGGATTTGCTGCTTCTCCTGCTCTTGATGTGTATGGCCTTGGCGGTTAACTCTTTTCCGGAGCCGCTTTCTCCGACTATCAGAACTGGAACTTCGGTAGGGGCAACCTGCAGCACTGTTTCCAGCATCTCATTGAGTTTATTCGATCTTCCTACGATATTTACACTGCTCTTCAGCCTCCTGAATGATATGAGCCTCGAAGCCCTTACAAAGAAATCCTCCTTGGCCGGCGGAACTTTGACGTAGAGATCAACACCCGACATTCTCTCCCTCTCCAGGGCGGCATTATTCTTCTCTTCACCGAACACGATTGTATCCAGGTCCGTTTTCCTCTTTGCGAAGCGCTTTATTATTGTCATGTAGTTCTTTAATTCACCTGACGCATCGATCACGAGAATCAAACCGCTAGCAGGGTCCGGCTGGTTGAACATCCCCGCGATATTCTCGAATGACCTTAAAACCAGACCTTCGCTTTCGGCCACATCAGTGACCAGCTCACCGATTCTCTCGTCCTCTATAATCATCCAAATTTCGGGATTCATAAAGACCACCTTGAATCCAATTTATACTCACTTAAGACTTGTTGTCAATACGAGTTTGACCGACCGTATCTACAAATGTCCAGACAGGTTCTATTCGTATATTCGTGATGATTATGGATTTCAAGCAACTCGGTGAGAGGATGGTTAGAAGCGTCAGAGGTTATCATCCGTTGCTGCAATTCAGCACATCGATGATATCCTCTATACCGAAAGGTTTTTTTATAAACCTCTCGGCACCGATGCGGAAGGCTTCCTCGATCTTGTGCTCCATAGGAAAACCGCTCATCAGTATGTATCTGGCATCAGGTAGTCTTTGCTTCAATTCCCTGAGCGTTTCCACTCCGTCCATGCCCGGGAGGCATATATCGATAAATACTATATCAATGCCAAGATCCATATTTTTGTGGAGCGCTTCCTCGCCGGAACCCGCGATTACCACCTTGCAATCGTGAAGTTCCAGCAGATCTTTCATGAAACCGCAGATTTCCGTGTTATCGTCTATTACCAGTACGCTCTTCATCCGGCGGCGCTCCTGCTCACCTTCTTCCGGAGCACTCTCCCTGATTTCTCGACGACGGGGCATTCTTTCGAGTTTTTTCTACTCCCGCCGCTATACAAACCGTTCATTAATCTGTTGATCCTTCCCTTTAATCTCAGCATTGCCTTCGTATGTATCTGGCAAATCCTCGATTCGGAAACCTCTAGAACCTCTCCTATCTCTTTGAGGGTCAGTTCCTCGTAATAGTAGAGGGTCAGAACGAGTGTTTCCTTCTCCGGAAGGCTCTCCAGCATGCTCTTTATTATTTCCAGAAATTCCTTCTCCTCCATTTTTGCATATGGATCAATGGCGTTTGCATGTGGCAGGGAATCTCCTATTATTGAGTATAACCCCTCATGATTCGATGTTATCCCTTGATCCAAGCTGATGAGTGTAGTCAACGACACATCACTCAGCATCCTGCAGTACTCCTTGTGCGAGATCTTGAGGTGATCGACTACATCCGAGTCAGTTGGCGCACGACCGAGCTTTGCTTCTAGATCACTCAGGACGCTCTCGAGTAGTTTGGCCTTATGCCTGATCGACCTCGGGAACCAATCCTGGTTCCTCAGTTCATCAAGCATTGCGCCTCTGATCCTCGATATAGCATATGTCTCGAATTTAGTGTTACGGTTTTCGTCGAATTTCTCGAGAGCCTGTATGAGTCCCAGGAGCCCCGCCGCGAACAGATCGTTTATGTCTATATGGTTGGGAAGGCTGACCGCAATTCTACCGGCCGAGTATTTCACGAGATGAACGTAGTTCAATATGAGTTCTTCGCGCGCCTTCTCGCTTCCGCTCCGCTTGAAGGCCTTCCAGAGTTCATCTACATCGCTGACTTCACTTTTTCGCAAGTTGTTGATTTTCATATGAGAGAGACAACCGCATTTTTTATGCCACTCCGTAATGCACCATAAGTGCTTATAATTACTATAACATAGGGTTGGGCCGAGAATCGATCAGGATAATATGTTCACGGAGGCGAGGGAAATTATTTCCTCAAACCGCCTTGGCGACCTGAACGATGTCCTGTTCCCTGTAAAGTTTCAGTTTGTTCCTGAGCGTTCTTACGCTAATGCCCAGGTCGTTTGCCGCTTTCGTCCTATTGCTGTTGAATCTCTTCAACCTTTCCTCGATCATGAACCTCTCGGCTTCAGCGATTGTGCAGCAGTTTATAATGTCATCGTATCTCGAAGGATTCGGAAGTGTATTCTCGTCGAAGTTGAAGAATGCTTCCGTGATCGTATCCTTGTCACAAAGAATCACTGCTCTCTCTATGCAGTTCTCCAGCTCACGTATATTGCCTCGCCATATCCCTGTTTGAAGCTTCTTAAGCGCGGCATCGCTGAGCTTCTTCATGGACTTGTTGTTCTCGCGGCAGTATATCTCTATGAAATGATTGGCCAGCAGGATTATATCCTCTCTCCGTTCCCTCAGAGGCGGCACCTCGATATTCACTACATTCAGCCTGTAATATAGATCCTCACGGAACCTGCCTTCTCTGATTTCCTGAAGAAGATTCTTGTTTGTCGTAGAGATGATCCTTACGTTGACCGGTATGGGCTGCCTCCCGCCCACCCTGTCAATTTCCCTTTCCTGGAGCACTCTCAGCAGCTTGGCCTGAATGTGCGATGGAATCTCGCCGATTTCATCCAACAGCAATGTCCCCTGATCAGCTTGCTCGAATTTTCCCGGATGCCATTTGTAAGCGGAAGTGAAGGAACCCTTCTCGTGCCCGAAGAGCTCGCTCTCGAGAGTGCCTTCAGGAATCGCTGCACAGTTGATCTTCACAAAGGACTTGTCCTGTCGATCACTGAGGTTGTGTATACGCCTTGCGACAAGCTCCTTTCCGGTACCGTTCTCACCTGTAATCAGCACGGTTGCTCTCGTATTCGCTATTGTATCCACGGTATCTAGAATCCTCTTGAGCCTTTCGGAGTAACCTATTATCTTGCGACCGCTCGTAAGGTTCAATTTCCTTTTCAGGTTAGTGTTCTCGAATTTCAAAGTAGAATACTCGAAGGCCTTACGCAGCCTTATGCGTATTTCGTCCAGTGTGAACGGCTTCTCGATATAATCGTAGGCACCAAGCCTCATAGCTTCTGTTGCCTGCTCAACGCTCGCATAACCCGTCATAACGACGACAGTTGTATCGATCGCCTTATCATTTATTATCTTAAGAAGCTCAAGCCCCTCATCCTTTTCATTCATCTTCACATCGGTAAGAACCAAATCGTATTGTATCTTCCCCATCTTTTCGAGGCCGGAAGCAAGATCCTCGGCATCCTCAACGTTAAATTCGGATGAAAGGGCATCGAGCAGAAATTCTCTTGTCATCTTTTGGTCGTCAATAATAAGGATCTTTTTCTTCATTCTTGGTGCTCCTCTTTTTTTTCTTTCATCATCGATCAACTCATCGGCAAACCTAAAAATCCCTTACTACACAGAAAAATACATCGTTCAGTCACGAAATTTCTTGATCCTAACCACACTACCCTCACCTGAACGTGAGGAAATCTCGACAACTGCATCCATCCTGGACGCTACTGCGGAAACCAGATTTAGACCACAACCGATGTGGGCTTTTTTAGTAGTGAAAAGAATCTCGTTGGCTCTGGACAGCTCCTCCTCTGTCATCCCCCGTCCGTTATCCTTGATTTCTAGGCACCACTCGCATCCCGGCGAGCCATCACGGTCTCCACTCTGTAAATCTACCGTTATGAAACCGTCCTCATCTATTGCTTCGTAAGCATTCTTGAGCAGATGATACATCATCTTGCTGAAATCTCCCGGATCTCCCTTCACTATGGTGCCATCCTGAATGTTCATTCTGAGTCCGGCGCACAGCCCACTGATCTCCGAAAGGGATCCCCAGATCTCCTTAACGATTAAATCGATGTTGATCCTCTCATTCCTCTGGTTCCTCGCGAGACGGTATTTTTCGAACGCGTGCAGGAAAGATTCTAGGTTGCTGATACCCTTGTTTATATTCGCAATCCATTTATGTCCCTTCTCGCTTATACCGTCTTCATATCTGAGGAGCGAAGTATATCCCTTTACCGTCATGGAGTGGTTTCTAACCTGATGAATGATGACCGATAGCAATCGATCGAGGTCCTTCATCTTGCTATCGCACACATCAGCTACCATACCTGAGATATCCAGAACCGCATCCGGAGTATACCCGCTCGGCCCAGATGCTGATTTCTCTGCAGGTATCGCCATCTCGTTTCCTCCTTGAAAGGCCAGATTTTCATTCCTAAACGGTTAATGGAATTCAACCGGCAAATTTTTCTCGATTCTCGTCAGACTGAATCCGCAATAAGTATTCCTGGTGAATGGAATTATGGGTAAGATCGGGCAACAATTTCCTAATTCTCTGTATTACAAAGCATTATAGGGGGCCGTGTGAGAAGATTTTTCCCGGTTGACCTATTCGGGTGGCTTTTCAGAAATACAGAGCTGCCTGATAAATAATGATTTAATGTAAGAAATTCTGTCAGATTCGACTGTATTGAACGGTCTCTACTCGATGTCGTAGAGCTTTGTTTTTTCCCTGAGCGTCTGCCGGCTAATTCCGAGAATCCTGGCCGACTTCGATTTATTCCCGCCTGTTTCCTTCAATGTTTTGCCTATAAGCACCTTCTCCATTTCCTTGATACTAAGGGGGTATAATCCGCTTAGATCGCCCGAGCCGATTTCTCCCTCTTCGGCTTTATCGTTTCTCAAGATCTCTGCAGGAAGATGCTCCGGCAAAAGTTCATCCTCGGCCTCGAGAAGCACAGCCCTTTCTATCACATTCTTCAGCTCCCTGACGTTCCCCGGCCACTTATACGATAAGAAAAGAAGCTCTATTTCCTTGTTGATGTCTTTTACATTCTTCTTGAATTCACGGTTGTAGTTCTTGATGAAATAGTTCGCGAGCAACGGTATATCCTCTTTTCTTTCCCTCAGTGGAGGTAGATAAACAGGAATCACCTGAAGCCTGTAATACAAGTCGTTTCTGAACGATCCATCCTCGATCGCACGCTTGAGATCGCGGTTGGTCGCCGATATGACCCTTGTATTGACACGGAGATCCTTTACTCCGCCAACCCTCCTGAAAGTCTTATTCTCTATGACGCGCAGCAAGCGGCTCTGCAGCGTCACCCCCATTTCCCCTATCTCATCAAGGAAGATGGTCCCGCCTTCAGCCAATTCGAATAGTCCCTTTTTCCTCTGCTTCGCGTCTGTAAATGCCCCTTTTTCGTGTCCGAACAGCTCGCTTTCCAGTAATGATTCCGGCAGGGCGGCACAGTTTATCTCGAGGAATGGGCTATCTCCGCACAAGCTGCTCTCATGTATGGCACGTGCCACTAGCTCCTTGCCTGTCCCGCTTTCTCCCTGTATTAGTATTGTGCTCGCTTTACTGGCACCGATCTTCTTCACCTTTCGAAACACTTCTTGCATTACATCGCTTTTTCCTAGAAAGTTCTTGAAGTTGTACGTGTCCCTTCCCTTTTTCCTGATCTCGTCCAGCTCTATTCTAAGTCTGCTGGTCTCCAGCGCATTGCTGATTGCCACCTTCATTTTCTCGAGCTGGAAGGGTTTCTGAATGAAATCATAGGCTCCTCCCCTTATCGCCCCTACCGCTGTTTCGACTTCCCCGTATGCCGTCATCATAATAACCGGTAGTTCCGGCTCGATCTCCTTGAGCTTCTTCAAGACGGCCAATCCGTCCATGTCGGGAAGCTTCAAGTCCAGTATCACGAGGTCCGACGGGTCATCCTTGAAAAGCTCAATCCCCTTCTTCCCGTCCTCCGCGTCACTGACGTCATAGCTCAGATTTTTCAAGGCTTCTCCGAGTGACCACCTGATTGCCTTCTCGTCGTCGATTATTATAATTCTCTTAGGCATCACAATCCCTTTCAGGACACCTTGGCCGCTGTTTCCTCGGTTTTGCATGCAACCGTTCTTTTTGGTATTTCGATAAAAAACCTAGTGCCATTGTTCTCCTCACATCTGTGATAGATCCTTCCTCCATGCCCTTCGATGATCTTACGCGAAATCGACAATCCCAATCCCGTCCCGTTTGATCTGGTTGTGAAGAATGGATTATAGAGCTTATCGGATATGTCCTTGGATATGCCCTCTCCGGAATCTGCGAACTCCACTTGAATAAATGCCGGGTTATTGGATTTCCTGATAAAGATATTGAGTTCTCCTCCATCATTGCAGGCTTGTATTCCGTTAAGGGCTACGTTCAGCACCACCTGTTTGATCTGATCACGGTCCAGTAAACAGAGATCGTCATCTATCTCGCAATTCAGCGAGAGCTTTACCTTGCTCTCGTATGCCTTTTCCATAACCAGCCCCGTGGCCTCTTCAACCAAACACCGGATTGAAACCTCACTTGGGCTGGGAATTGCCGGTCTAGCAAATCCGAGCAGGTTTTTTATTATATCGTCAAGCCTGTTTATCTCACTGAGTATCACCGATAGATACTTCAATTTTCCTGCTTCGCCCTCTAACTTCTCTTTCAGGATCTCCGCTGTTGTCGCTATGCCTGTAAGTGGATTCCTTATCTCATGAGCGACACCGGCCGACAACTCACCTAGTGATCTGAGTCTGTCCGCCCTCCTCAATTCCTCCTCCATCGCCTTCTGCTCTGTGAGATCCTCAAATATCGCAACCAGGGTATCCCCCTCGTAATCATCCGTTCTTATCCTGGTTGAAGTCAGGCGAATGGGCATATCCATCTGATCCCTGATCGAGAGTGCTCCTTCCAGGGAGCAGTCGCTTGCTTCATTCGAGATGAGGTATCCGAACAAACCTTCCCTTCCGAAAGGATTGCGGAATATATCGTCAAAATGAAGGTCACCCTTCACTTCTCTTTTAAGTATTTCTCTCGCCCTCTTGTTCGTGAATATGATTTTCCCCGATTTATCCGTCTTGAGGACTCCGCTGCCAATGTTTTCAAGAATTGTTTCATTAAAATCCTTGAGGTTCCTCAAACGGCTTATATTGTCGGCGTTTGCAACCTCTTCCGCAAGAATAGTCTGAATCGTATTTATAAAGTGATAGTCGTGAAGGTATATCCTTCGATCCGAGTACTCCTTGACTATTATCAGGAAACCGAGCCACCTTCCCTTGTACAGAAGAGGTATGATGGTCTGCTCCCATTTCGAGCGCATATCGAGACAACTCCTCAATCGCGCTTTTTCCGTATCATCGAAAGCAAATATCTCGGTTATTAGTTCGTCCGTCATCTGAGCCCGTAAAATACCATCGATCGTCTCCTCTATCAGTGCCTCTTCAACCTGATACGAGGTTCTCGTTTTCAACATTTTTCCATCGTTGCTGAACATCAGCAAACCCGCACCGTCTGCTTCGAGGTAGCGGCATAGCGCCATTAGAAACCTGTCCAGTGCATCGCTCCAGTTCTCGTTGGAGCTTATGTCTCTTCCCATCTGATACAGCATTTTCAGTCTAGTCACGTGCTTTTTCAGAGACTCATTCGCATCGGCAAGTTCCTTATTAGTGTCGAGTATCTTCCGGCTCAGATCATCTCTATTCCTCTCGAGTTTCTTATTTGCAACTTCGAGACGCTCAATTATGCTGTCATTCTCCTTCTTCAATATGGAATGATTGTACGCAGCATCCACAACTTCACCGATTTTCACGAGATCGAATGGTTTTATGATGTAATCGAACACATTCATTCTCAGCGCCTCTATGGTGGATTCTAGTGATGCATAGGCCGTCATTACTATACATTTCATGTCAGGCCGGGAATTGTTGAATCTGCAGATGAGATCGAGTCCGCTTGTATCGGGAAGTTTCAGATCGACAAGTGCCACATCAAATTCCCTCTTCTCACTCACCTCAAGAGCTCTTTCACCTGACCCTGCTGTTATGACCTCGTAGTTTCTTCCCGAGAGATAACCCTCCAAAATGCCAAGAATCGATTCTTCATCATCTATTATGAGAATCGATCCTTTTCTAGTACCTTCATCAACCATGTCGAAGCTCCCGCCCGGAATAATAATCACTAAGGATGATTAATAGCACAAGGGAATGAATCCTTCAACATAAAAGCTGATATACAAGGGGAATCATTGAAAACGTGGCTATTCTTCGACGAGCCTCAACGAGGACAGAGTCAAGGTCCTTTGGAACAACTCTTCCAGAAGGGCGTTTTTAAGCTCTTCGTCGATCTCCAGGATCTTTTCCGTGAGTTCGGTGGCCTTTTTGCTGACGTAATCCTTTTCCAGATCGAAGTCTCCGCTCTCGAGCATCCGGCATATCCTTCCGGTGAGCTCTTCTCTCTCTTCGGTAAGGCGTTCCAGCAGGTCGTAATTCTCGTCGCAAAGCGCCTCGATCTGCTGCCTGCTCATGCAGTAGAGCCTGTTGTATAAGAAAATAATCTCCAAGGCATCTCCATTTTCCGAATTACGTGTCAATGATCGACTCAATACAGTAATTCGGCGTAAACGCCCGAAGCTTTATTGATAAATGTGAATGAGAAGAAGGAATTGTCAGTCAGTCAATTTCGACTTGATAAAACGTCTGAGACGATCTAGCGATGTGTCCTGCATGTGTGTGAAGAAAACAGCTATTTCGTAATTTGTTACTCCTGGATCCTCCTTTTCGGGGGTCACGCGTACTACTATTCCATCGCAAACGACTTTTGATCTCGTGCCCTCACCGCTCGTACCTGGAACCGGCAATTCCAAATGAACCTTCGTCATAGGCCCCATGTAATAGGGCGATCGGAAACACACTCCGTTCGTGCTGATATCTATCGTATTCCCGTTAGAATCCCCGCGGTCACCTGATATATTGATGGCAAGATCCGCTCGTACCCTCTGGGCTTTTCTTCTGTCTTTGAATCCAGTCATCTCTCTCTTCCCGAAGCCTCAGGATTCAAAAGTCCCACTCGATCCAGGCAGTGTGGTTCAGAGCGCTAGCGTTTCTTTTTATGCCGGTCTTTTCTCAAGCGTTTTTTTCTCTTATGTGTCGCGATTTTCTTTCTCTTCTTCTTTTTACCACTAGGCATAGCCGATATTCATCTCCAAATAGATATTAAATTTAGCTACAAGGTACTATAATATAAAAATCCGCTCGCCATGCGCAAACGGATTTTTAATAATATTAGATAATTAGGATAGCCTCCTAGTCGGTGTTGACCTTCTGCTTGAGTTCGTTCGAGGCCTTGAAATAGGGTACGAGCTTCGCCGGCACATCCACGGAATCCCCGGTGCGTGGATTCCTGGCTTTTCTGGGCTTCCTGCTTTTGACTTTGAAGCTGCCGAAACCTCTCAACTCTACCTTATCGCCTTCAGCCAGTGCTTTGCAGATATTCTCTATAATCATTTTGACTACAATACTCGTATCCTTCTTGCTCAGTCCCGTATTCTTAGAGATTTCCTCTATGAGATCAGCTTTTGTCATGCGCTTTCACCCCTCTATCTTTTTGAAGAGCCCCTTTCGGAGCACATCCACATCCATGATATGCTCCTTAATCGATAAAAACCCTAGAACATGATTTTCGTTACATTTAGCACAGGACATATCAGGTTGTCAAAAGGAAAATTCACCTATATTAACTTTTTTTAACGGGATATGATGCCGACCCGGCAGGTTTAAAAACCGCCGGGAGGCGCTATCATCCTCCGGGAGATCATCCTCTTGATGTGATATCGAGTTTATGCTAATATATAGTAAAGTTCCCCGTTTGGAATGTGTACCCCTGTCCGCAACCTTTCTACAACACGTGAGGATGAGAAATACGTCAGGGACAAACCACAAGTCCTACAGGGAACTTTCCGCGTGCAGATTAGTTGTAACTTCAAGAGTTATGCCACTTTTTTCCTGAAATTTGCTTACGCCATTATTTATTATATGATAATGCTTTACGCTGCTTTAACTAGAAATTGCTTTAGGTGTGACGGATGATACGGATCACCGTTTTAAAGCAAAATGAAGTTTTTAGGGTTAAAGACGAGGCTTATTTTGTATATTAGCTGTGGGGCTTCGTTTCGCTGGCCTTTTTTCTGTAATATTTCAGAAAATCCCTGCATCCAGGATCCTTGCCGGTAAGGGCCGTGGCGGCATTGAGGGATTCCATTAGTCGGCTGTCTGTCGTATCGCAGATGAGCGCATCGATCCCGCAGCTTATGGCCATCGCCAGAAAAGTCCTGTTGAACAGTCTTCTGAGCGGCATCCCGTATGACACGTTGGACAGGCCTATTATGCGGTGAAAATCAGTGAATTCTCTGTTGAGAAGGCGGATTGTCTCCAGTGAAACCTCCATTCCACCCTCGGAAGTTGCCAGGGGAGATATGATAGGATCGAAATAAATCCTTTGAGGTTCGATTCCGGATACCTCTATCATACCCGCCACCATATCTGCGAGGTGGATCCTTTCATCGACTGTTCCCGGTATCCCCTCACCCGTCTTGAGCATAACAACAGCCGCTGCACCCGTTTCTGCTAATAGGGGCAGTGCCCTCGCAATCATATCCTTATCGCTGGTTAGGGAGTTCAGAACCGACATCTTACCGAAGACAGGGGCTGCCCTCATCAATAACTCGATGTCGGGGCTGTCAAGCGAAACAGCTACCCGGAGCTCCTCTGTTAACTGTCGTGCCGCCCAAATAAGTGCATCTTCCTCGTCCTCCATCAGCATGGACGTATTGATATCTATGCAGGCTGCTCCACCAGAAATCTGCTCGCGAGCGGAAACAATCAGGGATTCACGGTCTCTATTCTCCAACAGGCGCCTAGCCGACCTTCTGCTGCTGTTCAGTTTTTCACCGATAATAAACAATCCGGGCATGCCCCACCCCGCCGGCAGGTTCAATCAAACAGAATGGCCGCTCTGGCGGCAGAATCTCATAATTACCTTGAAGAGCTCCTCCATGGCCGGAGAGAAATCCTCGTTCCTTCTGTCCATCATGATTTCAGCCGTTTCAAGGGCGCTCTTCAGGTCGTATTCTTCAAACTCCGGTTCCAGAGACCAGGAAAAACTGGGAACGAACTTCGGGGGAAATCCTGATGTCAGGACATTTGAATTGAATCCAATAACCGTCCCTGTATTGATCCTGCTGTTTATCGCAATCTTTGCATGATCCCCCACAACGACCCCCAGAAATCTCCTACCCGTCTCCTTTAATGCCCCGGAACACCAGGCTTTCACTTTCATATAGTTATTTTTCAAATCGCTATTGCAGCTCCCGGCCCCGATATTCACCCATGAGCCGATATAGGAGTGACCGACGAAACCTTCGTGCTGCTTGTTCGAATACGGAGCAATGATCGTCTCTTCGACCTCGCCGCCGATTCTGCAGGCGTTTCCGATAGATGTCCCGCCACCTATCTTTGCCCCACCCCTGATTATCGATCCGGCACCTATGAAACATGGACCATTGATGATGGCGTTCGGTTCGATCCTTACTCTGTCTGATATTATAATCGGCCCTTCCGAGGCATCCAGGACCGTTCCGGATCTGATTTCCGCCTCCGAGCCTATCACTATATCCTCTTCGTTTATAAGGTCTACGCCCTTGAACAGTTCGGTCTCCGGTGATGTGCCCCTGAAGGGATTCTTCTGGAAATCGTCCACTATGCATCTCTTGTTCTCGCCGATCAATTGCCAGTAGTAGGATAAAAGCGCGGTTTCTGTGTGCTCGAGAACCACGCCGTTTGCTTCGGCCCAAGTCTGCAGAGCCTGTTCCATGTCTCCCCTGCCGATTTCCAGCTCTTCACCTCCCCCTTCTATCTCCTCCGAACCGGATGAGATCCTTTTGATCTCGTTCACAACCTTGGTCATGTTCTCATCACTCAGCGGAGTGGATAGATATTCCAGGAATGAAGAGGCCGTGTCGCCCGACAGGCGAGCCGCAACTACGACACCTCCCTTGTGAAGGACACAACCGTCGGATAGACCGGAAAGCAGATCTTGGAACGTCGATTCGAAGGCGAGAAGCCTGCCGTTGATAAATATTACTTCGCCTTCCAAGCCTGATTGGTTGACATGCGTCGAAAAACTGGTTTCAGCGGAACTCTCCTGTTCCACAAGGACCTCGACGAGATAGCATCTGCATTGTAGCCATAGGTTATCCGGGTTGAATTCGCTAACTATCCTCGAACGTAAGGTTTGAGTTCCTATAAAAAGATCGAAAACGGGTTTATTCAAAGTAAGAGGAAAGAAATTTGGGTAACGAGTGTCCTCGAATATGCAAAGTGTTTTGCGTGGAGTCTCCTCCGTCATGATCGTTCATCTTCCCTTTCATCAATATCCTAAGAACGACCTTTACCACGTCTATCTGATCCGGTTCCAGAATAATCAAAAACTGGAGTTGACGGGGATCGAACCCGTGACCTCTTGTCTGCCAGACAAGCGCTCTCCCAACTGAGCTACAACCCCATGCAATGGATATTATCAGATTAATCACCACCGTCAATAGCAAATTTTTACAGGCACTTCCACTGATTCTGTATTTTATTGACATTGAATGGAAAAGTGAATAAAGTATGCATGGTGGTGTTTTTATGAAAAGGAACAAGCTTCTCACTCTAGCCCTCATTCTAATTACGGTTGCGATACCGTCGCTCGTACACGCAAACACGCATCGAGTCATGCTCATTCCCGTTTCGGGAGAGATCCAATTAGGCCTCTCACCATTCATCGAGCGTGCCACAAAGGAGGCAAACGAGGAACGGTACGACCTGATCGTATACGAGATAAACACATTCGGAGGCCGTTTGGATGCGGCCGTTGCGATAAGGGATGCTATAATAAACTCGAGTGTCCCCACTATAGCTTTCATCGATAAGAGGGCGATATCGGCCGGTGTCTTGATATCGCTGGCTGCCAATAAAATCTATATGCACCCGCAATCCACAATGGGTGCGGCAAAGCCCGTCTCGGTGGGAATAGGTGTATCATCGGAAGAGGTGAGCGAAAAGGTTATCTCGTACTGGAGAGCGGAGCTTCGTTCCACAGCCGAGAAGAACGATCGCGACGGTGACATAGCAGAGGCTTTTGCCGACAAGAGCATCGCGATAGAAGGAGTGGTCGAAGAGGGAAAGCTGCTTACACTCACTACGAGCCAGGCCCTGGAATTCGGGATGGCTGACAGGTCAGCCAGCAGTATCGATGAGATTCTTCAGGCCGAGAATATGGACGGGGCCGATATTACGGTAGCCAGAATGAACGCAACCGAGAAAATGGCGGGATTCCTAACGAGAGGCATTGTCAGCAGCCTGCTTCTGACAATCGCTCTCCTGGGCATATTCTTCGAGATAAAGACCCCGGGATTCGGTGCCCCTGGTATTATAGCCCTAGTCGCACTGACCTTGTTTTTCGGTAGTCACTCACTCGTGCATCTGGCCGGATGGGGGGAAATCCTTCTCTTCATCTTCGGGGCGACAATGCTCATGATAGAGATTTTTCTAATACCGGGTTTCGGGATTGTGGGGGCGGTAGGTATTATAGCTATAGTCGCTAGCCTCTATCTCAGCCTGATAGGCCGCTTCATGCATCCTGGAAGCTTTATAGAAGGTCTGAAATGGCTGGCTGTATCTTTTATCTCCTCCTTCGTTTTAATTCTCATCTCGCTTAGATTCCTGCCGAAATTCACGCCGCTACGGCGCCTCGTTCTCGACACTACCGAGGCAGAAGTAGAGGGCTTCAGATCCTCTCCCGAATCGTATAACGCGCTTCTTGGGAAGGAAGGTGTTGCGATCACGATGCTTCGACCGTCGGGAACGGCCATGATCGAAGGTGAGAAAATATCGGTGGTAACCGACGGCGATTTCGTCGATAAGAACACGAGAATCAGGGTAAAGCAGGTTGAAGGATACAGGGTTGTCGTCGAACGCATCTGACACGCCCGATTTCACGTTTCTAGTGAAAGGATGTTGAAATGCCACTTTCTGGAGCGGCTCTCTTTTTCGTTGTAATTGCAATATTGCTTATCATAATCCTTTTCTTCTATTTCGTGCCTATAGGCCTGTGGGTTACGGCCTACTTCTCCGGAGTCCGGGTCAAGATATTCAAGGACCTCGTAGGTATGCGGCTGCGAAAGGTGCCCCCACAGCGCATAATACGGCCGATAATCGCTGCCACGAAGGCCGGCATCAAGGTGAATATCGATGGCATGGAAGCGCATTATCTCGCCGGTGGAAACGTGGCAAATGTGATAAATGCGCTAATATCGGCCGACAAGGCCAGTATCAACCTGAGCTTCGAAAGAGCGACTGCGATCGATCTGGCGGGCAGGGATGTCCTCGAAGCGGTGAAGGTAAGTGTGAACCCGAAGGTGATAAAAACGCCGATGATCGCAGCCGTCGCAATGGACGGCATCCAGGTAAAGGCGACAAGCCGTGTAACGGTTCGCGCGAACATCGACAGGCTTGTTGGAGGCGCAGGAGAGGAGACTATAATAGCGCGCGTCGGCGAGGGAATAGTAACGACAATAGGTTCGGCCGTAACACATAAGGAGGTTCTGGAAAATCCGGACCTGATATCGAAAAGGGTGCTGGATAAGGGGCTGGATGCCGGTACAGCTTTCGAGATCCTGTCCATAGATATAGCAGACGTGGATGTCGGTTCTAATATAGGAGCAAAGCTACAGACCGACCAGGCGGAGGCGGACAAGCGAATTGCACAGGCCAAAGCCGAGGAGCGAAGAGCGCTGGCTGTGGCACAGGAGCAGGAAATGAAAGCCAGGACCCAGGAAATGCGGGCAAAGGTCGTCGAAGCAGAGGCCGAAATACCAAGGGCTATCTCCGATGCATTCCGTCAGGGCAACCTGGGTATAATGGATTACTATAACCTCCGGAATATCCAGGCCGATACGGATATGAGAAGCTCCATCGCCAAGCCCGAATCCAAGCCCAAAGGTGAAAAGGAAACCCTCTAGATGAACAGCGGGCTCATAGGATTGTTAGTGACTATATTATTGATTAATTTCGGCGCGAGGATAATCCGTGCCTTGGCCGCAAATAAACAGCAGCCTGTACCGGGAAAACAAAAATCCCGGACATTCTCCCCCTTCCCTCCTACATCGGGTGCCGAAGAGGAAAATCAGGACGCCGTACCTCCGATATCTGAACCTTTTAAGGACATGGTTTACAGCAAACCCAGGCTGGAAAGACTGAGTTTGGAAGAGGTGCGGCATGGCGACAGGTGGCCTCCGTCCATCGATCAGGCCGACGCAAGGAGTAAGACAACCAGCTTGTTCGCGGAAATCAAAAAGGAAATACTATCCAACATCGGGCAGGAGGATATACGGGAGCGTGAGACGGATGGGACGGCCGGAGATTTCGAGGACTGGGAAGAGGACCGTTTCGAGACGACACCGGAAATAGATACCTCTGATGAGGAATTCATACCTGTTGAACAGGATTATCAACACAGGTCTCCCTCTGGAGCTGTTAAAACGGATGAGCAGTGGAGCGAGTACGAACAGATGCTCAAGCGAGCCGCCCCAAGCTCGATCCGTACCGGAATCCTGGACACGCTCGAAAACCTGCAGGACACCAGAACAGCGATAACACTTTCCTTTATTCTGGGTCCCTGTAGGGCAAAGAAGCGCCCCATACACGGTAGATTTATTTGACAGAATGAATCTCTTAAAATATATTCGCTATCCGTGCCGGAGTGGTGAAATTGGTAGACGCAGGGGACTCAAAATCCCCCGATGCTTTGCATCGTGTGGGTTCGATTCCCACCTCCGGCACCATGTTTTCAATTAATGCTAATAATATCGAGTGCTTGACCGATTATATTTAATGATTTATGTTTAAGTGAAGGCCGTTGACTTCACGCTAGCCGTCGCGGGGCTGCGAGAAAGGTATAGCAAAATATGAAGACGGTCTGGCCTATTCCGCCATTTTGCACCATAATCCTACGCACATTCCGCATAGCCGGGTATTTAATGCTTTTCCTGCTGGTACTCGTATTCCACCCGACACCACTGCATTCTGAGAGCGATAATATAGTGTTCGAGCAGATATCCATCGAACAGGGTCTTTCCCAGAGCATCGTCGAGTGCATCACACAGGACAGCAGGGGATTCATGTGGTTCGGCACGGAAGATGGCCTGAATAAATACGATGGCTATAAATTTACCGTGGTAAGGCACGATCCTGATGATCCGAATAGTCTCAGTTACAATCAGATACTTTCAATTCTAGAGGATAGTCATGGTAATCTCTGGATCGGAACATTTCACGGCGGTCTGGACTGGTACAATCCGGAATCCAAAACATTCGTTCACTACAGGGCGGATCCCGGCAATCCCAGAAGCCTCAGCCACGATATCGTGAGAGTTATATACGAGGACAGCCGCGGATATCTCTGGATCGGGACCGATGGGGGACTGAACAGATTCGATAAAGATTCGGGTTGCTGCACGGTTTTCAAGTACGATCCCGGAGATCCGTACAGTCTGAGCCATGATGAAGTGTACGCTATCTGTGAGGATCGTTCAGGCGCTTTGTGGATCGGTACTCGTGGCGGAGGATTGAGTAAATACTTACTTGACAGCGACCGTTTTATGCGATATCAGGCCGATCCGGACGATCCCGGCTCAATCAGCCACAATTCCATCAGAGCCCTATATGTGGATAGAAATGGAATTCTATGGATCGGGACCGATGGCGGCGGTTTGAATAGATTCGATAGCGACTCGAATAGCTTCTATTGCTATATAAACGATCCAAACGATTCCAGCAGTTTGAGTCACGACGCTATCTACTCCATCTACGAGGATCGTTCGGGTACCCTGTGGATAGGAACTAACGGCGGAGGACTAAATAGGCTGAACAGGGAAAAAGGGACATTCGAGACGTTCGTCAACGACCTTAACGATCCCACGAGCCTCAGCTACGACGAGATATATGCCATCTACGAGGACCGCTCGGGTGTTATCTGGTTGGGTACGTATGGAGGAGGAATCAACAAATTCGATAGGAAAAAGAAGCATTTCGTGCATTACCGTCGCGATCCCATCCAATCCAACAGCCTGAATCACGATATCGTATGGTCGATACTGGAAGATGATGACGGCATATTGTGGATTGGAACCCACGGTGGAGGTTTGAACAGGTTCGATCGTCGAAAAAACCTATACAGCCATTTCAGGCATGATCCAGCTGATCCAACGAGCATCAGCGGCGATGTCGTCAGGATTGTATTCGAGGACAGTCACGGAATCCTCTGGTTGGGCACAAATGGCGCCGGACTATGCGCATTCGATAAGAAGACTCATAAATGCAGGGTCTACCGTCATGATCCGAATGATCCATCGAGCATAAGCCATGACGAGCTGAGGAGCATATACGAAGACAACCGAGGTTCCCTATGGATTGGAACTAACGGAGGAGGATTGAACCTCTTCGAAAGGGATGCCGGTCGTTTTATCCATTACAGCAACAATCCGGACGATCCCGGTTCATTGAGTAACGACTTCGTGAGGGTCATATTCGAGGACAGCCGTGGTGATTTTTGGATAGGAACCCAGGGAGGCGGACTGAACCTTTTTAACAGGGACACGGAAACGTTCGTACAGTTCAAAACCGATCCGGAAGACACAAACAGCCTGAGCAACGACTATATATTTTCTATATTCGAAGATACTTCAGGGATCCTATGGATAGGAACTTGGGGAGGCGGGCT
>Ga0180431_10001508_pt1 | contig 32530 bp, 33 predicted proteins | sample SS_ome_11_FD_132459 | JGI IMG/M metagenome (GOLD analysis project Ga0180431, IMG submission 132459) | Hypersaline lake sediment archaeal communities from the Salton Sea, California, USA - SS_1_MS_1 metaG | ecosystem: Environmental > Aquatic > Non-marine Saline and Alkaline > Hypersaline >... | reverse complement strand
GTGCGAGGATCTCAAACGGAGGCTTGCGGCCTTGGCGGAGCGGGAACGGGTCATGCGACATCAGTTGAATCAGCTCGAGACCGCCGGGGACGCCGCGGTCGAGGATTTGTGGAACGGCCTTGCGATCGCATGGGAGCGATTCGCCTGCGAGGTCGATCGGCTCAAGGCGAGCGTGGCGCACTCCAGCGCCACGGGAAGGATTCCAACAAAACAGGAACACGATTGATTCAACCCGCGCGCCTGCCGGACGGGCGCAGGAAGAGGCGCAGGCCGAGCGGCATCAGCACGGAGGTCGCGATGGCCATGATGACCACCGCCGAGAAGAGGTGCGCCACGATCGGCGGCCGCGGTGCGGGCTTGTCGAAGAGACCGGCCTGCAGGGCGATATCCGCGATGATGAGTTCCACCGCGCCGCGGGCGCTCATGGCGACGCCGACCCCGGCGGCGTCGGACCGCGTCAAGCCCACGAATTTCGCGGCCAGCCCGGCGCCGACGAACTTGCTGAGGAGGGCGAGGACGCAGAGCACGACGACGAAGACCGGAATCTCGACGAGGGCCGACACCTCGAGGTGCAACCCGATGGACGCGAAGAACACGGGCGCAAGGAAACCGGTCGTGATGGCGCTGATCTTGCGGGAAACGTCGTCATAAAGGCTGGAACCGAGGGCCCGGCCCGTAAAGAAGAGACCGGCGACGAAGGCGCCGAGGATGAAGTGCAGCCCCAGCCACTCCGCAAGGACGCAGAAGACAAGCGCCACCGCCAAAAGGGCGCTGAACTCGAGCTCCTCGACCCAGAACTTCTTGAGCCGCCTCGCGACGAAGGGGAGGACCCGGAGACCCAGCACGGTGGTGATGCCGAAGAACAGGACGATGCGGCCCGCAAGGAAAAGAAAGCCGGAGGCGCCCGGCAATTCCCCGGTCTCGAGAAGAGCGGTGAGGACCGCGAGAAGAAGCAACCCGAAAACATCATCGAAGATCGCGGCCGAGACGATGACGCGCCCGGCCCGCGTCTCGAGTTGCCCCATGTCGAGCAGCACCTTGACGGCAAGCGGGATGGCCGTGATGGCAAGGGCCGTCCCGATGAAGAGCACCTGGGCCGGCTTCCATTCGGACGCGGGAAGGTAGAACCACCCGAGCGCGCAACCCACCGCAAGGGGCACGAGAAATCCCGCCACCGCCACCACAAAGGCTCCGCCCGACGCCTTCGCAAGGTCCCGGGGGTGCATCTCGAGCCCCGCCAGCAGCATCAGAAAAAAGACTCCGAGGTCGGTGATCGCAAGAAACACCTCGTTGGAATCAAGCTCCGCGAGGACCGGAAGACTCGCATCGAACTGGTGGGCGACGATCCCGAGAATCACGCCGCCGATCAGTTCGCCCACCAGCGCCGGTTGATTGATGCGCACGGCGAACTCTCCGCAGGCGCGGGTCACGACCAGAATGACGAGGAGGATGTAAAGAAGTTCCATGCCGGAAGGGATCGGGAAGCTTGATGCGTGCCAGGCAGGCAGGGGGCGGCGCCGTTGACTGGTAATCAGGGGGATTCCGGCCAGCCGGGCAAGCGTTGGCCCGCGGGCGAGGCGCCCTCTCGGCGCATCCTGCCGGGGGTGTCATGCAATTTGCATCGCTGCCACATGGACAGGGCGGCGAGCCCGTGCGAGAATCATGAAACGGGGAAGCGAAACGTCGAGGACGCACAAGGCGCTGCGGCAAAGTCGAGCTATTCATGAAGATCCTGATTGTCGACGAAGGCGCGGACATGGGCGCCGGGACGTCCGAGGTTCTGGAAAATCTCGGACACATCGTGAAGGAGCGCGCCTCGGCGCAGGACGGGCTCGACGCGCTCATGGAGGAACCGTTTCATCTCCTGCTGCTGGGTCTCCGGGAGGTCAACGGGAAGACGATGGCGTTGATCGAAGAGTTCGTGGCCCGCTCGCCGCGCCTCGAGGTGGTGGTCTGTTCGCCGTCATCGTCGGTGCGGGAGGAGCTCGAGGCGAGGCGCAAGGGAGCGGCCGGCTTCCTCCCGGCGCCCGTTTCAAGGCGGAGCGTCGAGCGCCTCGTGCAACGGATGGAAGAAGCGCGCCGGACGGCGCACCGCCTCGCGGAACTCGAGGACCGGCTCGAGCGCGACGCTCCGCCGGTGCGGTTTGAAACGGACGACCCGCGCATGAGGGAGGTGCTGGAGACCGTCGCGGCGGTGGCCACGACCCCCACCACGGTGCTCCTGCTGGGGGAAAGCGGGACCGGGAAGTCGCTTCTGGCGCGGGCGATTCACGAGGCCAGCGGCCGCCGCCATCAACCGTTCGTGACGATCAGTTGTCCGAGCCTCTCGCGGGAACTCCTCGAGAGCGAATTGTTCGGCCATGTGCGCGGAGCGTTTACAGGGGCGGTGCGGGACAAGTTCGGCAAGGTGGCATTGGCCGACGGGGGGACGCTCTTCCTCGATGAGATCGCGGATCTTCCGCTGGAACTGCAGCCGAAACTTCTTCGCCTGTTGCAGGAGCGGGAGTACGAGCGGCTTGGAGAGACCCGAACCCGCAAATGTGACATCCGGATCATTGCGGCCACAAACGACAATCTGCTGGAAGCGGTGGGGGAGGGTCGCTTCCGGGAGGATCTCTATTATCGGTTGAACGTGGTGCCGATCACGGCGCCACCGCTTCGGGAGCGCCCGCGAGACCTTGAACGCATCGCCTCGGAATGCGTCGGGTTTTATTCGAAGCGGTTTCAGCGGCAGGTGCGGGGATTTCATCCGCGGGCGCTGCACGCCTTGAAGGTCTACGAGTGGCCCGGAAACCTGCGGGAACTCGACAATGCCATCGAGCGGGCCGTCATTCTGGCGAAGGGGGACTTCATCGATCTCCCGGACTTGCCCTCGGCCCTCGGCAGCGACGGACTGAGCGAGGAGGCGCCGGTGGCGCGGATGATCTCGCTCGCGGAACTCGAAAAGGCCCACATCCGGTTCGTCACGGAGCGCATCGAGACGCTCGAGGAGGCCGCCCGGGTTCTGGGCATCGACAAGAGCACCCTGTTCCGGAAGCGGAGGCGTTACGGGATCGGGTAGAACGCTTCGAACCCGGAGCACGCTTTGCGGGTTTCAATTGCCCCCGGGACCTTCGGAGTCACCTGTCCGGCCGTCCTGCTCGCCGGCCGGTTCGTCGCGGTCGGCGAGTTCCTCGGCGCGGCGTTGGATTTTCCGTTTTCGATCGCCACATTCGCGATCCGCGGCCTCCTTGAGGTTCATCAGGGATTGCCGGTTCCTGCCGGGTTGTCCGGTGTCCTCGGGGAGGTCGACGGGGCGTCTTTCTTCGGGGATTTCGTCTTTGCCCATGGTGCTGTCAGGCTGCGATGCCGGCGGGGTTGCGTTTTCGCAACCATGCCAGGGCGGCGTCCGGCTCGTGATAGGAGAAGTGGCGGATGGGGGTTTCGACGGATGGGGCGGCGGGGGAAGTGGCGGGGGTTCGGCGCCGGTCTCCGCAGGCGAGGGCGATTGCGACGGGCTGGTGATGATGATGCAGGCAACAACGGAGGTGTTGTGTCACGGTGCGTGAATCGGCCCACGGCGGCAACTCCCTTGCATGAAAGAGGATGCCTCGGAGCGTCTCGCAGTTGGTGAGATGCAGATCAAGATCGGAGGCAAGGTTGCGAAAATCGTCCTCGGAGAGAAGTCCGATGACCTCGATGACGATCACGTCCTTCGTCTGAAGAACGTCGTATGTGAGCATCGCTCCCGCGCCGTCACGGTGGTTCGGCCGCCGGACGGGGTCACGGCGCTTGAAGACGAAGAGAGAGCCCTCCGGCTCCTGCGACCGCCTCAAGTAGCGGAAGCAGAGCCACTGGGATGAGAAGATTCTTCCAGTAATCATGGCGCTTCATTGCTTGTGCTTGGGTCGTCATGGTGACGGAACGAAGGCATCCCCGTAAATAGGAGGAATACACCGCGAGGAATAAGGATTGCGAGACGGTCGTCTACGCGGGATGCGTACCGGGAAAACGGTCGATGCATGGCGTGGTCACCGGTCACGACCGCCGGGCGGGTTCCAGTTGGTCTCACGCCGCCGAATTGCACAATGCAGAGAAGCAACCCCTTGAGAGGCGATTATTGCACGATGAACGCCGGGGGAACCGGGGACGCCCCGCGCGCCGCCATGACGCGGGAGCGCGCCCGGCAGCGGGTTCGAGGGTCGCCGGCTCGGATTGGCACAGGGACTGCACAGGGATCCTCCGACCGTCTGCTTCCTCGAAACGCTGCAATGACTACCCCCGGAAAAAATGTGATCGAAAGCCGGATGCTCACCCGGTTGGACCGGAACGAGTTCGCCGCCCTGCAACGCTTCGGCGGAGAGGAGGGGCTCGTGGCGACGTTGTTGCTTCCGATGGAGCGCAAGGGGCCCGAAACGCGCAAGAATGTGATCGTGTTCAAGAACGCGCTCAAGGAGGCGCAGGATGCATTGCGGCGATACGGCGGAGACGACGGGCAGGCGAGCGGCCTTGCCGGGCGCCTCGAGGCGCTGGATGTCCCTCCGGACGATTTCTGGCAACACCAGGAACGGGGGTTGGCGATGCTGGTCTGCGAGCGTGGTCCGGTGCTGGCGTGTCTGACACCGTTTCCGCTCGGGCCGTTCGTTTTCGTTGGCCGGAGCCCCTATCTCGGTCCGCTCCTGAGACTGACCGGCGGACCGAGGGCCTATGTCCTCCTGCTGGACCTTGGCGAGGTGCGTCTGTTCGAGGCGGAGCGATGGCGGGTTGAAGAGGTTGCGCTGGAGAAGGTGCCGCGGAGTATCGAGGAGGCCATGCGCTTCGATGACCCCGAGAAAAGTCTTCAGAACCGGCGGGTGACGGCATCGAATCTTCCGGGGCCGGGGGGAGGACAGGTGGCATTCCACGGCCACGGCATCACGGGGGACGAGACGCAGCGCAAGCAGGCAAAACGTTTCTTCGAGCGGTTGGACAAGGGGTTGGCGGCGCATTTCGCAGATCGGGAGACGCCCCTGCTCCTGTTCGGGCCGGATGCCGAGATCGGACTCTACCGGGAAGTGAACCACTATCCGCACCTCGCGGAGGACGAGATTCGCTTCAACGCCGGCAACCTCGGCCGCGCCGAACTCGAGACGATGATCAAAAAGACGATGGCCTCGCGGGAAGCCCGGCGATTGCAGCGTAAGCTCGGAGATCTGCGAGACAGCCTCGGGCAGGGAACAGGGACGGTCGAACTCGGCGAGAGTGTCAAGGGGGCCGTCGACGGGCGGGTCGCCACCCTGCTCGTCAAAGACGGCGAGTACCGCTACGGGAGGATCCTCCGCGACGAGGACCGGGTCGAACTCCATGAGGAGCGGCAACCCCGCGACGAGGAGCTGGTGGGCGCCGCCGCCCTCGCAACCACCGCCACGGGCGGAGAGGTCGTCTACATGGAAGGGGAAGAGCTGCCCGAGGGCTCTCCGGTGGGCGCGATCTTCCGGTTTTGAGGGGCCTCTGTTCCGAGGCTATTCCCCGGCGCCGTCGCCCTCGGCGTGGGTTTGCCTGCAGCCAGCGGCGGCTCCGACCGTCAGTGCCACGAGGGCGCCGGCGCAGCCCATCATGAGGGCGATTGCCACCGGCTTGCGCCGGGCGAAGGTCCGGCACCGGTCGAGTTCCGATTCGGCCAGTTCGCGACCGCGATGAACGGCGGACCGCATGCGATCGGAAGCGAGACGCGAGGCATTCCGGCCGGGCTTCAGAATGCCTTGTCCGGCCAGCCGGGCGGAATGGGTCGCGAGTTGGCCCGCGTGGTCCGCGAGGTCGCTGAAGTCCTTCGCGAGTTGGCGGGCTTCGTCCTTGAGGGTGCTGGGCGTGGAGTTCATGGCAGTTGGTGTTGTGAGTTGGCGGCCGGGCCGAGGGCCGACGGTTGAGTGAGTGCAAGGGAGCATCGCTGCGGAGGCGACGCAAGATGAACCCGCTGGTGAACAGGATGATCTTTGCGTACGGGTTCCGCTGATGACAGGTACTGTGGGGGATGCTCCAGCGAGGCGGGAGTCTTTTGCTCGCATTCCGGCATCCTGCTCGGCTCCATTCCTGCGGCGGCCGCCACGAGCCTCCGTTCCGTTCCGGTGGTGGAAAAGGATTCCCGGGGGGAGCGTCCGGGACGATTTTCCAGATGGCGCCGGTCTTCTTGACCGGAGCGTTCGAGCCGTTGGTGAGGACGAAGGTTGCGGGATGAGGAGGTGGAGGAGGACGGTCGGCGCAGGACCAGAGCGTCACCCGGTTGATTCCGCTTCGGGATGTAGCTCAAGGCCCAGCAGGCAGACGTCGTCGGAGAACTCGGTGGCGTGGCTGAATCGCCGGATCTCGCTCAGCAGGCCGTCAAAGATCTCGTTGGCCGGAAGGGAGGCGCGCTGCCGCGCCGCCTCAAAAAGGCGCCGCCGGCAGAAGCTTTCGTGACTCACCGGATTCTCGATCTCGAAAAGCCCGTCGGTGAAAAGCATCACAAAATCCGCCGGCTCGATCGGAACCCGGCACGTCGGGTAGTCCGCATTGGCGATCAGACCGAGGGCGGGCCCCCGCCGGCCGTTGGCTTCGAGGGTCTCCACCGTGCCACGGCGGCGGTGCACGCGCAGGGGGTTGGGATGGCCGGCGTTGGCAAACAGGAGTTCGCCGCGGGCCAGATCAACGACCATGTAGATGGCCGTGACGAACATCGTGGTGCCGGCATGGGTGAACATGCTGACCATGCTGCGGTTGATCTGGCGGAGCAGGGCCCCCGGATCGGTGGCGTCGGGTCCCCTTTCCTGGACAAGGGTGCGAAGCATGCTGGTGACAAGCGCGGCGCGCACGTCGTGGCCCATGACATCGCACAGAAGCACTCCGACGGCGTGATCGGAAAGTTGGACGACGTCGTAGTAGTCGCCGCTGACCATCCCCCACGGCCGGTAGAACGTGAGGAAGCGAACCGCGCTCTCGCCGGCCTCGGCGTCTTTCGGAATGACGGGCAACCGGTGGGGGAGGAGCGCGAGCTGGAACTCGCGGGCGAGGCGGAGCCCCTCCTCGAGCATCTGGTTCTTTTCGCTGAGTTGGCGGGTGCGCTCGGCGACGCGCGCTTCCAGTTGCCGGTTGAGGCGCCGCACTTCCTCGTCGGCCCGCTTGCGGTTGGTGATGTCGACAAACGTCCCGATGAACTGTCGGACCGACCCGTCCGGGTCCCGTTCGAACACGCTGTCGCCCGAGCGGCACCACATCCACCCGCCGTCCTTCTTCCGGAAGCGGTATTCCAGTTCGAGGATCTCGCCGTTGGGAGCGCGGATCACTCTTTCCATGTGCTCCGCCACGCGCTCCGCGTCGTCCGGATGGAAGAGCGCGAGGAATTCCGCCCCGCTCATGGCATTGAGGTCGTCGAGCGTGTAGCCGGTCAGCTCCGTGTAACGGCGGTTGATGAAAACGTTGATCCGCCGGTCGAAGTCGTACACATACAGCCCGTTGAGCGAGCAATCGAGCACCTTTGCAACGAACAACTCGCTCTCGCGCCGGGCCTCCTCGGCCTCCTTGCGGGCCGTGATGTCGGTGACGGTGGCCAGCGTCAAAACGCCCCCGGGAGATTCGATCGGCGTCAAACCGATCTCGACGGGAACCTCGCGGCCGTCCTTGCGCCGCGCGAAAAGATCCCGCCCCGCCCCCATCGGCCGGGCTTCCGGATGGGTCGTGAAGCCGGCGCGATCATCGACGTGCTGCCGCCGGACCCGTTCCGGAACAAGGATTTCCACCGGTTGGCCGGCCAGTTCTTCCCGCGAGTATCCGAAGAGCTCCTCCGCCTTCTGATTGGCGATCACGATCTGGCCCCCGGCATCTGCCATGATGATCGCGTTGGGCGACGCCTCGACCATCAGGCGGAAGCGGTCATCAGACGCGACGGTCTGTTTTGCGCGGCCGCCACCGTCTCCCCCGGCTCCCGCCACCGTGTCCGGGGGGTTGGGCTGCTTCGCGAACTCTTCCATCACGGTGATCCGGCACACCTTACCATCACCCTGCCGGGTTGCGAGCAGGGAGTCATGCGGCGGCCTCCGCCACGACCACGCCGGCATGAAGTCGCCGCGGACCGGTCCACGAGAACGACGATCCCGCGTGCGCGGGGAGCCGGCTGATTGAGCAAAGCGCACCTCGTCAGCCACCGGCAGCTTCACCGGGCGCCAATCCCGTTAAGCGAGATGCGTAGGGAGGGATTGTTCTTTTTCTCGATATACAGGAGCGGGTTGCGGGGCGTACCGGGTGTTTGGAACGCAAAGCGGATCGATGGCGGAACGGATTCAACTCAACGATCCCCTGCTCGTGGCGACATGGCCGGGGATGGGCAATGTGGGTGTCAGCGCGGGCGTCTACCTGATGGCGAAGCTGGGCATGCATCAAGTGGCGGAGTTTTCTCCGCAAGGGGTGTTCGACATGGACCATGTGGATGTGAAGAACGGGATTATTCATTCCGGGCGCCTGCCGCGCAGCCGGTTTTTCGCGTGGCGGGACGGGCCGCGGGAGCACGACGTGGTGGTGTTCATCGGCGAGGCGCAACCGCCGAGCGGGACGGACGGCTTCTGCCGCAAGCTGGTGGACTATGCCAGGGAGCTGGGGGTGCGGCGGGTTATCACGTTTGCGGCGATGGCGACCGGCATGCGCCACCGGGACGAGGCGCGCGTGTTCGGGGCCGCGCTCGATCAGCAGAATCTCGCCGAGTTGAAGCGCCTGAAGCTCAACATCCTGGACGACGCCCAGATCAGCGGGCTGAACGGGGTGCTGCTGGGGGTGGCGGCCGAAGCGGGATTGGGCGGGGCCTGTCTCCTCGGCGAGATGCCGCAGATCTTTTCGCAGTTTCCCTACCCGAAGGCTTCGCGCGCCATTCTGGAGGTCTTCAGCAAGATGGCGGGAATCGACCTTGACCTGACGGAACTCGATCAGCAGACCCGGGCCGTCGAGAAGAAGCTCGGCCCGCTGATCTCGAACGTGGAGGAAGCGATGGAGGCCCGTCAACGGGAGGAGGACCCGCTGGGCATCAGGGACCTGCCCGATGAATCGCACATGGAAACTCCGGAGCCGAAGGCCAGTTCGCAGGATCGTGAACACGTCGAACGATTGTTCGAGCAGGCGAGGCACGATCGCTCAAAAGCTTTCGAGCTGAAACATGAATTGGACCGGCTCCACCTCTTCAAGGAATACGAGGATCGCTTCCTCGACCTGTTCAAGGAACCGGGTTAGGCGGGGCGACGCGCTGGTGCAATCCGATGAACGTGCTGAAGGTTGAAGGGAGGGGAAAGCGCTCCCTTGTCCGTCCGAGAGCCATGCGGGAATGGGCGGGCGGGGGGAGCATGGCATCGCCGCCGATCAAGAGCGGACGCGCCGGGATTCGGGAATTGGGCCGCCATCAGGCGAAGATTGACCGGACGGTCAGCCAGGCGCCGGCCGTGATCAGGATCCAGCCGGTCCATTGTTGAAGTTTCGAGCCGATGTTCTGCAGGCGGCGCAGGCGCTCCGAGGCCATTCCGAGGCCGCAGGCCAGCAGCGCCACGGTCACGATCACCGGCAGGGCGGTGCCGATGCCGTAGGAAACAGGCAATAAGACGGTGGCGCCGGAGCGAATGACGGCCGGCAACAGGCCGCCGAAGAACAGGGCCGCCGACACGGGACAGAAGGCGAGGGCAAAGACGGCCCCCATCAGGAACTCGCCGACGAATCCCCGCTCGGCCAGACGCATTCCCAGCGTGTTGATGCCGCCGAAGCCGGGGAGCTTGAGCGGCAGCCAGCCCGCGACCAGCATGCCGGCCACGATCAGCCCGGGGCCGACGAGGCCCTCCAACTTCGTCCGCAGGAACTCCGCCGCGCCGGGAGCGGAGAGGACGCCGGCCGCGATGGCGATTGCGAGGAGCGTGTAGGCGGCTGTCCGGCCGGCGATGTAGGCGAGGCTGCTCCCGGCCACTGCCGCGCGCCGGCCGGTCCGGCGGGCGAGGAAGGCGACGGCGGCGATGTTGGTGGCCAGCGGGCAGGGGCTGACGGAAGTCAGGATTCCCAGCCACAGCGCGGCGGTGATCAACGCCCACTCAGGCATCGGTTTCGGCCTTCAGGTGGCTGCGGATTCCTTTCTGGAGGAAGGCCGCGAAGGCCTCCGGTTCGCCGGCCAGATCCCAGACCTGGTCGTATCGTTCCCACTTGACCACCTTGCCGTGGCGGTGCTCGGAAACCACCACGGTCTTGAAGGCGAGCCCGTAGTCGTCGATGAAGTGTTTGTTCTCGGGGCGGTCGAAGTTGATGGTCCGGAAACGGATCGCGCCGGCGGCCAGTTCGGCGGGGAAGCCCGCATGCACCGCCTCGCGCGTCTGCCTCTCGATCTTCAGGCAGGCCGGGCAGCGCTGGCCGGTGGTGAAGTAGGTTACGAGCACGAGGTGGCCGGGCTCGGGTGCGGACTGCGACGTCCCGGCGGCGGGCGCCGGCGCGGGGCCGAAACTGCGCCACGCCCAGACCACCACCCCGGCAAAGGCCAGCGCCAGCAGGGCGATTTGCAGGACCTTGGGCGGCTTGTTCATGGCGGGACAGGGGGGTCAGGACTCGGACAGCATTTTTTTCACTTCCTCGATCGGCGGCACGCGGCCGCTGACCATGACCTTGCCGTCGACGACCAGCGCCGGGGTGACCATCACGCCGAATTCGGCGAAGCGCAGGAAGTCGGTGACCTTCTCGATCTCGCAATCGAGCGCCAGTTCCTCGCTGGCCCTTGTGGCGGCTTCCAGCAGGTGATCGCACTTGGCGCAACCGGCGCCGAGAACATGGAGTTTCTTCATGATGTGGTTTGTGGTTGTCCGTTGGTTTGGAGAACGTGGTTGCCGGGGGTTTTCAGGCGGCCATCCCGAAGAGGTATCCCACCATGGTGGATGCGACAACCGTCAGCAGGCAGAAGACGAGCGTCTTGCGCGCGCCGATGACTTTCCAGATGACCAGAATGCTGGGCAGCGAGAGGGCCGGGCCCGCAAGGAGAAGCGACAGCGCCGGACCCTTGCCCATGCCCAGACGAGTCAGCATCTCCACGATCGGGATCTCGGTGAGGGTCGCGAAATACCAGATCATCCCGACGAACGAAGCGGTGAAGTTGGCCAGCAGCGAGTTGCCGCCGACCAACCCGGCGACCACCTGCTCGGGGATCAGCCCGCCGACGAAGCCGGTGACGAACACCCCGGCGAACAAGAGGGGGACGATGAGCATCGTGTAGTCCCGGGTCGATCGCATCCACTCTTTGATTTCCTCCCGCGAGAACCACCGCCATGTCATCAGCAGCACCAGCACGCCCATCGCACCCGCCAGCCACCACTTGACGCCGTGGACGGTCATGACGAACCCCGGCTTGTTGCGCACTTCGGCGATGTCGCTCTTGTCGAGGCGGCGGATTTCCGAGCCGAGGCGGCCCGTGGCGTCGAACTCCTGAATGTCGATGGTGTCCCGCCGGTCGTACCGGATGCTGGCCTCGATCCGCACCCCGTCCTCCATCACGATGGTGGCCTCGTTCGTGTCATACCAGTCGGAGAAAACCAGAAAAAGAATCATCGCGAGGAAAAACAGGGCCGTCTGCCACAGGGGGCGGACGGTGGCCGGGCCGGCCGTCTGGATCGCAACATCGGTGCGCCGCTTCTCACCGCGCCGGAAGATCAGCCGCATCGACAGGCCGATCAAAACCGCAAACACGATCGCCCCGACCGCCCGGGCGAGGCCGAGGTCGAGGCCGAGCACGCGCGCCGACAGGAACACCGCAAGGACGTTGATCGCCGGGCCGGAATAGAGAAAGGCGCTCGCCGGCCCCAGCCCCGCGCCCATCGTGTAGATGCCGGCGAACATCGGCAGCACGCTGCACGAGCAGACCGCCAGCACCACCCCCGCCACCGAGGCGACCGAGTAGGCCGGCACCGGCCTTGCGCCCGGGCCGAGATATTTGATGACCGCCTCCTTCGACAGGAAGGTCGCAATCGCCCCCGCAATGAACATCGCCGGCACGACGCACGCCAGAGTGTGATGCAGGGCATACCATTGCAGCAGCCGAAAAGCCTCCAGAATCGCGTGCGACACCTTCGGATGGTCGAACGGCACGAAGTAGGCAAAGAGGAAAACGCCCGCCAGCACCGCGAATTTCTTCAGGTCTGCCATCACAGGCGCCAGTCAGTCAGCGGACGAATACTCCGAAAAACGGCGGAACGGCCACGATGCCGGAAATCCGGGTGCAAGCCAATTGACGAAATAATCTGACATCAAACGTCGAAAAAGAAGGTTGGATCAGGCGCCGCCGGACACCTCGAGCGAGGCAAGCCTCGGACCGGTCGACCATTACGGTTGACGACCGCGTGAAACGACACCTCCCTCGTAATCCGTAATCGTCGCGCGTCATCGTTCGCCGAAACGCCAGCTCGCAAAACTTGACTCATTTGTGACGACTTGTGGATTCCAAGGACTCGAGCGTTGCGACCCGCTCGCCGGCCGCCACGCGATCGAGGCATTCGGCGAAGGTCAGGACACACGGACAGGTCAGCCGGTAGAAAATCTGCTGGCCGCGGCGTTCGTCGGCGATGAGGCCGGCATGCCGCAAGACCCCGAGGTGACGCGAAGCCGTGGAGGGAGTGCAGCCGGCCACCTTCGCCAGCTCACAGGCACAGACCGGCCCCCGCGCCAGCGCGTGAATGATGGCCATGCGGCCGCGGTGGCCAAGCGCCTTGAACACCTCGGCCTGACGCCTGATCGCGCCGGCGGACGGTTTGCGGGAACGGCTCACGGGGGGGACTATTTGCCGTTTCGCGAAAAATGCAAGGATTAATTGTTGGGGGGCGGGGATCGGTCTGGTTTGGCGGGGGTCGATGGGAGGGGAGATTTTTCGTTGGAAGGTTTCGGGTTGTCGTTTTTTCGGTGGTTTTGCGCGGGGGATTTTGAGAGGCGGGGGGAGCGATTCTGTGACGGACGGGAAACCCGTTGACCGGTCTCCGATTGGCCCTAGTTTCCCCTGTGATGGACGATTTGCCGCGGATCTCGGATCAGATTCAGCACCTTGGGGAGGTCATCAAATTGCTGGAACTGCGGGAGAAAGGCGCAAGGCCCGAATCCCGCAAGGTGTATGCGAAGGCCATCGCGGATTTGGACGAATCGATCTCGCTGCTGCAGGAGCAGATCAGGAGCGGACGGGAAGCCAACGAGGAGTTCTGGCAGCAGCATCAGAGGCGAATCGATGACGCATGGCATGACGTGCTGGTCCATGTGCTGAATGCGAGGGGCGAAGCAGGCTTGTCGACCACCCGATGAGAGCTGGCGGGGATGACTGATGAATGGCTGACGGGACCGCGCCGTTCCCAACGGGAAGAAGGGGGTATCGAAAGAACATCCGCCGGGGCGAGCGCCTATCTCGACAAGACCGGAAAGCAGTCGGTCCTCCTTGACCGGATTCGCGCCGTGCATGCCGCGGCGGAGGGGCGGGTCAAGTGGTCGTCGAAGCCGTCGTTCAGGCGAACCATGCGCTCCCGCAGATCCAGAAAGGTTTCCCCCGGCCGGCCGCCGCCGGCGAGGAGGGAGATCGTGCCCACCTGGTCGGCCACAAGGAAGGCCCGCTCGCCGCTCCCGTAGGGAATCATGACGGTGGGCGAGGTGAATCCCTCGGCGAAACGGGCACAGGAAATCTCCGGGAGCGGCCCCGCGGCCCCGGCGGCGGTGATGGCCGCGACGGCAACCAAAGCGAGCGCGGCGGGCCGTCCGGGCAGTTCTCCGGGGCGGACGCGCCGCGGATCCCCGTCCGCGGCCGGCGGGTCGCCGCGTTCCACAGACTCTGCCATCAGTTCGGGTGCGATCATGCCACCACCGTAACGCCGGGGGACCAGAGTCCTGTCACGCAAGTCCGTGAACGTTGGACAAATCCGCGTGGGAAGGAGGGGGTGGCGGGGGTGGCGCGTCACTCGGCGGGGGCCGCTCTGGCGGCGAAGCTTCGGGCATCGTCTTCCTCGCCTTCGAGGTCGAGCTTGACGGAGAGGAAGCGCAGGAGGTCCTTGAGGGCGATGATCCCCTCCAACCGGCCGTCCTCCACGACGAGGAGGCGGCTGGCGTTGTTCTGGTTCATGACGACGAGGGCGCGCATGGCGTCCTCGTCGGGAGAGATGGTGTTGTGCCGGCTGCATGGGGTGGCGACTTCCCCGACGGTTTGCGCCGGCCACTGATCGCGGGGAATCCGGCGCACTTCACGGGTCGAGAGGCAGCCGCGCAGCGCGCCGTCATCCACGACCGGGAAGAGCTTGTAATGGTGCGTGTAAACGTAATCCTCGACGAATCGATCCAGCGTGAGGTCGGGGGCGACGGCGACGGGGTCTTCCTTCATGAAGCGGCGCAGCGGCTCGCCCTTCAGCCCCTCGCGGATCAGGGCCTGCCGGTAAGACATCTTCGACGCGCCCCGGAGGAAGAGCCCGATCATGGCCCACCATAGGCCGCCGATGAAATTGCCGCTGATGAGCGCCAGAACGCCGAGAACGATCAGGATGATGCCGAATCCCGCCCCTAATTGCGAAGAGATCCTGGTGGCTTTGCGGTATTGATTCTTCCATGCCCACAAGGCGGACCGCAGGACCCGGCCGCCGTCGAGCGGAAACGCCGGAATCAGGTTGAAAATGGCCAGAATGGCGTTGATGGAGCCCAGGAACGAGATCACTGCGACCACGGATTGGGGCGCGCCGAACAGGCCGGAGGCGGTCGCCGCTCCGATGAAGGCGCCCGCCAGAAGGAAGCTCATGACGGGCCCAGCGATGGCCATCAGAAATTCCGATTTGGCGTTGGGCGGTTCGTCCGTCATCTCGGCCACTCCGCCGAAGATGAAGAGCGTGATTCCCCGAATCGGGATGCCATATTGGCGGGCCATCACGGCGTGCGCGAGTTCGTGCAGGATGATCGAGACGAAGAGCCCCGCCGCTCCGCAGGCGCCCATGATCCAGTAGGTGGTGCTCGAAAGCTCGCCGACGGTCTGCGGGAAGAGGCCCGCCGCAAGACTCCAGGTGATCAGGAGCGCGAGCACGACCCAACTGGCGTCGAGGCGGATTTCAAATCCGACCAGACGAAAAAGGGTGATTCCCTTGCCGAACATGGGAAAAGGTTAGGAAGCGCCCGGAGGCGATGCTATCGTGCATCCCCTTGAAAAGTGTTAGGGGTTGACGCGTAATCGGAGATAGGCGAATGACGTAATGGCGAACATGGAGTCGGCGGGCGCCGGGGCGCAGCGATCCGGTGAGACGCCGTTCCGTGCGCCCTGTGCGAATCGCGTAAGGCGGACTGCTTCGTTCCGCGATATACAAGGGGCGGCGTCCGGGCGTACCGGGTGCCTGCAACACGACGAACAGATGGCAGATCAGATTCAACTCAACGATCCCTGGCTGGTGGCGACGTGGCCCGGGATGGGCAACGTCGGGGTCAGCGCGGGCGTCTATTTGATGGCAAAGCTGGGCATGCACCAAGTGGCGGAGTTTTCGCCGCGCGGCGTGTTCGACATGGACCATGTGGATGTGAAGAACGGGATCATCCGTTCCGGGCGCCTCCCGCGAAGCCGGTTTTTCGCCTGGCGCAACGGGTCGAACCGGCACGACGTGGTGGTGTTCATCGGCGAGGCGCAGCCTCCCACGGGCACGGACGCCTTTTGTCGCAAGCTGATTGACTACGCCGGGGAATTGGTGAAGCGGGTCTTCACCTTTGCGGCGATGGCCACCGGGATGCGGCACCGGGACCCGTCCCGCGTCTTTGGCGCCGTGCTGGACCAGGAGAGCCTGGGCGAGTTGAAGGGGCTCGACCTCAACATTCTGGACGACGCGCAAATCAGCGGGCTCAACGGCGTTCTGCTGGGAGTGGCGGCCGAAGCCGGAATGCGCGGTGCCTGCCTGCTCGGCGAAATGCCGCAGATCTTCTCGCAACTCCCTTATCGGAAAGCCTCCCGCGCCATTCTCGGGGTCTTTTCGAGGATGGCGGGCATCGATCTCGACCTGACGGAGCTCGATCGACAGACCCGGGCCGTGGAACAGAAATTGGGCGGCTTGATCACGAACGTCGAACAGGCCATGGAATCGTCGCAGCGGGAGGAGGATCCGCTGGGCCTCAAGGACCTGCCGGCCGAATCCGAGGTGGAGAACCCGAAACCGAAACCCACCTCGCAGGACCGGGACCACATCGAAACGTTGTTCGAGGAGGCCAAGCACGACCGCTCGAAGGCCTTCGAGCTGAAACATGAGCTCGATCGCCTGCACCTGTTCAAGGAGTACGAGGATCGCTTCCTCGACCTGTTCCAGGAGCCGGGCTAGAGTGCGGGAGAGTCCGGCGGCGGGCTGACCATGGACTCCGCGACCGAGGTCGGTGGGGGCCGCGGGCGGTCGGTGGGTGTTGGTCTTCCGCCGCGTCAGCGTTCCTCGTCCTCCTCGCGGAGGCTTTCCTTGCCGGATTCGAGCATTTCGTCGTGGACGGCCTCCTCGATGCCCTGCTGGAAGAGTTGTTCGCCTGGGGTCTGATCCTCTTCTTCGAGCCCGGGACCGGCGGACTGGGTGGCCCGGGACGGGGTGGGATCGCCCGATTGCGGGGCGGGGCGGATTTCGGGGAGATCGCGGCCGGGGCGGCCGGGATCAAGATCGGCCCGGAGTTCGTCCTCGGCCTGCCGGAGGTCCCCCGGGGTGACTTCGTCGTCCCGCCGGCCGTCGATGACGGCGATTTCCGCGGCGCGTTCCCGGATCATCGCCGGGGAGATGTTGCCCACACCTTCCTCCCTGCCACCGGGGTCTCCTTGGGTGATCTTGCTGCTCATGGTGCGTTGGCTCTGAAGTTCCACTACCTTGGGACCAAAGGCGGGAGGGACGCAATGAATGGACGCTGCAACGCGCCCCTACGCGGATCCGTTAGGCGGGATTGGCTGCGTCCCCCAGGCACGGCTGCAGACGACACCGATTTTCAGAACATCGCCTTCGGATCATCCTGGGCGGGCCTGCGTGAGCAACGCATTCGCATTTATTCCCGCGGTCCGGACCGGGGGGGCCGGCCGCGGGCCACGTGCATAAACAGGCACGAAAGTGGCGGGGGCCTGCACGGATAGTGCAGGCCCCCGCCTGATTCCAGTTTTCCGGGAGCGCGGACGTCCCGTCCGCCTCCGGGACTTCCGGATCCGGCCAACAAGGCGCCCCGGTCCCCCGGCAACCTTACCGGGCGGTGCGGGCGGGGACGTCCGCGCTTCACCGGGGCCCGCTTGGCGAGAAGAAACGGGGACCTGCTGAGGCAGGCCCCCGTTCACTTCCGGGGTATGTTTGGTGTTTGAGAGTTTGGTCAGGGTTGGTAATACTCAGGGCCGTAGCGCACGGCGAGATCGTTATCGACCACGATGGCGCCTCCTTCGTAGGCGTTCTCGATGTCATCATCGATTCCGCGGACGCCCTTCACCGTGGATGCCACCTTGTCGGCACGAGACTTGGCCAGCGCGCTCGAGACGGTCCCGCTGAGAGTGACGATTCCCTCACTGGTTGAGACGTCGATGCTCCACGCCGGCGTGGCGGCATCCTCGACGAGTTGATCATCGACGGCGTTGGTGATCTCGGAGTCGTCCAGTTCTTCGCGCGCGGATGAGAGTCCGGTACCCAGGCTCAGCAGGAGCCCGGTGAACAAGTATGTCTGGATGTTGCGGCATGTGGTCTTCATTGGCTTCGTGGTTGTTCATGTTCAGGATTTGGAAAGGCCGGAGGTCGCGGCGCATCACGGCGCCATCCGCGGCCCGGCCAATCGGAAGACACTGTGGCGGGAGGCCGCCACGAGGCCAATTGGGGACCAACTCATCAGGTGCTTGCGGAGGCTCCGGTCCGGGGTTTCCTCGACCCGGGAAGGATTCCGGATCCTCTCCTGTCAGGGCACGGCGGAGCCCGCGAGAGCCCAGGCAATGACAAAGAAGCCGATGGCGGTGATGATCGGCGGGGCCATCGCGCCGGCGGCGCCGATCACGTCGATCGCAATTCCGAGGACCACGAGGAGGGCGGCGGCGATTTTGCGTTTTTTCGCGGGATTCTTCATGAGTCACTGGTGGGTCAATCTTCCGTGTCGAGGGCTTCGAAGGCGCTGACGATGTCGAGCAGCTCGCTGGTGACGGCGAGTTGGCGTTGCTGGTGGTATTGTTGGCGCAGTTCTCCGAGGCGGTCGCGGATGTTCTGTTCGGCGCGGCGCATCGAGGCGAGGCGGCTGGCGTTTTCGCTGGCGAGGGATTCGGCGAAGGCGCGATAAATGCCGATGAAGAGGTGCCGGCGGATGAGCGCCGGGAAGAGCGCCCCGGCCTCCATCGAGAACGAGGGGAGCCCGCGGCCCTCCCACTCGCGCTCGCGGAGCGACCGCAGCCAGCGCTCGTCGAGCGGGAGGAGGTGTTCCGTGGCGGGCCGATACGAGGAGCGCGAGAGATGGCGGGAGTAGAAGAGGACGAGGAGATCGACCTGGTGACGGGATTGCCAGTCTTCAACCGCGAACAGGATTTCCCGGACCTGGTTCGCGATGGCCGGGATCGAGGCCGGAAGGCGGACCTCCCCCTCGAGAGGCCGCCCGGCTTCCGCAAGACGCGAGGCGACGCGCCCGCCCACCGCCAGGAAACGGCTGTGGCGGTCGTCAAGATCCAGCTCGCGCACCTCGTCAAGCGCGTGCCGGACGATCCGGTCGTTGAGAGGTCCGCACATGCCCTGGTCAGAGCCGAACACGATGAAGCCGCCGCGCCGGCGGGGCGCCTCGGTGGCCCGGGCGGACGCCCGGGGCGATTCCTGCAGGACGATCTGGAGACCCAGCTCGATGCTGCGGCGGTAGTCGCCGAGCGCCTCGACGGCGCGTTCATACTGCCGGATGTTGACGGCGGCCAGGGCCTTCATGGTGCGGACCACCGACTCGAGGTCCTCGGTGGTTCCGATGCGGCGTTGGATGGCGTCCAGCGATTCCATGGTCGTGCTACGGCGCGTTTCGGGCGGCCGGTTCGGGCTCGTCGTCCGGCCCGTCGTCCGGCGTGGGGTCCGGCTTGTCGGCGGGCTGGCTGACGCGGCGGACGGCCTTGCGGGCGGCGTCGAGGAGGCGGCGGCGGTCGTCCTCTTCGAGTTTGTCGCCTTCCGCGATGCGGGTGGCGAGGTCCTGGAGTCGATCCTGGGCAGCCTGGCGGATGGCGTCCTCGGCGGGACGGACCTTGGAGAGCGGGAGGTCGTCGAGGAGTCCCTCTCCGGCAGCGAGGAGCACGACGACCTGCTCGGCGGCGGTGAGCGGTGAGAACCGGGGTTGCTTCAGGATTTCCCGGACCCGCTGTCCGTGCTCGAGGGTCCGGCGCGTCTCCTCGTCGAGGCGGGTGCCGAAGCGGGAAAACATCTCGAGTTCCTCGAACTGGGAATAGGAGAGGCGGAGGTCGCCGGCAAAGGCCCCGTAGGCCGGCAACTGGGCCTTGCCCCCGACCCGGGAGACCGACTTCCCGACGTCGATGGCGGGCAGGTGACCCTTTTGGAAGAGGACCGGGGAGAGATAGATCTGGCCGTCCGTGATCGAGATGAGGTTGGTCGGAATGTAGGCCGCGATGTTCTGGGCCTGGGTCTCGATCACCGGAAGGGCGGTGATGGACCCTCCGCCGAGGTCGTCGACGAGGCGGGTGGCCCGTTCAAGGAGCCGGGAGTGCAGGAAGAAGACGTCGCCGGGATAGGCTTCGCGGCCCGGCGGCCGGCGCAACAGCAGCGAAAGCTCGCGATAGGCCTGGGCATGGCGGGTCAGGTCGTCGAGGACCAGCAGGACATGGCGGCCCTGCTCCATGAAGAACTCCGCCATGCTCATGGCGGCGAACGGGCAGGCAAACTGGAGGCCGGGAGGGTCGTCCGCTCCGGCTACGAGGATCGTCGTATAATCCATCGCCTCCCGTTCGCGGAGGCCGGCGATGGCCTTGGCGACCGCCGTGTCGCGCTGGCCGACGGCGCAGTAAATGCAGAGCACGTCCGTGTCGCGCTGGTTGGCGATGGCGTCGAGGGCGATGGCGGTCTTGCCGGTCTGGCGGTCGCCGACAATCAGCTCGCGCTGGCCCCGCCCGATCGGGATGAGGGCGTCGACGGCCTTGATCCCGGTCTGGAGGGGGGTCTGGACCGGGGCGCGGTCCATGACGCCCGGGGCGGGGCGTTCCAGCGGGCGCCGTTCGTCGGCGGAGAGGTCTCCGGCGTCGTCGAGCGGCCGTCCGAGGGCGTCGACGACCCGTCCGACGAGGCCCTCGCCGACGGGGACGTCGAGGACGCGGCCGGTCCGCCGGACCTCGGTGCCGACGGAGATTGCCTCGCTTTCGTCGAGGAGGACGATCCCGGCTTCCTCGGGGTCGAGGTTGAGGACCATCCCGTAGCGTTCGCCGCGGAAGCGGACCAGCTCTTCGGATTTCGGGCGGTGCAGGCCCCGGACGCGGGCCACGCCCTCCGAGACGAACTCGACCCGCCCGACGTGGCGGACCTCGAGTCCGGCGGAGCGGGTTTGACGCAATTCCTCGAGGGCGGCGCCGGCTTCTTCAAGGACGGCGCCGAGGGCCTTGCGATCAGAAGATGGATCGGGACGAGTCATTGCGTCGGTATGAAGATGACGTGCGGTGGCAAGGGCCGCGGCCTGCCGCGCCAAAGCGCCGTCGGCGTCCCTTGCGGGACTCTGCCGGCGCACTCCAGAGGAGCGCCAACGTGTTGGAGTGCGGTGGCAAGCGGAGCGCGACACCGCTTTGGTGGGTAGCGGCCGGACCGCGACAAAGCGCCGTCGGCGTCCCTTGCGGGACTCTGCCGGCGCACTCCAGAGGAAGCTTCATGTTAGGGCGTTGATTCCGAGGTTTTCCGGGGCGCGTTTCGGCGGGTCTCCTCTTCGAGGAGGCGGTCGAAGTCTTCCTTGAGGCGGTCGAGGTGGTCGTCGATGCTCCAACCGATCTTGCTTCCGCGGGCCTCCAGCTCGATGCCGCACACGAGTTCCGGTTCGGTTTCCCATTCGAGCTTCAGGTCGGGGTTTTCCTTGCCGGAGTCGTGCGGGAGCAGTTCGGCGAGGGCGTCCTTGATTCCGGCGGCGCATTCGCGGGGCAGTTCGAAGGCGCTGCGGACGACGGGGTTTCCATCGGTCGAGCGCAGGGCATCGGCGATTTCGCGGCGTTTTTCGGGGTCGAGTTCGCGGAGGCGGCGGGTGAAGACGGTGGTCATTTGCGATTCGAGGGTGGCGCCGGCCATGTCTTCGAGCGTCTGGCGGGTGAGGGCGAGGGATTCCCGGCCGGCCCGGTCGCGCAGCTCGGCGAGGAAGGATTCCTTCTGCCGCCGGAGGTTTTCGCTCCATTTCCGGCGGGCTTCATCGGCTTCCTCGCGGGCTTCGGCGAGGAGTTCGTCGCGGCGTTGGGCGGCTTCCTCTTGGGCTTCCTTGCGGACCGACTCCCGTTCGCGTTCGAGATCCTGTTGTTTGCGTTCGTATTCGCGGGCGGAGTTTTCCGTTTCCTCGCGTTGCCGGCGGGCGTCGTCGAGGCGGGAGGAGATTTCCTCCTCGCGCCGGTCCATGGCGTCGATGATCCGGGGATAGAGCAGCCAGCGCAACAACCCGACGAGGATCAGGAAGTTGACGGCCTGGGCCGCCACGGTGAACCAGTCGATGAGCATGGCTTCAACCTCCGGCCTGTGCTTTCACGTAGTCCCAAAACGGGTTTGCGAAGATCAGGATCATCGAGACCACGAAACAGTAGATCGCGGTGGACTCGATCATGGCCAGCCCCACGAAGAGGGTGCGGGTGATGCGGTTGGCCTCGTCGGGTTGTTGCGCCATGGCGCTGAGGGCCTGGGCGACGGCGCGGCCTTCGCCGAGGGCGGGGCCGATGGCGCCGATGCCGATGGTGAGCCCCGCCGTGATGACGGAGGCCATTCCGATGATTCCGAGGTTATCCATTCTTATTGTCCTTTCGGGTTGGTTGTTGGCTTGTTGGGTTCGAGGAGCCTGGTTCGCCGGCCTGGTCGCGTTCCTGCCGGGCGCGCGTGGCGGAGCCGAGGTAGACGGTGGTGAGCACGGCGAAGATATAGGCCTGGATGACGCCGGTGAGCAGGCCGAGGGCCTGCATGACGACCGGGAAGAAGAGGGGGGCGACCGCCAGGAGGATCGCCACGATCTTGGCGCCGCTCATGACATTGCCGAAGAGCCGGACCGCCAGCGCAAGGGTGCGCGAGAGTTCGCCCATCACGTTGAAAGGCAACATGAGCGGGGTGGGCTGCACGTACTGCCGGAAGTATCCGGTCAGCCCCTTGTCCGCGATCCCGAAAATGGGCACCGCAAAGAAGACGCATCCGGCAAGGGCGGCGGTCGTCGAGAGCGAAGCCGTGGGGGGATGAAAGCCCGGGACCACCGAGAGGATGTTCGAGACGAGGATGAACAGAAAGAGGGTTCCGACGAACGGAAGATAGCGGTCCGGGTTCTGCTGGCTGACATCGGCAATCTGGCGCCGCATCCCGTCCACCACGATCTCGAGAAGATTCTGCCAGCGCGGAAGGCGGGCCCCGGCGGACAAGCGGCGCGTCACCAGCCATGAGCCTCCGGCGAGAAGCGCCATCACGATCCATGTGAAGACGATGGTGGCGTTGAGGTGGACGCCCCAGCCGTCCCAGAAGACGAACTCGTCCGGGCTGAGGGCTTTCATGTTGGACTGGGCGAGCATGATCTCAGGATTTGCCTTCGGCCCCGTCCGCGACGGCGGCATGGGAGGCGGCCCGGCGCAGCATCAGGAAACGCGCCGCCACGAATCCGCCCAAGGCGGCCACCGCGTTGCGCCAATCGCCTTGCAGGACGAAGAAGAACCCGGCCAGGACGAGCGAGAGCCGCAGCAGAGCGCTCACCGCGAGGAGAAGCGCCGGGCGCCGCGAGCGCGGCAGGCGCGCCACCGTGAGGCGCAAACCGCCGAAGAAGAAGAGACCAAGGGCCAGACCGGCCACCGCCGCGAGGCCCAGTTCCGGGAGAGACACGTTCATGAGGCGGGCGCGGGTTGGGACTCAGGGGCGCCGAGTTGGCGGCGCAGGAGCGGCTTGAGCGCAAACGGCGTGAGGAGGCAGGTGGCGAACGAGACCAGAACCATGGCCGAGAAGAGTTCCGGGGTGACGGCCCAATCGCCGAGGCGAAGGCCTTGGCTCATGATGATCATCGCGATCTCGGCCCGGGGAATCATGCTGACACCAAGAAGGAAGGCGCCCCCGGTCCCGAGGAAGAGGCGCGCGGGCAGCCCTGCGCCGAGGACTTTGCCGGTCATCGCGGCCAAGAGCAGACCTCCGGCGATGACAAGACTGGCCTGCAAGGCGCCTGGGCGGATCTGCAGGCCCATGTGGATGAAGAAGAAGGGCGCGAAGAAGTCGTGCAGGGGCGCGAAGGATTCCTCCAACCCGCGGACCTTCGGATCGGGGTTGAAGACGAGGCCGGCGAAGAAGGCGCCGATGGCCAGGGAGAAGCCGAGCGAGCCCGCCGCTCCCGCCACCATGACCGCGAGGCCAAGGGCGGCAAGGAGCAGCATCCCCCCGCGGTCGGCGCTATTCCCCTCGAAGAGCCTCCGCAGCCGCGGTTCGAGGTGGCGGGACAGAAAGAAGCAGACGAGGCCGAACAGAGCGAGCTTTCCGAGAACGAGCGCGACAGAGCGTCCGATGAGCGGGAGCACGGATTCCGCGTTGCCGGCATGAAGGGTCGGCACCACCGCCAGCAGAATCGCCAGCAGCACGACCCCGGAGATGTCGTCCAGTTCGGCGAGATCGAGCAGGAGCCCGCCTTGGCGCGTATCGAGCGCCTGGTTGTCCTGCCACACCGCGATCGTCACGCCGACGCTTGTGGCGGTCAACGCGGCCGCCACGATGAGGCTTGGAATGAGACCAAGTCCCAACAGCCACGCCGCCAGGAAGCCGGTGAGGCTGCTGGCGGTGAGGTCCCCGACCCAGATGCCGCTCGCCCGGCGGAGTTGCGCCAGGAGGTTTCCGATGTCCATGTCGAGGCCGACCCGGAAGAGGAGCATGATGATCCCGATGTCGGCCAGGAAGCGGAAGATCTCTGCGGTGGACCCGGTGATCCACGGACCGAATCCCTCGCTCAGGCGGAGAAGAAACCCGAGCAGGAGGTATCCCACCACGGCGGGGACCGCGATCCGCTTCGAGAGCAATCGCAGGAAGCTGCAGGCCACGACGATCCCGCCGATGATGAGCAGAAGATGGGTCAGGTCTCCTTGGTCAGTCATGGCGGCTTTCGCGTTGGATCCAGTACCAGGCGTTGAGGCACCCGATGAGGACGCCGAGGAAGAGGAACATGAGAGTCCACGAGTAGCGGCTGGGGAAGCGGGAGTCGATCCATGCGCCGAGGGCGATCATGAGGACGGTGGGGACGGCCACCGACCAGCCGACGAGGCCGAACATGCCGAGCCAGAAGGAGACGTCGCGCTCGCCTTCGCGGCGGGCCTTGAGGCGGCGGCGTTCCTTGCGTCCGATTTCGTGATCGAACCGGTCGGGCGGGTGGGGGTTGTCGTGGCGGTCGGGTTGCGTGGGAGGGTCAGGCATGGCGCTGGAATTCGATGAAGCGGCGGGCGAGGGCCGATTCGAGGTGGGCCATGGCGGAGCGGGCCCGGCGTTCTTCGTCGGTGCGGGTCAGGAACTCGTTTTTGACGGTGGCGCGGAGTTCGCCGAGGTGACGGCTGCGCACGGCGCGTCCGGTTGAGACGAGCACTTCGGTTCCCTGTTTGACGAGGACGCCTTCGTCGACGGCGACGAAGATTTCGGCGTGATCGTCGGGGCGGAGGTATGAGAGGAGGCCGGGGGCAAGGGCCGAGACGAAATCGAGGTGGCGGGGCAGCAGGCCGAAGGAGCCGTCGAGGGCCTCCGCGACCACCTTCGACACCGGTTCCTCGAGGAAGATCTCGTGCGGGAGGAGGATCTTAAGATTCATCGTCATCCTTGTGGTTTCCATGGTTGTGTTGTTCCACCTCGTCGATGGTCCCGATCATGTAGAGGGCACGTTCGGGGAGTTCGGAGAATTCGTCGTCGAGGATGCGCGCGCATCCGTCGAGGGCGTCCTTGCGGCTGACGAGGCGGCCTTCCTTGCCGGTGAAGGCCTCCGTGACGGCGAAGGGCTGGGTGAGGAAGCGTTCGAGGCGGCGGGCCCGGCGGACCGTGGCGCGGTCATCCTCGGAGAGTTCCTCCATCCCGAGCATCGCGATGATGTCCTTGAGTTCCTCGTAGTTCGCGAGCGTGCCGCGGACCCGCTGCGCGATCTCGAAATGGCGCTCGCCGACGACCTGCGGGACCAGCATCTTGGAGTCCGAATTGAGCGGGTCGATGGCCGGATAGAGGCTTTCGCTGGCGCGCTTGCGCGACAGCACGATGGACGCCGAGAGGTGGCCGAAGGTATGGGCGGCGGCGGGATCGGTGAAGTCGTCGGCCGGGACGTAGACCGCCTGCACCGAGGTGATGGCGCCGGTGTCGGTCGAGCAGATGCGTTCCTCGAGACCGGCCAGCTCGGTGCCGAGGGTTGGCTGGTAACCAAGGCGGGAGGGGATGCGCCCCAAGAGGCCGGAGACCTCCGAGCCGGCCTGCACGAAGCGGAAGATGTTGTCGATGAGGAGGAGGACGTCGGTGCGCCGGTCGTCGCGGAAGTATTCCGCCATGGTGAGGGCGGCGTGCCCGACGCGGAAACGCGCCCCGGGGGGTTCGTTCATCTGCCCGAAGACGAGGACGGTGTTCCGGAGGACGTCGGCCTCCTGAAGCTCGCGATAGAGTTCCTCGGCCTCGCGGGTGCGCTCGCCGATCCCGCAGAAGAGGCTCACCCCTTCGTATTGGCCCACCATGTTGTTGATCATCTCCATGATGAGGACCGTCTTGCCGACGCCGGCGCCGCCGAAGAGTCCGGCCTTGGCGCCTCGTTCGAGGGGGGAGAGGACGTCGATGGCCTTGATGCCGGTCTCGAAGATCTCGGAGGTGGTGGAACGCCTCCGGAGCGGCACCGGCGGCTGGTGGATCGACCGGCGCTCGGAGTCTTCGAGCGGCTTCCGGCGGTCGATGGTCTCGCCGAAGACGTTGAAGACACGGCCGAGGAGTTCCGGTCCGACCGGGACGCGGAGGGGTTCGCCGGTGTCCTCGACCGCCTCGCCCATCGCGAGGCCGCCGGTGGGGGTGAGGGCGATGCAGCGCACCGTTTCGGGATCGAGCTGCACCGCGACTTCGAGGACGATCGACTTTTCGGGGCCGGTGCGGAGGCGGGTCAGGAGGTCCGGGGCGCGCCGCGGGAAGCGGACATCGACGACGTTGCCGCGGCTCGAGACCACCCTGCCGGCGGGGCGGTCGCGGCGACGCCTTTCGGAGGAGGGCCTTGTGTCGGTCGAAGGTGGCATGTGTGTTCTGCGGCGGCGTGTTGCGGGTGGTCTTGCGATGAGAGGGGCGAGGGACCTCCGTAGCGGCGGATCATCACGGAGAGTTGCGGAAGAAGCGCTCCCCATCGACATATTTTTCGGCGATGATGGCGGCCGCGGCGCTCCATCCCATGGGGTGGGTTCCGCCGGGGGTGTGTCTCCGTCCGTGGACGTACTCGGGGAAGCTCCATGGCTCGCCGCCGGCTTCGAGCCGGTTGGCCCGGTGCAGGCTCTCGAGGTGGAGCCGGGCGCGGCCGGGTTCGTCCCGTTGTGCGAGGCTGGCCACGTAGAAGCCGGTGACGAGCGGCCAGAGGCCGCCGTTGTGATATTCGTGGGGGGCGTTCTTGAACTTGTGGGAGAAGGTCATCTGGAGGTCGTCCCATTTTTCGTCCTTCGGCGTGATAACGGGCCAGAAGGCGGGGAGAAGCAACATCTTTTCGTCGATCACCTTCTTGTCGAGGAATTGGTCGACCGCTGCCTGTTGGCGGCGGCCGGCCACCCCGAGGAGGGATGCGAGGGTGTTGGCCATGGCGTCGAAGCGGTATCCGTATCCGAGGGGCGAGAAGAAGGGCAGCCAGTAGTCGCCTGCCCGATGGGGCGCCGCCCGGCGCCCCTTTTCGCGAAGCACCTCATGGTAGACGTGCTCGGCCTGCCCGTTGTCGTCGCAGAGCCAGTAGTTGGCGCGGATGACGCTGCGGAGACGCGAAACGCGATCCTTCAGACCGTGATCCTCGGAGCGGTGCAGGTGGCGGTGAAAATGGCAGAATTGGCGCTGCGCCTCGAGGTAGAGAAGCTGGTCGTAAAGGACGTATCCGCTCTGAAGGTATTCGTCGGCCCAGTCGCCGGTGGGCGGAATGTAGAGCAACCCGCGCGTGTTGAACTCCGGCGCGCCCAGAAGAAAACGCACCTTCTCGAGCGGTTCGAGCATCCGTTTGAGAAACTCGTGGTCGCCCGTGCGGCGCCAGTACTCGCCGCAGGCGAGGACGAACCAGAGGCCGGCGTCGACCCGCCCGGCGGTGCCGCCGTAGCTGACGCGGCCGGTCCGGGGGTCGACGTTGCTGGGAATCTCGCCGTGTGGTCCCTGGTGGCGGGCGAGGGTTTCGAGGCTCCGGCGGCATCCCTGCACGAGCTCGGCGTCGCCGGTCAGAAGGGCCGCGAGCCCGATGATGCAGCTGTCGCGTCCCCAGACGCGGCGGTAGTTGGCGAGATCGGTCGGGGTGGCGAGGAAGCCGTGCTCGCTGTGACAACAGTGGAGCAGGTCGACCGCACGCCGGTACCCGTCGCGGCGGAGGTTCTCCCGCGACCGGTCCGAGGAGCCGGAAGAAGTGGTCATTCGTAAATCCTATGTAGGCAGTATTCGACTCTTTCGCTCACGCTGGGTGAAGGGTGCGCTCATGACCGTTCCGCCTCCGCGAGGCGCCGCTTGACCGGCAGCACCGAATCCGGGTTCAGGGAGATCGAGTCGATGCCGGCCTCGACCAGGAAGGCGGCGAAGTCGGGGTGGTCGCTGGGCGCCTGGCCGCAGATCCCGACCTTCGTGTCGTGCTGGTGGGCGCACTCGATCACCTGCCGGATGGAGCGCTTCACGGCCTCGTTGCGTTCGTCGAAGAGGCCGGCGAGTTCGGTCGAGTCACGGTCCACCCCGAGGACGAGCTGGGTCAGGTCGTTGGTGCCGATCGAGAAGCCGTCGAAGCGCTCCGCGAACTCCGCGGCCAGCTTCACGTTCGAGGGGACCTCGATCATGACATAGATCTCGAGGCCGTTCCGGCCGCGTTCGAGGCCGTTTTCCTTCATCACGCCGAGCACCTTGTCGGCCTCCTCGAGGGTGCGGCAGAAGGGGATCATGGCGGCCACATTGGTGAGGCCGATCTCGTCGCGGACCCGTTTGAGGGCGCGGCATTCGAGGTCGAACCCGGGCCGGTAGAGTTCGCTGTAGTAGCGCGAAGCGCCGCGGAACCCGAGCATGGGGTTCTCCTCCTCGGGTTCGAACTCGGCGCCGCCGATGAGGTTGGCGTATTCGTTGGTCTTGAAGTCGCTCATGCGGACGATGACGGGGTCCGGGTGTTGGGAGGCGCCGATGCGGGCGATGCCGCCGGCGAGGTGTTTGACGAAGTATTCGCACTTGTCGTCATATCCCCGGGTGATCTCCTCGATGCGCCGGCGCGCCTCGCGGTCTTCGAGCTGGTCGAACTCGACCAGCGCAAGCGGGTGGATCTTGATGATGTTGTTGATGATGAACTCCATGCGGGCGAGGCCGATTCCCCGGGCCGGGAGCCGCCACCAACGGAAGGCGGCGGCGGGGCTGGCGATGTTCATCATGAGCCGGGTGCGGATCTCGGGGCATTCCTCGAGGTCGATTTCCTGTTCCTCGTAGTCCAGGAGGCCCTCGTAGACGAAGCCCTGCTCGCCCTCGGCGCAGGAGACCGTGATCTCGGCGCCGTCCTTGACGACATCGGTGGCGTTTCCGGCCCCGACCACGGCGGGGATGCCGAGCTCCCGGCTGACGATGGCGGCGTGGCTGGTGCGGCCGCCATGGTCGGTGACGATGGCGGCGGCGCGTTTCATGAGGGGTCCCCAGTCGGGGTCGGTCATCTCGGTGACGAGGACCGCCCCCTCATCGAAGCGGTCGCTTTCGTCGGGATCGTGGAGGACGTGGGCCTTCCCGGCGGCGATGGCGTCGCCGACCGCGAGCCCCTCGCAGACGGTGGATCCCTTCCCCTTGAGACGGTAGGTTTTGAGAGCGCCGCTTTGTCGCTGCGACTGGACGGTTTCGGGACGGGCCTGGACGACGAAGAGGTCTCCGGTTTCGCCGTCCTTGGCCCACTCGATGTCCATCGGCTTTTCGTAATGGTCTTCAATCGAGCGGGCCCAGCGTGCGAGGGTGAGGATTTCGTCATCGTCGAGGACGTAGCGGGACCGCTCGCGGCGGCGCGTGTCGACATTCCTGGTCGATTTCGTCCCGCCCCTGGCGTAGATCATCTTCTTTTCCTTGGCGCCGAGGGTTTTCTCGATGATGGGGCAGCACCCGTCGGCCTCGAGGAGCGGTTTGAAGACGCGGTATTCGTCGGGATTGATGGTTCCCTGCACGACGTTTTCTCCCAGCCCCCAGGCCGCATTGATCACGACCACGTTCGGGAATCCCGTTTCGGTATCGATGGTGAACATGACCCCCGAGCCGGCCTTGTCGGAGCGCACCATCTTCTGCACCCCGACCGAGAGCGCCACCTCGAGATGGCTGAAGTTCTTCTCCTCGCGATAGGAAATGGCCCGGTCGGTGAAGAGGGAGGCATAGCAGCGACGGCAGGCATCGAGAAGGTCCTTCTCGCCGGAAATGTTGAGATAGGTCTCCTGCTGGCCGGCGAAGCTGGCCTCGGGAAGATCCTCGGCGGTGGCGCTGCTGCGCACCGCCACGTCGACCCCGTCGAGTTCGTAACGCTGTGAGAGCTCCCGGTAGGCCCGGCGGATGGCTTCCGCCGTTTCCTCGGGGAACTCGGCATCCAGGAAAAGCCGGCGGACCGCCTTGCCGGTTTCTTCAAGGGAGCGGTCGCCGGAACGGTAGGCCGAGAGTTTTTCGTCGAGGCGGTCGTTGAGGTTGTTGGCTTCGAGGAATTGCCGGTAGGCGCGGGCGGTGGTGGCGAACCCGGCCGGGACGCGGATCCCCTCGTCTTCGAGGGTGCGGATCATCTCCCCGAGGGAGGCATTCTTTCCGCCCACCTCGCCGACGTCGCCGGAGGTGAGGTCTTCGAGCCAGCGGAGTTCGGCGGGGTCGTTACCCCGGCCGTTCTCATCGTGCTCATTGGGTGTGTTGTGCGGCATGGACTTCGTTGGTGCAGGTTCCTTGCGTTTCGAACTCGGAGATGTTGTCGAGGGTCGTGTCGGCGATGCCTTCAAGGGCCTCCCCGGTCAGGAAGGCCTGGTGGCCGGTGATGATGACGTTCGGGAAGGTCAGGAGGCGCGCCAGTTGGTCGTCCTCGAGAACCTCGTTGGACAGATCGCGGAAGAAGAGGTCGGACTCCTCCTCGTAGACGTCGAGGCCGACCTTGCCGATGCGGCGCGACTTCAGGCCGTCGATGAGGGCGGGGGTGTCGACCACCGCCCCGCGGCTGGTATTGATGAGCATCACGCCCTCCCTCATCCTGCCGACGGCGTCGGCGTCGATGAGATGGTGGGTGTCCGGATTCAAGGGACAATGCAGCGTGATGATGTGCGACTCGGCGAGCAGCTCCGGGAAGTCGACGTATTGCAAGCCCATCGCGAGGCAGTCCTCGCTGGGCTGGACGTCGAAGCCGAGGAGGCGGCAGCCGAATCCGCGGAGGATGCGGGCCGTGAGAGCGCCGATCTTGCCGGTGCCGACGATGCCTGCAGTCTTGTCCGCCATGTCGAACCCGATCAGGCCGCCAAGCGCGAAGTTGCCCTCCCGGACGCGGTTGTAGGCGCGGTGCACGCCGCGGTTCAGGGCCAGCATCAGGCAGACGCTGTGCTCGGCCACGGCGTGCGGCGAGTAGGCCGGGACCCGCACCACGGTGAGATCGAGCCGCGCCGCGGCGTCCAGTTCGACGTGATTGAATCCCGCGCTGCGCAGGGCGATGAGACGGGTCCCGCCCCGGTGCAGGGCCTCGAGGACCGCCTCGCTCAGGATGTCGTTCACGAATGGACAGACGCAAGGGTGACCCCGGGACAGTTCCGTGGTGGCTTCGGTCAGGCGCGCCTCGTGGAAGGTGAGTTCGTGGGGAGATCCGGCCTCCCGATTGGCCTCGTCGAAGAAGGGGCGCTCGTAGCTCTTGGTGCTGAAGAGGACCGTTTTCATGGGCGCAAAGCCGCGGTGCGGGCGCCCCGGCGGCACCGTGAGCCGGCGCAGGTTCCCGCAACGGCGGTTTCCACCATGCTAGATCGGGGGTTTGCTCACCAGAAGTGGGACCGGCCCTCGTGGACACGTACGGCGCCGAATAATCTGAGATAGGGCAATGACGTACCGGAAGGCCCGAACCAACCATGCGGCGGGAGCGGTACGCGGAACCACGCATGCCCGGGCGCAGGCTGCAGTACGGACAGGTTGCCGGAGCCGGCAATTCACAGCCGGCCGGTTCCGGTTGAGGCTCCCGAGGAAGGCGCGGCGTGGCGCCGGCCGAAACATGTACATTTTCTTGCTGATCGTTGCCATCGGGCTGGGTGGGATCCTTGCAACCAAAGGCATCCGGAAGGGCAGCGCCCGATTGCTGACAGGGGGCGCCGTCATCCTGACGGCGACCGTGTTGTTTTTTGCGATGCTGAGCCTGTGGGGGGAAATGCTGTGGTTCGAAGCGGTGGGATACGGGCGACGCTTCTGGCTCGAACTTCTCACGAAGCTGGGACTGGTCCTGTTCGGCGGGGTGGCAGGGGCGTTTGTGGTGGCCCTCCTTGCGGGGCCGGTTTTCGGCGGGCCGAAGGTCGCGCGGGTCGCGGTTCCGGGGGTGGGTGTTTTGAGCGGGGCGGTGGCGGCAGCCTCCCACTGGGAGGTCGTTCTGAAATTCTGGCACCGCCTGTCGACCGGGACGCGAGATCCGATCTTCGGGCTGGACGTCTCGTTTTTCCTGTTCACGTTGCCGCTGCTCGAGGCCCTGTTCTGGTTGCTGACGGTTCTTCTGATGGTGGCAGGGGCGGTGGTGCTGATGTCGATGCTGGTCCGATTCGTCAGGGATTCGGAATCGATACCGGCGCTTTTGCGGAAGGTGGGGGCAGCCGAAAGCCACTCGCGGGCATGGCTGCGTCTTGCAGGGGTGCTGGCGCTGGTTTTGGCGTGGAAGCAAGTCCTGAACGCCTTCAACCTGATGTATTCGACCCACGGGGTGGTGACCGGCCCGGGTTGGACGGACGTGCACATCCGTCTTCCGGCGCACCTCGGACTTGCGGTTGTGCTCCTGCTGGCGGGCGGGGTCATTCTGTGGACATGCAGCCGGCGGCGTTTTCGCGACGGGGAGTGGCCGGCGTGGCGATCGCGGCGCGTGTGGGGTTTGCCGGTCGTGGCCGGGATGGTGTGGATCGTCGGCTTGGGAATCGTTCCGGCCTTGGCGCAATGGCTCTATGTGCGGCCGAACGAAGTCTCGGTGGAAAGGCCCTACATCGAGCACAACATCCGATTTACCCGCCTTGGATTCCGGCTCGACCGCATCGAGGAGCGGC
>Ga0180431_10001505_pt1 | contig 32591 bp, 45 predicted proteins | sample SS_ome_11_FD_132459 | JGI IMG/M metagenome (GOLD analysis project Ga0180431, IMG submission 132459) | Hypersaline lake sediment archaeal communities from the Salton Sea, California, USA - SS_1_MS_1 metaG | ecosystem: Environmental > Aquatic > Non-marine Saline and Alkaline > Hypersaline >... | reverse complement strand
TGGGAGGGCGACTCCGTCGTCGCTGTTCCCACCGAGCTCTCAATCCTGGAGCAGGACGGGGTTTACGTCGCCAGTGACTTCCTGACCCGGGACGGAGAGACCGAGCTGAGCGACGACTGGGACGCCGGACCGCACCAGATACTTGCAGAGACCTTTGAGTCCGATGTCACAACCGGGACAGCCCCGTTTACCGTGGCCAGTACAACCCTTGTCACCAATCTCAACGCCGACCTTCTGGACGGTCAGCAGTATACCGATTTACAGGCGGAGTTTTCCCCGATAGCGGGGTCGGCCAGTATTGTAACAGTGGGTACTATTGGTACCGGTGTCTGGGAAGGCACCGCTATTGATTCAGCGTACCTTGATCCAGATGTCATCCTCGCCTCCGAACTGGCCGCCTGGACCGGATCGGCGAACATCACGACGCTCGGGACTATCGATACAGGGACGTGGCAGGGGTCGGTGATCGATGAGGCGTACCTCGATGCCGACCTACTGAACCAGACCGAAGGGGATGCTCGGTATCTGCAACTCACCGGTGGGACACTGACGGGCGACCTTGAGATTCAGAAAGCTAGTGCTGCGCTTACTCTCGATGCAACGAGTTCTAATCCAGCATTACAGTTCCAAGAGTCGGGGGCTTTTCGGGGTTATCTGTTTTATTCAGTTTCTGGTAACGTTTTGACACTGAACACGGCAAACAGTGCTGGCTCTGCTACTGATAGGGTTCAGATTGGTGGCGAAGCCGACACCCCCAACCTGTCCTTCCTCAACCTCAATGCCATTCTCGCCACCGGGATAGACCTCGGGGCGAGCGGGACAGACATCGGAGACATCTACTGCACAGACATCTACCCGACGGATATTGAGGCCTCCGGCACCGTCCAGGCCGAGCACCTGTATTCGACGGATGATGCTCAGATAGACGACACCCTTTTCGTCACAACTATCGACCTCGGCACGAACACGATTAGCGACGGGAGCCTGACGGGAGCGTGGACAACCTCGGGAGACATTGACCCCGCCTCTGACGACGGCGCGTCTCTTGGTGACACTTCGCATCGTTATTCAACCGTCTACGCCTACGACGGGAACTTCGCGGATGATCTGTCGGTAACTGGCAACTCAACCTTCGGGCAACGCATCCAAGTCACCGGGAACGCCAGTCCTTCGAGCGGGACGGGTGTGGAGATAGGTTACAATTCTGGCGCCCCGGAGGGCATTATTCTCGCTTATGATCGCGATACTCCGGCCTATATAAATCTGAGGTATAACGCTCTCTCTCATCAATGGGACGTATCTGGAGTCGCGGAGTTGAACCTTGATGCGACACACCTTTATCCCGAAGCCGGGTCGGGGCTTACGCTTGGGAAAAGCACTAACAGATTTGCTGACGTTCACTCAGTTGACGTAACGGCCTCCGGCACCGTCCAGGCCGAGCACCTGTACTCGACGGATGATATTGTTGTAGATGATGCGTTCCGAAATGACGGGGCGTTCTTGGGGGCTTATGAAGCAAGTGCGGGTGCGTCTTTCTTTCAGAACTCAGGCGCGGGTGAAAACCGTTACCTCACTATATATGGAGATGTTAGTGGAGTCCCTGAGTACATACGAACTCGGATGCAGAACGATGGAAACGCCATCTTGGAGTCCGAGGGTGGGTTGATTCTGCGAGGGGCCGGTAGCACATTCTTACAGGCACAGGCGGTTGGTGCCCACGTCTATATTGATCTGGGCGGGACGCTATACGTTAGAGACTACGACGACTCCAACGCCAACCGCATGACCCTCGACTCCGCGACCGGCGACTGGTGGATCGCCGGGGACGGGGATATTGACGGAGACCTGAATGTAGACGGGGCCGCTGTCGTAGACGGGTCCTTGACTCTCGGTGAGTATATCTACCATCAGGGCGACGCCGACACCTACCTCCGATTCGAGACTGATGCCATTGGCCTGACTGCTGGCGGCGTCAGCTACCTGAGCATCGCGTCCAGCAAGCTGACCTTCCCGGCCAATGCCTACTTGTCCGAGTATCTCTATCATTCCGGAGACGTGGACACCTACTGGCAGTTCACACCGGATCGGATACGCGGATCAGCGGGCGGAACGGTCGGCATTGATCTTGAGACGAACCTGACCCTCTCCCCGGCCGGGGACGTGATCCTCGATCCGGCCGGCAACGACGTGCTACCCGCGACCGGGTACGACATCAACCTCGGGTCGCTTCCGAAGAAGTACCTGACGCTGCACGCCGCCGAGCTCTGGGTCGAGACCCTGGTGGCCCAGGACACGATCGCGACAATCGGCGGCCGGGTTCTCGTCGGGCCGACCACGACGCTGACGTCCGATCTCGGCTCGGGCGCGACCACGATCTACGTCAAGCACAACCAGATGGTGTCCGGCGATCGCGTCTACATGGAGGCCGACGGCAAAGTCGAGTTTATGGCCGTCACGGGCGGCCCGACCGGGACCGGTCCCTACGCCTACACCGTGACCCGGAACCTAGACGGCACCGGGGCGAACGACTGGTACGCTGGGGATGCCGTGTTCAACACCGGCGCGGCCGGGGATGGCTTCATCGACCTCTACTCGTACTCCGGCGTGACGTCCGGGACCACGGGGCCGACGATCGTCGGCAACGTCCGCAACTCCACGATCTACAACGACTGGACCGAACACTGGGCGATCGGGAACCTGAACGGCATCTACGGGTACGGGACGGACACCTACGGGGTCGGGCTCGGGAAGTACTCGACGACGACGGCCTACATCACGATCGATGCGACGAACGGGTACCGGATCCACGGCAGTGACTACGTCGTGGCCCAGTGGGACAACGACGGGGACATTCACTTCTACGATAGCGACGAGGACGAGCGGATCTTCATCGGCGACTTCGTCGAGGACACGGACTTCGGCATCAAGATCATCGACCACGGTGGTCTCTGGGTTGTCAGCGGTCAGGCGAGCGACACGGGCGGCTGGGGAATCTACCTCCAGGACGCGGGCATAACGCCCACAGTTGACACCTTCAACCGCAACGCGATCTACGTCGACTGGAGCGATACCGAGACCGGCAACGACGCCGCGATCATTAACGCCGAGCTCGCCACGTCTGGTGAAGTAACCGGCCAGATCGCCGGCATCTTGCTGACGGTCGGGGCCTACGACGAGGTGTCCGCTTCCGATCCCCGATACGGTTACTACATCAATCTCCAAGGATACACGAGCGGCGTGACGCATGGCGTGCACTCGATCGTCTACGCCCCCGATTCGAGCGGCACGGTCTATGCCGGATACTTCGACGCGAACCAGACAGGGGGCGGCGGGGACAACCCGGCAGGGGCCTACGGGCTGTATGCGGACGGGATCGGCGGTGCCCTCTACGCAGCCGGGGACATCTATCTGCACACCAGCACTATCCTGAAGTGCGCCGGATCCGGCAACGACATCGGCGAGAGCGGGACGCGGTTCGCGACGGTGTACGCGGATGATGGTGACTTTTCTGACGACCTGACCGTCGGGGACCAGCTCAACATCGGCGACAACATCGTCTTCACCGGCTCCTACGGGCTGATAACGACCAACACTTCCGACGGGTCGGACACGAAGTATCTCGCTATCGCCGGCGGTGGAGCGGTCGGGAACACGCGCGGAGCGGACTTCTACCTCTACGGCAACGAGCACGGCTCGCACCCCGGCCGGGTGTTCCTGCGTACCGGAGCGATCGTCGGGGCGTACATGGAGTTCGAGATCAACGGCACGAAGTTCTGGATGGACGAGGATAAGTTTTACTCGGACTCCGATCACGACCTCGGCCGGGCTGCCGACCCGTTCGGGACCGCCTACGTTGCGGGGGTTGACCTCGGGACGAACACGATCACCGATGGCAATCTGACAGGTGCCTGGACAGGGATCACGAATCTTACCGCCACGGGCACCATCCAAGCCGAGCACCTGTACTCGACCGATGACATCGAGGCCGACGGCGATCTGGATGTAGCCGGCGACGGGCAGTTCGGCACAAGCTACGTCGTCAATATCGCTGAGTCGGGTCTTGCGACAGGCGCGAACATCTACGCCACCTCAACGCTTTATTTCGGCACTACGAGCAACCACCAGGTTCGGTTCTACACAAATGATGTCTATCGGTGGGCGGTGGACAATGACGGTACGTTCTTCCCGGGAGACGCAGCTTACGACATTGGGAAGAGCGGCGATCGCGTGGGAACGATCTACTCGCAGGACATCGATCTTTTGGGTGACCTGACAGTCGGTGATGACGCGTACTGGGCCGACGGTGGCCGGGCCTACTTCGGGTCCGACGACGATATGGCGATCTATCACGACGGCTCGAACGCCCATATCAGCAATGGCACAGGCACTCTGCACGTTAACTACACGGCCGAGGGGGATGTGCAGTTCTTCGCTGGCGCGACCTCGGGCGAGAACCCGGTCGTGAAGATGTGGGGCTACGACACCGGGGAGTCGGCGGCGCGGTACGGGCAGCTCTCGGTGCTCACCAACGGGTGGTTCAGCGTCGAGGCACAGCAGGCGCTCCTGCTGATGTCGGCCGCCGCGACCTCGATGTACTTCCGGGCGGGCGGGACGTACTACTGGCAGGACCGCGACGACTCGGACGCGAACCGGATGACTCTGAACTCCGCGACCGGTGACCTGTGGCTCTATGGGGACCTCGATGTCGATGGAGACCTTAATGTGGATGGGGCCGCCGTTATAGACGGGGCTCTGACTATCGGCGGGTATATATACCATCAGGGCGATCTTGATACCTACCTACGATTTCAGACCGACCAGGTCGATCTCTGTGCTGGCGGGAGCGTTTTCCTATCAGTAGACACCGATGGGGTCTCAGCCGCTGGCGGACAACTTTATGCGACCAGAGATGCCGATGAAACGGCCCTTTTCCATACGGAGACCGCAGCGGCAAACACCATTCTGACCGGACTAACTCTCCGGCGCGCGGTGTCGAGCGGCAATGGCGCTGTCGGTCTCGGAATGGCACTCGATTTCGACATGGAGAACGATGCCGGCGGATCGGTCACGGATGCTGCACGAATTCTGGCTACGTGGACGGACGCAAGTCAATCCTCCGAGGACTCCCAGATCGAATTCTGGACCTACGCAGGCGGTTCTGGAAACAAAGCAATGTACGTGACTTCTGACGGAAAGCTCTACGTCGACGCCAGCACGAATTCCACCTACGCAGACGATAAACACCCTGTCGGGACTTTCGACGAATACGATGACGCCGCCCTGGCTGAGAAGTTTGCCAAGCGGACCATCGGGGGATGGACCACACCGGAGGATATCGAAACTCTGGAGCGGCTCGGCATCCTGGTCCCGAAGGGCCAGGGCTTCCGTGGCCATATGATTGACACCTCCGCACTCTTCCAGCTCTTCGCCGGCGGCATCTACCAGAACGCCTACCGCATGTCCTCGATCGAGAGAGAACTCAACCAGGCCTGGCGGAGGGTCGATCAGGAATCCGCGCGACGGGAAAAGCTCGAGGAAGAGAACGAGGAACTGAGAGGGAAGCTGGAATCATTCGAGGAACGACTGACCCGCCTGGAGAAGGCGGCATAGGAGGAACCGATGGCAGAGATACGGAATGTGCGCATACAGGTTACGCCGGATGGCGACCTGAAACTGTTCCCCCTGGACGGGGACACCATTCACTTCAACGGCGAATATCGGGTGGAGAACAATCTTCCGGCATCAGATGACACCGAGGCGGTTGTCTTTCATCCGCAGTCGTGGGCTGCGTCGTCTGCGGAGATCCACGCCACCTCGCCGCGAATCGTGGTAGAGGAGGAAACCGACTGATGGCAACGAAGGAAGAAGGACAGGCCAAGTACGACGAACTGCGATCGGTTATCGCCAGCGGTGTCCGGAAGGCACGCGGAGCCGAGCGATTCGCAAAGCGGGCCGAAGAGATCATCGCCGAGATCGCAGCCGATGCCGACCTGAAGACGAAGATCCAGGCCTGCATCGACGCCGGGCCCGACTCCCTGACCGGTCTGAAGAGTCAGGTCACCGGCCTGCGTGCGATCGCCGACGTGGCGGCTGAGAAGTTCCCGAAGCCCGAACCGGCAGCAGCGCCTGAGGAAGCCTGAACCCGAGCACTCAACCCGAGGAGCAGAATGCAATGAGTGAGAAGAAACGTCCGCCCGCGGCTCCCAAAATGAGGGAGATCGGCGAGTTCAACCAGGTCCTGGCGGCTCTGGATGGTCTCGCCAGCCAGGAACCCCGATTCCTTCAGCAGGCAGCGAATGCCCTGAAGGCTCTGGAGAAGATCGAGTCCGACGGCAACAAGAAGCTGCGGTTCCACAATTACCTGAACTACGCCGACGGTGAATCGGTGGAGAAGCTGGAACGTGACCGGGCTCAGATCAAGCTCACCATGTCCAAGCTGCGCGGTGAGTATACCGAGCCCCTGGGCGAGGAGCTGCGCAAGAAGACCATCGCGGAGCTCAAGGACTATGCCGAGGCTCTCGGCCTGAACCCGGACGGACTGCCGAAGCGCAAGGCTGACATCATCGATCTGATCGAGAAGCAGTTCGCGGATGACGAGGGGGAGGGCTCGTAACACAGAACGGAACAGCGGGGTGGTAGCATGCAGGACATCACAGGCCTGAGCGAGGTCGTCTCTCATTACGGCCCCTGGGGAATCGTGGTCTACCTGATTCTCCGCGAAGGTGGCAATGTCATCGTGCGACTGATCAACGGCGACAGGCGAAAAGAAAACAACGGGAGCGGCACCATAAAGACGCTGGCCGATGCGCAGAAAGCCACCGCCGAGGTGATCGAGCAGCTCAACAGGGACGGTTCGGAGGCCCTGAAGGTCCACAAGGCTACGAATAGGGGTTGGCAGGTCGGTGTCGAGAAGCGTCTGGACAATCACAGTGAGCGCATTGATGAGGTGGATAATGGAGCGAGACAGGTGCGCGATCTGATGAACGGCCTGCTGATGGAGCACCGTACGCATCACCCCGAATCTCAAGTCGGGAGGGGATAATCATGATCTCCGAACTCGTGAGAGACGAGGAGGGGCGTCTCAGTAGTGCCAGGTGTTCGTTCTGGCTGACGCTGCTGGTGGCCCTGATCCTGATCGTGCTGGCAGCGCTGAAGATGGTGGAGATCTCGGCTGCAGCATATGCATTGCTTGGTACGATCTTCACCTTCACCTGCGCCTGGGCAGCGGGCCCGAGGATCGCGAAGTACGTCGGGCCCCAGATCGGCCGGGTGGTGGATGCGATCGGGAAGGCGAAGGATGATCGCCGGCTTCCGGATATCCGGCGGGATGACGAGAGCGGTCAGTGATGGCCCGGCTCACGTTTCACCCTGCGCTCCGACGGACGATCAGAAATGGAGCATGGCACGAGACGACCCGGGAGGATCGCCTCGGGGTGATGATTCACTTCGATGCCTCTGCCTCCGATGAGGGGGCGATAGCCTGGTTCCAGGATTCCCGCTGCCGGGTGAGCTACAACTACCTGGTCCTGGACGACGGCTCCTATGTTGAGATCGCTCCGCTCTCCGCCCGGGCCTGGCATGCAGGTGTGTGCCGGCCGTCTCATGACGGTCTCGCCTACAAGGATGCGAACTCCGCCTTCTACGGGATCGCCGCAGCTACCAACCTGAAGCACTCGGTTACCGGTCTGCAGCTGCTCACGATCGCCTACTTGGTGCGGAAGCTCTACCAGAAGCACAGTTGGAATCCCCTCGAGGTCTGGCGGATCGTCGGGCATTCGGATGAGTGCTGGCCGCGGGGGAGAAAGGTGGATCCGGTCGGTCTGGATCCGGATCGGCCGATCCTATCTGTGGAGGCGGTGCGGAACCTCGCGCCGATGATCGTGATATGAGATCCCGATTCTGGCCCGTCCTCACCGTGATCCTCGCCGCTCTCGTGGTCTGGGGAACCTTCGCTCGGGCCCGGAAGGAGAGCGAGATCCGCGCCTGGCAGCGTCAGGCGGCGCTGAACGACTCCCTGCACCAGATCGAAGCCGGCAGATACCAGCGGGCAGCCGTCGTCCTCGAGCGTGAACGAGACCTGCGGCACACGCTCCAGGACTCCCTTCCGGATCTGCACCGGGAGCTGCGGCGCCTGAGGGCGAACACGCGGGACTACATCAGCACGATCGCGCAGCTGCAGGACCTGGTGGCCGAGGGATCCGCGACGGACACTGTCTACGTCTCGCCGGCAACGGGCGACACAGTCCACCGGGTCGACTTCGAACACACCCAGCCGGGTATCCGGATCCAGGGCTTCACCATCACGCCTCCGCCGCGGTATCAGCTGCGGGCTCAGTTCGATCCCATCCCCATGCATATCGTGGTCTCGGAACTCCGCAACGGATCCCTGCAGGCCAACGTGGAGGTCCCCCCCTGGGTAGACATCAGTTCCCTCGATACCCGCATTGTGAGACGGCCGAAGTCCTGGCTGAGAAAGAACCACCCCTGGATCATGTCGGTCGGGCTGCTGGTGATCTGGGAGTGGATCCGGCCATTCTGACAGATATCTGACAGGGATTGTCATGACCGTGCGTTACTGTGCATGCCCTTGCGCAACCTGATCATCGGCGGGAGGCCTTTATTTCCTGCGCTCTGACGGCCGAATTCGATGTGAATCCGCATAGGTAAAGGATAGGCGAAAATGGCGGGTAGCATTTCTCCGGAGCAAGAGGTCGTGAGTTCGAATCTCGCCCGGGGTACCATCTAACTCTTTGACAGGTACGATGTTAAGCTGGGGCGCTCAGGGCGCGACAACCTGAGCGCCCTATTTTTCTGACGGATTTCTGACAGCCGGCGCAATGAATCCCACGTCGAAAACCACCCTTTCGGCCTCTGTCTGCAGGTGCTGATCGGTCAGGTGGCTGTAGTGTTTTTTTAGCACGGGCTCTGAAGTTCCAACGATTGAGGAGACTGTTGAAACCGGCACACCGCTTTCGAGCGCGCGGGTCACGTACGTGGCCTTGAAGGTATGCAGGGATCCCTTGATCGGAGGGGGCGGCTGCTCGCCGGCTTCCTGGGCCGCCTCCTCGTTCTTGCGGTTGATCCGATCGATCAGGCGAAGCAGGTGGCGCAGGGTAATCTTCCTGGTCGTAAAAGGTGCGGCGCCACCGAAGACGTACGGGCGGCTCTCGACGTGCCGCTGCAGGATCGTTCTCAGGGCCTCAGTGAGCGGGACCTTGCGGACCCGGCCGCCCTTGGCGTTGCGGACCTCAATGAAGTTCGGCCCTACATCTTCCCATTGCACAGCCAGTGCCTCAGATATCCGCATGCCGCTGTAGAGCAGGAAGAGCCAGAGATCCCGGTGCCGAGGATCCCCGCGGACCTGATCGAATATCTGGGCCAACATCGCATCGCTGAAGATGTACTTGCGTGCATCCTGGACGTTGAGCGAGATCCCGGTGGCCGGGTTCCTGGCGATGAGACCGTTTTTCAGAGCCCAGTTGAGGGCCGTGGTGATCACCCGCCTGTCCTGGTCGATGGTCGCCGACGATTTGCCTGCTTTCCGCCGTGAACCCAGGTATGCCTCGACGTGCTGGCGTGTTATCTGTCCGACGCGAGAAACGTCCAGGCGGCCGATGAATTTTGTCAGCGTCCTCTCGTCGAGCGAAGTTGTCTTCGGGTCTTTCTTCATCCGAGAGTAGCTGAGGTAGGCCTTCAGAAATTCCTCCACTTCCGGATTCTTCGGATACCCGAGGCCCCAGTGGATGATCTCATCCTCTTTCTGTGACCTGATCCTTTCTGCGATCCGCCTGTCCTTCGTCCCGGTGGATTTCCTCAAGCGCTTGCCAGTGGGGGAGAGCGCTGCCGGGATGTCGACATACCAGTACTTGCTCCGGGAGCACTTGTAGAGACCGACGTGGAGCATGTTATGGGATCATATACGTTGAATGAGCGATCACATATTCTCCTCTGCTTGAAGTATCGTTGCAGAGCTCTCCGTTGACTAATATGCTGGCGCGAACGCTTCCGGTGGCTCCTTTATTCTGGGCCATTACCTGAGCGAAAAATCCGCTTGAAGCTGTAAAGGATAGTTCCCATGGAAGATCGGCTTCGGCAATCTGCGCAGTGCCCCCATCAGGGTCAGTATATGTAAGCGAAACGGACACGGCTGATCCGGTTACGCTATATTGAAGTTCATAACTAGCGGGGCTGAGATCTATCAGCCCTGAAGAAATAGCTAAATATGCAAGAACACCTGCCAGAACGATGAATATCAATAGAGACAATGAACCGCCGAGCGAGAAGCTCTGCTGTGAGGGCTCATTGGCCTCCGGTTGAAGCCGTGATTCGTCGGTTCCTTCTCCCTCCAACATCGATCCGCAGTGCTTGCATTTGATGGCGTCGTCTTGGATTTCTTCTGCACAGTATGGACAGGTTTTCATTGAACGTCCTCCCTGTGATAGGCGTTATCGCGAAGAATTAACCCGCTTTCTGGGGGCGCGATCCATAACCGAATGTTACCCAGATGCTACTGGAATACATGTCGACTGTGATTCCGTATGCCGTCAAAGATCCTTCAAGGCGATGGTACCTGACGCTTATTGAAACAGGGGGCGCGAGAACGAGAAAGCCCGCACCATAACCCAGACCACCCTTCACAGTAAAACCTTCTTCATGATCGAATCTCCACCAGGCATAGTTGACTGTCGGGTGAACGAATATCCAGGAGTCGGAGTTTGCGGACCCCGCAGCCAGACACAATCCCGCCCATGCGACATTCTGAGACACCTTGTTGCCCGTGCCCGAGACCGAGCGAGAATGGGACCCGTCATAGCCGGCGATGAATCCGAAGGTTCGACCCCAGAACATTGCCTGACTGCTGATGGAGAAGCCGGTATCCACTTTAACGTCTTCCCCGGTCTCGTCCGAGCATATGTTCCCGAAGGTTGCACCCAGGGTGATGGTTGATGCCGCTAAAGTGCCGACAGTGTCAGGAATGGCAGATTGTGCGGCAACCGAGAGGGGCAACATTAATGACACGAGAAGCGTAGATGTATACCTCATGATTTCCTTATCGGATCCTCACAGTATTGGAGTGCCTACCAGAACAGCCTTTCTCCATCCTTCCCATTCGCGGTAATCCCTGAATGCATCGTCTCCGTAGTAGAGCCAGATGGCCGATCCTCCGGGATCCTTATAGGTGAGCGGAGAGAGATTGGTGCAGCTGACACCCCCGTAGCTGGTGCCGTTGTATCCGTTATGCCACCAGACAGCTCCGAGGGATCCCACCTTCTGATAGAACGTTCGGTAGATTCCCGTGATGTCAATCGACGTCGATGCTCCATTAGACCAGAAGTATGTGTAGTTCCCGCTCAGGGTCATTGAGAATGCGAGTTTGTCATCTTCTGGCCAGGTGTCCGGTCCGTTGTAGTACTCAACGGCTGTCGATTCTAACGAAACGACGATCGAGTCGATGCCTACGCTGTCGATCAGGGCATAGGTGGCAGTCCAATCGTATTCGGTGAGATCGTGGAAGAAATACAGGGGGGAACTGAGGTTGAGATCCCCGGCAGAAACATGAACGTTTGTTTCGATTTCAGAGCCCGACATCAAGGTGTCACCAGCGATTGATATGAATTCATGATCGGTTGTGATCTCTACGTCCCCACCCGTCCAGATCACTGCATTGCCATACTGATCCTCACACGTGATCCAGTCTGACAGAACCAAGGGCTGATCCACGAAAGCTCGTATCGAATTGACATCGATATCAAGTTCTGCCGGCGGGCCTGGCTCGGCCGTTGCCTCGAAGGTTTCATACACGACCGGGGTTCCGTCCGAGCGAACTGCGCGGGCCTGCATACGCTGGGCTCCGGCGGTCACTCCGAGCGCCCAGAGATCTGCAGCCCTCCCCAATGTGTCGGTCAGGGCGCTGCCGGCGTAGACGGATCCGCCGCCCTCGGTAACCACGAAATTAATCAGGACGCCGGGGATTGGATTCCCGATATCCTGCGCCCCCCCAGGCGCCCGCACCTCCACGATGCAGGCGTCGGGGAGCGTGTCTGTTACGGCCGCAATCTGGCCATTGCCCTGGATGATGCTCAGGTTTACTCCCTGAGCGAGGATGGCATCGGTGTCGGGCCCGGGGTTAGTTGGGTTTGATTCTGATGAACATGAAATGAGAAGAATAGTCGCGGTAATCAGTGGTAACGCCTTCATGGTCTCCCTTCCAGATCGTTCGGATTCCGGTTTTCAGTGGTATTGTTCTCTTGAGTGCCATCACCCCCCGTAATTGATAGTCAGGAGAATATGCGGCCGACTTGGCCGCCGCCTCAGCCACCCTCCTTTTCTGTTTCGGTCTTTCGCTTGATGTCGGATAAGAAATTTTCAAGGGCGCGCTGGCCGCCCTGCTCTGCGGCCTGTCTGATGTAGTCGGCTACTTCTTCTGAGACGCGGCCACCTCCGACTGAGATCTGAATGCCTTCGTATTCGGCGATGATCTCGGCCATGGGGATATCAAGTGCTTCAGCGACTGCCTGAAGCTGGGGCCAGTCCGGGAATGTATGCCCGCGCTCCCAGGAACTGATGGTCTCTGCTCGTATTCCTGAGAGAGCTGCCAATTCCTTTGCCAAGAGCCCGTGCTTGTTTCGCAGCCGTCGAATTGCATCGCCCATTCGCTGCTTCTCTTCTGGGCTCATAATCTTGGTGTCCTTGCGCTTTTCGGGCATGCGGTAATACTCACCGAGATTTCGCTGATGCGCAAGAAGCAAGCCGGGCAATTCAGTCACCCCTGAAATGAATTTCCACTGCCGCCATTTTTCACTTGCGCGCACGCGTAAGTTACTTTAGACTGCGCCGTAGCTATGAAAACTACGACAGAACAATTCATCGGAACGCGCGAGGCCGCGGAAATCATCGGCATGTCCCAGCGTTGGGTTCAGGTCGAATCCAAGCAGGGGGGCCGGCTCCACCACCTCGCGCACAATGTCGATGCTGGTCGCTGGTTCGTCTACCTCCGCTCCGACATCGAGGCTTTCGCGGAGGAATACCGGGCGGCCACTGAGCCTCAACCTGTCTGACACCCTCCGGGGTGTCAACGGCACTCCAGCGTGAGGAGGTGCCACGATGAAACATACTGATGAGGAACTCGCCCGGATGCTCGCCTCGAAGGCGCGGCGCCCAGACCTTCCAACCGTCAAGCGGGTTATCCAGGAGGAGTGGGGCAGCACACTCTCGCGCGATATCATCATGCATGTCCTTGGCGTTTCCCGCCGAACTGCCTACCGCCTCTACGAACCTGACCAGCCGCCGCCGCACCCCTTCCAGATCCTCGAACTACACCTGCGCCTCGAACTCCCCCAAATCATGAACGCCTTCTACCGGGACATGGGATTGCCCTGGTGGACGGTGCCGAGAGTCATCTGGGAGAACAGCGTGGATCCGGAGGCGCGGGCCCGGATCGAACTGGAGGGTATGCAAAGCGCAGATGATCAGGCGCGCACCGTCGAGGAGGTCCTGGCCGACAACGTAGTCACCGAGGATGAGGGCCGCCTGGTGGATCGGGTGACCGAGGAGGCCCACCGTGCGATTGCCCGCATGGGATCCCTGGCGAAGGTCGAACGATGACCTGGGCTCAGCGGATATGGAGGGAGATCAGGCGGGCGTGGAAACGGGCCCGCCTGGTGGCTGGCGGGGCATCCGCAATCGAACGGGCGACCCGGGCCTACGTCAACAGCCGGGAATACCGGGAGGCACGAGCGTGACGCAGAAGTGGTTCAGCCTCAAAGAGACCGCGAAGCACTTCGGCATAAGCGTTGACACCGTTCGTCGCTGGCGGCTGAGAGGTCTCATACCGTCAGAGGCGATGATAGAGGTGGGGGGGTTCCGCAAGTACGACATCAGAGAGATCGAGAAACACCTGACGACGAAAAGGCGCCGAGGCCGACCATCGACTCCGGCGCTGCAATCCCTAGCGTGAGGGGAGAACGATGACAGAGGCAACTTCAACACTCCCGGTTCCTGCGGAGCTCCAGCATGCTCCCTCGGACGAGGAGATACAGCAGATCCGGAAGCGCGGCACCGCAGTAGTCGCGTACCGGAAGGAAGTGAACGAGATCTTCCGAACACTCGAGGGGATGGAGTGGGGATCCGGGACGAGTGCCGTAAGGGGAACTCAGTTCTCAGAGCAGACGCGGTATGCCCTGGCGGTGTTCTGCCGGATCACCGGTGCGAACCCACTCACCCAGGTCGATATCTTGGGAGGCAAGCCCTACCTGAACGCGGCGTTCTGGTCCGACAAGATCAACCGGAGCCCACACTTCCACCACTTCGATCAACGCGATCTCTCGCCCTCAGTACAGGCAGCCCACGAGGACAAGGCGAAGCAGCTGCGAGAGATGGCGAAGGAGATCAAACCGACTGACGAGGCAAAGGCCGCGGAGTACACCACCCGGGCATTCGAAGCCGAGGAGATGGCCGAGGAAATCCGGGACGCACGTGTCAGCTGGAGCCCACCGGCATGGGCGGAGGTGGTGATTGAGACCTCGATCTACCGGTTCATCGACGCCGCTCCCCTCGAGAAGATCCGCGCCGGTGAGATCACCGATCTCAATTCCTGGCTCATCTGCGTGCGTGAATGCAACTGGGCTGGTGGGCGACCGAAGGAGAAGAAGAAGAACCGGCAGACCGGGAAGGAATACGAGTATCAGCCGGATCCGGTCGGTAACGCCGAACCTGCAAAGACGGCACGGACGCGGAGCCTGCGTCGGGCCTCCACCCGGGCATTCGCTGCCTGGGGGCAGGACTACGAACAGCAGGTCCGGAAGGCCGAGGAAGCGATCGAGGCCGAATTCGAGATCATCACCAACGGGAATACAGACGGAGCGCCAGCCGCTGGCGAGCCTCAGGCGGTACACACCGGCAACGGTGAGCCCGAGGCAGCGAGAGAGGAGGGGGCGGTCGATCTCCCGGAGACCGGGAGGATCTCCGAGGAGCAGGAAGAGCCTGAGGCCGCTCCCTCCGAACCGGAAGCCTCCGAGCCCTCCTGGAATGAGGAGGACGACCGAAAACGCCTCTTCGCAACACTGCGAGAGGCGGGGATCGAGGACCGGAAGGCCTGGCAGGCCGAGCATGGGCTTCCCGAATCCACGAAGGACTGGGGCCCGGATGAGTACCAGCGGGCCTTTCAGGAACTCACAGCGGGGCCGATCTCAATGTTCAAGGACGGTTGTGAGGTCCTCGGTCTGGATCCCGCCGCAGTTGCCCAGGAGGTTCTCGGCCACGAGCCCGACACCCTGAAGGACTACAACCTCCTCAACAACCACCTCGCGACCCTGGCAGACGGGGAAGCCCAGCAGGACCTCCTGTCATGAGGGGGGCAGCCACTTCCGACCTCCACCTGGGATTCCGGGCGTTTTCGGCCATGATCGACGGCCGGAATGCCCGGGAGGTGGATGTCGAGCGCGCATGGGCGCAGGCGGTCGATCGGATCTGTGAGGCAGGTCCGGACTTCGTGGGGATCCCCGGGGATGTCTTCCACCATCCCCGGGTCGGAATCCACTCCGTGAAGGCCTGGCGGAACGGGATTCTCCGGATAGTAGAGGAGACCGAGGCGGAGATCGTCATCGTGCAGGGCAACCACGATGCGGCGAAGACCTCCGAGACCCTCTCACCGATCGTGATCCCGGATGATTACGCCCGGGTTCATATCCTGACCGAGCCTGGCCGGGTACGGTTCGAGACGTCCACCGGTGAGAAGGTGGCGGTGGCATGTTTTCCCTTCGTGAAGCTCGGCCAAGAGTTCTCCTACAAGCTCGAGCCCGCAGATGATGCGGACACGAACATCCTACTCCTGCACGCCGCGGTAAAGACCTCTGTCGACGGAAAGGCACTACCCCATTTCTACGGAGGGGCAGGAGCCCTCGACATGGGCCGGGAAGCCGACCGCTGGGATGCGATCATCGTCGGCGATTACCACGAGTACACCCAGCTGGTTCCCGACCGGATCGTTCTCTACCCCGGTTCACTCGAACGGACCTCCTCGAATATCTGGAACGAGCATGATCCGAAGGGCCTGGTGTTCTTCGACACGGCGAACCAGACGCACGAGTTCGTGACGGTCTCCACCAGGGAGATGGTCGACCATGTCTTCAGATCGAACGAGGAGGAAGACGAGGATTACGTCTACATCGACGCGATCGACGCTGAGAGCGTGAACTCGGAACTCCTCCGCCTCCTCGATGGAGGGTACATCCCCGAGGACAGCATCTTCCGCGTCAAGGTCGACAACTTCCCCCGCGGCGATCGCGACCAGATCGACTGGAAGCTGGTCCGCGAACTCAAAGCCCACTGCCTCCACTTCTATCTCGATCTCCGATACGCAGAGCGCACAGCAACCGATCTCGGCGACCGCCGGGACGGGGCGGGGCGTTCCCTACGCGACGAGGCCGTGGCCTTCCTCGAGGAAGACCCGCCGGAGGTCCGGGACTGCGCCATGGGCTACCTCTTCCCACCGGAGGAGGAGACGGAGGAGGTGCCGGCATGAAGCTGATCAGCTTGAAGCTGGAGAACTTCCGCCAGCACGCGGATACCGAGATCACCTTTCCGATTACCGGACTGACCGGGATCCTCGGAGCGAACGAGAGCGGGAAGAGCACGGTCGTCGAGGCAGTCGAGTGGATCCTGTTCGGCGCCCGGGCCACCCGGGGAACGGTGAAGAGCATCCGCTGGACCGGCGCCACAGGCCGTCAGATCGCCCGTGGCGAGCTCGTGTTCGAAGTGGGCGGGACGGTCTACCGCTGCAAGCGCACCGAGAATGACGCCTCGCTGAAGATCGAGGGCCAGGCGACACCTGTCGCCGCGAGCATCAGCGGTGTTGATTCGATGATCCCCCGGATCCTTGGGATGGACCTCGACGAGTTCAGCGCCACCTACCTCTGCCGGCAGAAAGATCTGAACCGGCTCTCCATCATGGGCGGTACCGATCGGAAGCAGTTCGTGCTGAAGCTCATGGGGGTGGGGAAGGTCGACCAGGCGCTGAGATCCTGCAGGGCGACGAAGAACGCCCTGAAGAACGAGGTGCAGGGATTGAAGGAGGGCCTCGGGGAACGGGAGCCGCTCGAGGAGGAGAAGCGGGTGGCCCAGGCTGTGGAGGCTGCCGAACAGTCTGCACACCACGAAGCGGAACAGAAAGTAACCGACACCGAGGTTCAGTACACCTCGGCGAAGGAAGCCCTCGATACTTCCACGGAGAAGCAGAACCAGCACCGGGAACTGGAGCAGAAGCGCACCCAGGCATCGGGCGAGATCAACTCTGCCGAGCGTGAGCTCACCCGCCTGAGGAACGATGAAGAGAAGGCCACGGAGGCCCGGGAGAGGGTTGCGAAGGCGGACGAGCAGCTGGCCGACCTGAAGATCCTGCGAGAGGAACGCGACTCGATCAGGGAGGCGAAGGCTAGAGCCAACGAGCGGATCCGCCTGCAGAAGTTGATCGACGAACAGACCTCCGAGATCTCCGCCCTGAAGGAAAAGGCAGACGAGTTCGCGGGATCGATACCAGAGGAACCGATGGCAAATCTCATCGGTCTCTCTGAGGCCCAGCAGGAACTCCCCGTCCTCCAGGAGGACCGAAAGACCCGTCTGATTGAGGCGGAGAAAGCACGAGCAGTAGCTCTCTCGAGGAGTGAAGAAATCGGGAAGCAGCTGCAGACGATATCAGCTCTCGGCCCTGACGGAGAATGCCCAACCTGCACGAAAGTGATCGGCGAGGATTACGACACTATCCACTCTGCTCTGAGCGAGATCGTCACCCAGGCGGAGAAGGATGCGATCGACCTGCAGAAGAAGATCGATTCCCTGAAATCTCCGACCGACGAGGAGATGGAGCTCCAGGCTCGTATCGAGGAGCTGCAGGAACGGGCTGCAGCCGTGAAGCAGGCTCGTGAGAAGCGGGAGCAGATCACCACCCGCATCCGGGAGATTCAGGAAGAGGTCACCCGAAAGGAGCAGGTCCTCTCTGAGAACCGCAACGAGCTCGCCGGTATGCCTGGCGGGGCCTACAACCAGGACCGGCTCACCGAGGTTGAAACCCGGATCCAGAACCTCGAAAAGCTCGAGGAGCAGGTCCGGGCGGACCGATCGCTTGCCGACCGCCTTCCCTCCATCCAGGAGGAGAAGCAGCGCAGGACGAAGCAGGTCGATCTCGGCCAGGAGGTTATTACCGAGGTCAACCGGGATATCGAGGTGCTCGGATTCAATGCCGAGAGACATCAAGAGATCTTCCGGGACACGGAGAAAGCGCGAGAGGACCTGACCGGGGCGAAGACTGCCCGGGCCCGGGCCGAGGAGGCTCTGAAGGGGGCCCGCGACCGCCTGGAGAGGGCAGAGAAGGCCCTGCAGGGCTACGACGAGCGCGCGGAATCCCTGAATGCGAAGCAGGAGTCCCTACGGATACACGAGCGCGCCTCCGAGCGTCTGGCGGACTTCAGGACCGCCATGGCCGCCTCGATCCGCCCCGAACTCGAGGAACTCACCAGCGGATTCATCCACATTCTCACAGACGGCCGTCACGAGGCGGTCACGCTGACGGAGGAATTCGACGTCGTGCTGCAGGAAGGCGGCCTCGATATGGAGGTCGTCTCCGGTGGCACCGAGGACATCTCCTCAATCGCCCTGCGCCTGGCGATCAGTCAGATGATCGCCGAGCGGGCCGGTCACCCTCTCTCCTTGCTCGTGTTTGATGAGCCTTTCGGATCCCTCGACGAGACCCGCCGGCGGAACGTCACCGACCTGCTGGATCGCCTAAAGGCAACCTTCGAGCAGGTCCTGGTGGTGACGCACGTCGACGAGGTCAAGAACACGGTCGACCAGGTCTTGCTGGTGGAATTCGACGAATCGAAAAGCCGGAGCCAGGTGATGGCGGACTGGGCGATGGAAGTCCCCGGGGAACCTGAGGAAGTCCCGGAGCAGACGCAGGAAACCGCCGAGCTCGTGAGCGAGTCGGCATGAGTGACGCGGGGGCACAACTCACTGAGGTAGTCCTGTTGAAACGGAACAGCGGCGGTTCCGGTGCCCCCGCACAGAAAAACCAGGGGGGCGGCGGGTCTAGAGCAGGCCTCAGCGGGCCTGTCCGGAAACGACCGGGGACCGTCCCCCGCCACAAACAAACGGGGAGCGGCGCTCAGGGAAAGCCGAGCACCTATTGTCAGGCCAGAGACTGGCTCGGCGCGCTGCTCCCCGTAGGAACGAGGAAGGGACAATGAAATGGCGAACTTTCGATCGGGCCGGCTGGGCGACAATCGTCTTCGCCGTCCTGTACTTCGGCTGGCAGGCGTTTCTCCGATGACCTGGCCGCTCTGGGTGCGTCTCGTCGTCTCTGCCGGCCTCCTCCTCATTGCTACGGGCGCCGGTCTGGCTCTGCGGTCAACCATCAATCGGAAGAGGTGACCACATGAAACGAATCCTGCGTGCTCTCGGGCGGGCGCTTAAGCGTATCGGTGTATTCGCGGAACGAGTAGGTGCCTTCGTAGCCGCTGCATTCCCCTGGATCATGCTCGGGGTGATGATCACCGGTATCGGCTGGTTCGTGACGAGTGGCATCAAGGTGCCTGCATGGGCGGCTTTTCTGTGCTTCATGGTCGGTGGCATTTTCGGGCTTCTGATTGCCTCAATGTGTGCCGTATCTGGCCGGGCCGATGATCATCTGTTCCGAGTCATCAAACACGGTCCGGAGAAGAGCGAAGAAATCCGGGAAGCGCTCGGGATCGGCGCCTGATGCGGGACAGCAAATCAGAGCTGAGGGTGCTGTGGACCTTTTTCAGGGTCGCAATGGTTGGGGTTTTAACCCTGCTCGCCTTGAAAAACATGATCATTGGCAACCTCGATGGGGCAACCCTCGACTGCGTGATCATCCTGATGCTATCGCAGGGATTTAAGGAGGCATCGTGAGCCGCCGGCGAAGGCGCAAGAAGATCTTCACCTGCAATCACAAGGGCTTCGGGAAGTACTGCCATCGGTGCTGGCAGCGGGAGGGCGTGAAGAAGGGCCGCAAGCCGAGGGATCCGGATGCCTGAAGTCGCCGCCCAGCTGGACATGGAATTCGCGGTCGTGACCGATGGTCCTCCGCCGCCGAATCCGAAGTGGCGAGAGGGGACTGCGAAGTACGAACTCTACTGGCTTCTGCGCAACTACTGGCCCGAGTGGTGCCCGGTCAGCCGCATCCAGGAAATCACCAGCAAGTATACCCAGCGCTTCAACAACGCTGGCGAGATGAACGACTACTTCCGCCCGCTCGGGTGGGAGATTCGTAACCGTGAAGACAAGAGCCGGAACCTGTCCTGGTACCGGTTTGAGAGGATCTGCTGATGACAGCTGCAACCATGCCACTTGAAGGAGACCGGGTTGTCCTGGCAGGCGATAGCCGGGTGCTACGGGTGTTCTCGCTGGTGGAGGAAGACGGCGAGGTCATCGGGGTCAACCTCTACGATACCTGGCGTGCGCCGAAGCCGGTCGGATTCATCCGACTCGATGACCTGGAATATGATCCTGTCCCTGTTCTCCACCGTGGCCTTGCGACAAAGATGGGGCCGGCGCGGTGATGACCATCCAGTCCGACATCTTCGTCGGCCAGGAGGTTACCTCCCTCACCTTCAACCTGCCTATTCCCCCGCGACCGTGGGCCCGCACAGGCGGCCAGGGGAAGCGACGGTTCACTCCTGAGCACCTGCGCGAGTACTACAAGACGATCGCGTACTACGCCACGACTCAGCTGCAGCCGGGCTGGCGGGAATTCACCGAGCCCTGCACTCTCACGATCTATCTCAACCCTGAATACGCACAGATCCACGTCACTCGGGATCTCCGCCTGAGACGGCTTCTGCGCGGGGATCTCTCCAACTACGTGAAGAGCATCGAGGACGGCCTGCAGGGCGTGCTCTGGCAGAACGATCGCCAGATCGCCCGCCTGATCGTCGAGGAAGTCGACGTGCCCCTCGAAGATTTCAAACCTTCAGAAAGCGAGGCTGACTGAATGTTCCGACAGAACGCACGTGTTCGCTGCCAGATCGGTGATCCGAAGGCAACGCATGGGAAAGAGCACCTGCAGCAGGTGATCCCCTGCGTATTCACCGTTCCGCTCTCCGAGGCCCAGGATCAGCTGGGTATCCCGATACACGATTTCATCGACGGCCTCGAGGGCCACATGACCAATCCTCACGTTCAGGGAAAACTCCCCGTCGACGATGAAGATGAACCGAAGGTCTTCGAGGTTCTGATCTGGGGAGCCTCTGACAACGACCTCGAGCAGGAGGAGTACTACAACCAGAGCCCCCTCCAGCTCGACGACGCGACGCTGAGTCGCTTCACGGCCTATCCGACGAAGGCTTACGAGGGCTCGGTCGCGATCAAGGCCTACGTCACAGTGCCCTACCGAAGTGAGGCCCTGGCGGGGAAGATCGACAAGCTGGCCGGCGAGTCGGTTCGGATGCAGCTGACAGAGCTCCAGACAGAGCTCGAGCTGAGGGAATAATGCCCCTCTCAGCCCGGATACGATACGCCACGGGCGCCGATACCTTCGAGGTCCTCAGCGACTTCAACAAGAAGGCGAACGAGGCCTGGAAGGCGGCTGTGCCGCTCACACACCGCCGCTGGAGCGAAGAGGACTATCGCTGGACCTTCAGCCTCGACTACTACCCCCAGGTCGAACGGATCCTCCTGAGCTTCTACGACCACGTGACGAAGGAGATGGTCCTACCGACCGGGGAGGTGGAGGTCACAGACCTGATCACTGGTGAGGTGACAACCCAGGGGAACCTCTTCACGTGACCGCCACCTACGGCACCCTCTGCGCCTGGCTCGGGGATTTCGCGAAGGAGATGATGGTTGCCACGACGCCATTCAGGCGGCGAGAGCTCATGACCAACATCAGCACTCGGGCCCGGAGGGATGGATTCACAGAGGACGAGATCGATCACATTCGCGTACTGGCCGTCCGGGAATTGAGGCGGATCCAGCGAAGCGGCACCCCGGGGCGGAAGTCGTCGGGTAGACCACAGAGCATTCCAGGGGAGGAATGATGCCGACCAAGATCGAATGGACCGAGGAAACCTGGAACCCCGTCACCGGATGCACGAAGGTCTCTGCCGGCTGCCAGAACTGCTATGCCGAGCGCATGGCGAAGCGGCTGGCAGGGAGGTATGGATATCCGGCCGATGATCCTTTCCGGGTGACGCTGCAAGAGGACCAGCTGAGTAAGCCACTCTCCTGGCGGAAGCCCCGGATGGTCTTCGTCTGCAGCATGGGGGATCTGTTCCACCCGGACGTGCCGGACGAGTACATCACTCAAATCTTTGATGTGATGGCAAAAGCACGTTGGTACAGGCAAACGTTTCAAGTTCTCACTAAGAGACCGGAAAGAATGAGGGAGCATCTACTCGCTCGTAAGGCACTAACTGCGCCCAACGTCTGGCTAGGTGTAACGGCCGAGAACCAGGAGACCGCCGACCAGCGTATACCAATCCTGCTCCAAACCCCGGCCGCGGTCAGGTTCGTGTCGTGCGAGCCGCTGCTGGGGTCGTTGGACTTGGCAGAGGGCGGACACGGGTGGCTATTCGTCACTGACTTAACAGACGGCAGACGCACCCATCTCGATTGGGTGATCGTCGGCGGTGAGTCGGGACCGAAGGCCCGGCCGGCTCACCCGGATTGGTTTCGCTCTATCCGCGATCAATGCCAGTCCGCCGGGGTGCCGTTCTTCTTCAAGCAGTGGGGTGAGTGGATTCCAGTAGATGAAGTGCCGAGCGGATATGCCCACTACAACGACGTAAAAACGCCGGGCAAAGGCGGTCACGTCAGACGTTCGCGGCTGGTCGATGATGTGCTGATGGTACGTGTCGGTAAAAAGGCCGCCGACCGCATACTCGACGGCCGCACCTGGGACGAATTCCCGAACACTGGAGAGGAGCAGCGGTAGGGACGTGGCTCGGAATAAATCACCGGCATTCCAGTTCTACCCGAAGGACTACCAGGCTGATGAGAATGTCCGGCTGATGTCGCCGGCAGAGCGGGGGTGGTACGTGGACCTGATGTGCTTCGAGTGGATTGAGGGATCCATTCCGGATGACCCGGACGAACTCGCCCGGCTGGTCGGGGCACAACCCACTCAGTTCCGAAAGGCATGGGAACGAATCGGTCCCTGCTTCAAGAAAAAGCCCCGTGTTGAGGGTCGCCTAATCCATCCACGACTCGCTCATGAACGAAACGTGCAACGTAAACGGCGCGAAAAACTCTCAAGCGCAGGAAGAAAGGGGGCGGAAAAGGTGTGGGGCAACTCTGCGCAGGGTAAAAAGATAGATGGCCACGCCACCGAAAGGCCTATGGCCTCCGATGGCTCTTCATCTTCATCTGCTTCTTCTACTGCTATTAAAGATAGATATACGGATCATTTTGAAGAATTCTGGTCAACCTACCCTCGTCGCCTCGGTGGCAATCCGAAGAAGCTCGCTTTCAAAGCCTGGACCGCCCGGCTCAGGGAGGGAATCAACCCCGCCGATCTGATCACCGCCGCGAAGGTTTATGCCCGCGACTGTGATCGCAACGGTCGTATCGGGACGGAATTCGTCATGCAGGCAGGTACGTTCCTGGGGCCGAATGAACGATGGAAGGAATACCTAGAGATGGCCGGCCAGGAACGAGAGCGGGTCCAGAGGCAGGTTGAGGAATCAAAGCCACTGCCGGAGATCTCCAAAGAGGAAAGGGCGGGGCAACTGCAGGCGATACGTGAGGCCAAGGAAAAGATCGGGGTGCCGAGATGACCTGCGAAACCCCCGGTTGCCCGCACCACCAGGCGTGGGAGGTCACCACGGCCGACGGCTGGATCCGGCGGATATGTCAGCATTGCTACGAAACCGAAGGATGGAACCGACCAGGGGCAGGAGGGAAAGCTGTGCCGATCGAGGGGATAGACCGCCCGGAATTGATCAAGCAGGGACGAAAATGGCATTACACGACCGAGGCTGTGCAGGAACTCAACCGGCTGCACGAAGAATGCGGGACATGGCAGCTGGTGGCCGATCGTCTGAGCCTGTCGATCAGCGACATCAACAATTACCTCCACCGGCTCCGGGAGAAGGGGTTTGAGGTGGAGTCGGGGCGTAGGAGGGGAGGCGCGCCGAAGGTCAGCGAGACCAGCAGACGAAAGGTTATGTCCCGGGGCGCCCAGGCGAGCCTGAACGATGCCAGCGCGGCCAAAGTGGTCGTCGAAATCACGTGCCCGCACTGCAAGCGGCACCTGCGAACGACCCTGTCATCCAGCAAGGTGGTGGGAATCCATGCCGACTGACCTCACCGTCGTGGCAGAGATCCGCTCGGAGGCCTTCAAGGCCTGGCTACGGGAACACAAGCACTGGTGCCAGCGGTGTGGATCGATACGGGCGAGTGAGTTCGCACATCCCCCGCGTCGCCGGCCTTGGATCGGGATGGTCAATGGGACCTTCAGCCCGTCAAAGGCGAAAGCCAGCGACCTGGGCGGCCTGCATCTGTGCATCTACTGCCACCGCGAAGAGACCGATGATCCCCGCGGAGCCTGGCCGGATCCCCGTGTCAGAGACCGAATCGCCCTGCAGAACCTTCTCGAATACGCCGAGACACTGGATCCCGGCCGGGACCTGGAAGCCGAGTTCATGGAGCACCTGCAGCAGCTGATAGTGGAGATGGAGGGATCAGGGCAATGAGCCTTCTGAGAGATTTAACAGAGGGGATAAATCGCAAGTGTCTCAACATCATCCCAGGCAAGACGGGACGCGCCTTAAATGTCTTCGCCAACTGTCGGGAAGAACTGTGCTCGTTGGATTATTTGACCGACCTCCTGCTCAATGATGATCGAGAATCGCCCGAGTCGCTTGCGCTGATACTCTCAAAGATTGGGCGCACGAAAGACGCTCTCCAGGCAAAGCTGACGGCACTCAAAGAGGAGCCCGACCATGACTGAGCCAGCAGGGAAGCCGGAGCGGCTTTGCAGAACGTGCGAAGCATACAGAGTATCACCGGACGGTGATGAGGGGTGTTCTGACCGGCGGACCAACTTTCAGTTTGCGTGGTATCTTGATGAAGATCCCGTGACCTGCCCCTATTGGCGTGTTCCCACCCCCGAAGCAGGGAAGCCGGAGCGGTGCGTCCACATGCACGCCGACGGTATCTGCGAGAAGCCCGATAATCTGACGTATGGACTCACCTGCCGAGAGAACAATCGCCCGTATTGCCCGGACTACACCCCCGAAGCCGTGGAGCCGGAGCGGAGAGAGTGGTGGTGTGCCCACTGCCGAGTATGGGTTCCGCCCGAGCGAGTGACCTATGAAGAGGTGCATGAGGATTGCGGATTCCCCGTATATCCAACGCCAGACCCCACCCCTTGGCCCGGCTTCCCGGGCCTAACACCGTGTCGTTTTTATTCGCATTCGGGACACTTTAACCTGTGCTTTATTGCGGATGAGGCGTCTCTGTGTGTTGACCCACACAACTGCACTGACTATGAGCCCACCCCCGAAGCCGGGGAGCCGGAAGAGAAAACACTTGGTTGGCTGCGGACTGGTTCCACTCCAGAGTTAAGAGCTTCCGCTGCTTCACCAGAGCCGGGGGGAGAGGGGTTGGACGTGCTTCGCATGATGGGGGGAGAGGTCTGGAGGGCAATCAGGGGAGCCATAAAGTCAACGATTGATGCACACGGCCCCATCACAGAAGAATACATCGAGAGCGCCGTGAAGAGAATTGCAGGACAACTTGCCGCCTTCAATCCCTACGACGTTTTCAAGGAAAACGCCACCCTCACCGAGCGGGTACGGGAACTGGAGGGGGCGCTGGAACAAATAACCCTGAAGGATGCTCATTCTATTAGCGAAAGTATGGACATGAAAGCAATCGCCCGCGCTGCTCTACCCCCTAAGGAAGGTGAGGAGAGATGAAGTGTGAAGATTGCGTTTATTTCAGATTTGAACGGGAGCAGTGGGGGCGGTGTCACAGATATCCCAAGCAACCGGGAGTAAAGTGGCCGCAAGTGAAGTGTCACGATTTTTGTGGAGAGTATGAAGCCGCCACCCCCGAAGAGGAGGGCTGAGAAGATGGCAGGAGAAAACCTACACACACCATGCATTCTGACAATAACACCGACTCAGCACGACGGGGTGTTGGTCAACGAATGGCACGTAACAGATGACAATAGCTACACACGCACCCGAGAGTTTGAGAGCGGGGATGAGTTTCTGGAGTGGATAAACGAATGGTGGAAATAGCCCAGCCCCACAGAGAGGAGGGTGAGTGAGATGACAGAGATGAAGCGGTTTGGATTGCGAATCGCTCTCTGGGTTGCTGATGTGATCCTGAGAGGTGAGTTGGAGCCTGATGAGCGGGACGGTCTGAAGCACATTCGGACTCATCTTCACGTCACAAGGTTTGAGGAGAGTGAGCCCGACCATGCCTGATGCAGAGAGAGTGGAAGAGATACGGCATCACGTTGAGACATTCAGAATACACTCAAGAGACGTATTGGGTCGAGAAGAACTACACGGTGAAGTGCTGATGTTGGCAGACCTCCTCACCGCCCTCGACGAGTGCGAGAGAATGAAAAACAAGGTCGCTGATATCGGTGCAAAGGCGATTGCCGAGCGTGATAGCCTGCGGAGAGTGCGGGACGCTGGCAAGAATTACCGGGAAGCGGAACTGGACTTCAACAGGCGGCGATCAGACATCGACGATGCTGATTTCGATGATCTTTATAACCACCTTGTTCTGGCGGAAGAGGAGTTTGACGCCGAACTCACCCGCCACAACACCGAACACCCGGAGGGGTAGAATGGCAAACACGCGACTGATGATCCGCAGATATTGGGATGCCAAGATCGCCATACTGAAGACCGCCCGCGCCGCGACCAACGTGGCTCATGCGCTAGAACGCAACGTGCGTGCGAGCAAGGTGGTGGCAATGGCCATGTTCATTCTGCGCCTGGGCCGTGGCGGGGAGCGAAAGCTATTACAGCCCGGACACCAGGAGGGGTAAGGGTGACCCGCGACCGCTCCTATACGTCCAACGAGCAGTACATCTTCCAGATGTGCGGAGTCGAGTCCTGGGCGGAACTATGGGAGCGGAAGACGGACATCGAGGTTGTGGCCGCCATGCTGGCCGAGGGTATAATCAGTGAGGCGGCACTGCGAGGGCGTATGATTGTCGAGAGGGTATCGCGGGCAGAGGTCAGGCGGGAAGAGATTCGGCGGATCGCCAAGGAACTCAACATGAGCATAGCGTCCGTGAGGGCGTGCGCATATCGATAGGAGCGGGAGATGAAGGAACCGACGATAACAACGAGCGAATGGGCGCTCACAGAGGAACAACTGAAATCTCTTGGCGGGAAACCGATCACAATAGAAGGCGGGTTTGAAGCCACCCCAGACAGCTTACGCGCCAAGTTGGACAAGAGCCGAGGTCGAGATCTTGAAATAACGGTCGATATTACTCCGCGCATTCTGCGCCTACTGGCACGGCTCAAGATCGTGCCCCGCCGCTGGGCTACGATAGACGTGATGGTCGAGCAGGCAGGTATCACCGATGAATCATTCGATGTTGTTGTGACTGGCCAGCCGAGAAACGAATGGCGCATCAAGTGGCATTGGTAGGAGGATAATCGCAATGAAAGAATTGAAGATCGGCGGCTGGACGTTCACAAAGCCCGGAGGAAGATGGCTCGTTGTGGGTGCGGCGAAAGATCCCATCCCCGCCACCATTCCCGACTCGGTTCTTGATGAGGTATATGATATGACCGAAAGGCTGAAGCGATGGGAGACGGCAGAGGGGCTCACGGAGCTTTCCGCCGATATCGCGGCAACAAAAGGCATCAGCCCCGAGACAGTAGCAGAGACATTCAGGCTGATCAACGACAGGCTTGTTCCCCCTGACGAGATGGGAGAGTGAAGATGGAAGTCACGGTCATGCTCTGTGATGCGGCACAGGTAAGCCAGGGTAAACTGTTTGTTCTCGGCGGCGGCTGGAATGTCGCCAACGATCACCGCCAGGTGCCCGCAGCACTTGCCATCGTTGTCGATGTTCCGTGGGATAAGTGTAACATCGAGCACAATCTGAAGGTTGAGCTTCTGGACGGTGATGATCAGCCCGTCAGATTTGCCGAGGAGAAGCCCGTCACGATCACCGGGCGCTTCGAAGCTGGCCGACCAGCCGGTATGCCTCAGGGTGCATCGGTCAACGCCGCCATGGTGCTGGGTGGGCCACCCCTGTCGCTGGATCCCGGCCAGCGGTACGAGTGGTGCCTGTCCATCGATGATGAGGTCATGGCCCGGGCCCCATTCACGACAAGGCGGAAGCGATGAAGGTATGTCTTCAGCACCGATTGGTTGCAGACGATGTTTCGCGGGAGAGGTGGCGCTGCATCGGGTGTGATCGAGTTTTCAGCCGAAGAGAACTTGAGGAGATGTCGACACTAGCGTTCTATTCCATGATCTCGTTCGTTCGAGTCTCGACCCTGAAAGTTCTCCCAAGATGACCAGGCCGACCACCTTCGAATTATTGAGAGAACTCAACCAGCACGCTCGGAATCTGGGCGATGAAACTCTACGAGCGATGAAGATCCCGGAGTTAATCAGCCTTATCCGGAAGGTGTTCACAAAAGTGTGACACCTGGCATTATCTCCTACCTCAGTGCCAGAGCCCCCCCGTATTCTGATAGCGTGGTGTGGCGAATCCCTCATCTTCGTTCACGCCCTCACGCACTCAACCCCTCGTTGCCGGCCGGCGGGAACGGGGGGTTGTCCTTTATCGGGGGGGCTCATGACCCGTCCCTATCCGCCAGGCGAATTGATTGAAACCATCCCCCAGCAATTCATACGGTCTCCTGATGTCGAGGATTGGCTGCGAGCAACATTCATCACCCGGGGGGCTCCGCTCGAGAACGAAGAACATGCCCACCTGAATGTGGCCCGGATCGGAGTGCTTTGGACGAACTACGTCGCCAGTCAGCATGGGATTGTCTGCGCCGGTTCGGCCGAGATGCCTCAGCCCCGAGGGAGACTCTGGGTGCGGTACCGGCAGGAGTATCAGCTGGAGCAGTGGTTCAGAGACATCCCCGACTTCCTCATCACTCTCTATGCTCCATTCTGCGCAGAGGCAGATGACGCGACGTTCTGCGCCCTCATCGAGCACGAGCTCTATCACTGTGCCCTGAAGCGCTGGACCGTGAAGGGCAATCCCGTTTTCATGATCCGCGGCCATGACGTAGAGGAATTTGTAGGGGTTGTGAAGAGATATGGTGCCGGTGCAGCAGCAGGTGCGACACAGCAATTGGTGAAGGCAGCTCTCCGAGGTCCGACGGTTGCACATGCAAATATCCGGGAGGTGTGCGGAACATGCGCCTCGCGAGCTGCATAGCCTTGACCACCATTGACGGATCAATCTGATGGCGGCCCTGACCGAATCGCAGAAAGTCTATGTGATTCAGGCGCTTGCCTGCTTCATGAGTCCAACCGAAACGGCCGACGCAGTCATGGAGCGTTTCGGGATTGAAATCAAGCGCCAACACGTTCAGCACTACGACCCGACCGTCGGGCCCCCACCTGCGCAGAAGTGGATCGATCTCTTCTGGGAATCTCGGAAGAAGTACCTCGAGGAAACCGAGGGGATTCCCATCGCCTACAAGGCCTACCGTCTCCGTGAACTTCAGAAAATGCACGACGAGGCCATGAGGATAAGCAACTACCCGCTTTCAAGGGAGGTTCTCGAGCAGGCAGCGAAGGAGATGGGCGACGCCTATACGAACAGGAAGCAGATCAGCGGGCCCGGCGGAGGTCCGATTCATCACTCCGTCACGGGGAGCATTGATCTGAAGTCACTGACGAACGAACAGCTTCAGCGCATAGCTGACGGGGAGGATCCGGCCGATGTCGTTGGCTCTGAGAGCTGAGGCTGAACTGGAGCTTCGCCGGCGGGGGGACTCCTTCTATTCATTCATCGGCAGACACAATCCCACACTCCTTGATTATGAGCACATCCCCCTGGTGGTAGATGTTGCCCAGAGAGTCGTTGATGGGTTGTTGGGGCGCGTTCTTATTTTGGAACCACCCCGATATTTCAAGTCAGAGGTCTTCAGTCGCCTTTTACCAGCGTATTATCTGCGCAAGTTCCCCAAGAACAGCGTTGGGTTGGCCTCCTATGGCGCAGAACTAGCCTGGGCGCTTTCAGACGAAGCCAGAAACTACTACCAGCAGGACGGCGGGGATCTCCGCCGGGAAGCCTATGCCAAGAAACACTGGCGCACCCTCTCGGGCGGGGAGATGTGGGCGGCGGGGGTGGGGGGACCAATACTTGGCTTCGGATACAACGTGGGCATCATCGATGACCCGACGGATCCGGAGAAAGCCCATTCTCCAACCTATCAGAAGCGCTTCGAGAATTGGTTTCCGGCAAAGTGGCGATCCAGGCAGGAACCGGGAGCAGCAATCGTGCTGGTCATGCAGCGTCTGGGCATGGAAGACCCTATCGACTTCCTGTTTCGGCGAGAGGTTGGAGAGGACACCGATTGTGCCCCTGAGCACTGGCATGTTGTCCTTCTGGACGAGATCAGATCAGACGAGCCGCTGGGGCGCTGGGATGGTCCGATGGGGCTGCCTTCTACCTGCACGCTCGAAACCGATGATCGGGAGATCGGAGAGGCGCTGGCGCCTACAAGATTCAGCCTTCCAGAGGTCAGGATGCTTCAGGTTGCGGCCGGCTCCTATGTCTCAGCCGCACAGAGGCAGCAACGGCCGACCATGCCGGCAGGGGATTTCTGGCGGCTGGATTGGTTCGAAACCTACAAGGAGCTCCCACGAGACGCCTACAACGGGGGCAAAGACTGGGACACTGCATATACGAGAGATGAAGCTAACAGTGCGAGCGCTTATATCGAGAGCTACCGCGGTGCCGGCAAGGACGGGAAGTTCCGGATCTATATCCATGACGTGGACTGGCGCTGGGTTGAGTTCCCGGAGCTGGTTGCATGGATGTGGGCGCAACCAGGCCCTCATTACGTCGAGCAGAAGGCTACGGGGAAGAGTGCCGTCCAGGCCCTGAGACGAGAACATCTGGCCGTTAGTGAAGTGGAAGTGACGGGCGACAAATTCGCTCGGGCTGCGGGTGTTCAGCCGGTGATCTCGAACAAGCGTGTCTATATCCGCGAAGAAATCGCTGAAAAACTCCTGAAGGGCGATCGCCAGGGCTTGCTCCGTGTGACTGCTGAACGACTGCAGGGGGATGAGGGTGGGCTGGATGTAAACGACGCCTTCGTGCAGGCAATCATGCGACACACTAGTGGCAGAAAAGGGTTTGCCTTCGGATGACGATCGTCTGCGTGCTCAGAAGCGGTGGCGACTTCGACCGCCGGTGGGTGACGGCCCTGAGAAACGGCATGGCCGATTATGCCCCCCGGCACACCTTCGCCTGTCTGACAGATACTCCGTCTGAGGAATACGATATCCCGCTCACACACGGTTGGCCAAAGTGGTGGGCGAAAATGGAGATCTTCCGGCCGGGTTTGTTCTCCGACAAAGTTCTGTACTGCGATCTCGACACCCTGCCCGTGGGTGACATCGGCCAGATCGCCAGCTATGACGGACCGCTGGCCATGCTGAACGACTTCTACCGCCCGGGCCGGGCACAGTCGGGTGTAATGATCTTCACCCCCTCAAAGGGCGTCACCATATGGGAGGCCTGGATGCAGGCCCCGGCAGACAACATGCGCCGCTACCGCGGAGACGGAGAGTGGCTGCACGCCCACACCGAGCCTGACAGGCTGCAGGATCTGTTCCCCGGCCAGATCGTGAGCCTGAAAGTCCACTGCAATCCCCGAAAGGCAAACTCAAGGCCACCGAAGGACGCACGGTTGCTGTGCGGTCACGGTCGACCGCGGTTCAGCGACCCGCGCGCACGGTGGGCACACGAGATGTGGAGGGAGCGGATATGAGCGACAAACCGAAACACATCATTTACGCGCGACGGGTGAAAAGAACGGTTACGGAGACAGAGGAGGTACGTCTTGACAATCGGGAGGACGTCTTGGGTCTGTGGACCAGGGGAGAGATAAGCGACTCGGCCGCCACCGTCGCCCTTCTCAGTCTCATCCTGGAGAATCTGGAAGGGCTCAGGGCATCACCCGAAGTGAGCATTGTTCACGGTCCAGATGAGGGGCACGTGCTGGGATGACTGCCTGGTGGTCACAATCCCCGCGGCCGGGCAACCTGGGAGACGTGCTCACCCCGGTGATTCTTCAGGGTCTGGGATTCCGGGTCAAACATGCTCCCCGCGACCAGGCCCAGCTGCTCGCCATCGGGTCCATCATTCGCTTCGCCCGAGCTCATCATACCGTCTGGGGTTCGGGAGCAATGTGGGCGAAAGACAAACCCTCCCCTGGGGCCCGATACCTGGCCGTGCGCGGCCCTCTCACCCGGGAGGTTGTCCTGCGTGCCGGCGGAGATTGCCCGGAGATCTACGGGGATCCGGCCCTGTTGCTGCCGCTGATACACGACATTCCGGTCGAACAGACCCACGAGGTGGCGATCGTCCCGCACTATGTGGACGAGAAGGGGGT
>Ga0180431_10001504_pt1 | contig 32612 bp, 25 predicted proteins | sample SS_ome_11_FD_132459 | JGI IMG/M metagenome (GOLD analysis project Ga0180431, IMG submission 132459) | Hypersaline lake sediment archaeal communities from the Salton Sea, California, USA - SS_1_MS_1 metaG | ecosystem: Environmental > Aquatic > Non-marine Saline and Alkaline > Hypersaline >... | reverse complement strand
GCAAGCTGCTGTGGTTCGGTCCGTTCCGATGGCTCCAACGCCTCATGTTTCACACCCCGATCGTCTACATCTTCATTCTGGCCTCGGCCCTCTACCACGACCGCATCTGGTACCCCCTCCGCGGCCGTCGCGTCGTGAAGCAATGGCTGGCCAACTCCCCATGGGGGCGGCTGTTCGACGGCTACGAGCCCGGTCGGGCGCCTTGACCGGCTCCGATGCGGGGGGATAATGGCAGGCAAGGCCGCTTCACCCTGGAGCACGAGGCATGACTGACGACCCGATGAGATTCGACGGGGAGAGAGCATTCGAGCACCTGGAGCACCTGGCGGTGAAGATCGGCGCCCGGCTGACCGGGAGCGCCGGCGAACACAAAGCCGCCGCCTACATCGCACGGCAGTTCACATCCTTCGGGCTGAAGGTGACGCGGCAGCGCTTCGACTGCGTGACCTACGACAGCCGAAAGTGCACGTTCGAGGTCCGGCAGGGAGGGCATTGGCGGCAGGTGGAGGTCGAGCCGGTCATGCTCACCAGGAGCACGCCCCCCGGCGGGGTGGAAGGGGAACTGTTCAACGCTGAGACGGGCCAGCCGGAGTATCTCACGCCCCGGATGAAGGGCAAGATCGTTCTGGTGTGCGGCCGTCTCAAGGCCGAGGACCGCCGCCGCATCGTGGGCCACGGGGCCCAGGCAATCATCCTCATCGACCCGGCGGTGCGCGAGGGCCTCCGCAGGGCGCTCGTTCACGACGAGAGCCGCAGGACGTACGGCAGCGTGCCGATGGCGGGCATTCGCCACCTGGACGGGGTGGACATTGTCAAGGGACATGCCGACCGGGGTCGGCTGGTGCTTCGGAACAGCGAGCGGGCTTCGCACAGCCTGAACGTCATCGGCGAGAAGGTCGGCACGGACTGTGCCGACGAGATCGTCGTCGTCTGCGCCCACTACGACAGCCACTGGCGGATCCCGGGCGCTTCGGACAACGCCGCCGGGACGGCGGTCATGATGGAACTGGCCCGGGTGCTGGCGGGGCGCCCGAGCAGGCGCACGCTGCGGTTCATTGCGTTTGCGGCCGAGGAGACGGGGCTGCACGGCAGCACGTTCTACGCCAGCGCGTTGGCCCGCAAGGCCCGTCGCGCCAAAGCCCGCCCGTCCTTCGACGAGCGGGTCGACACGACGGAGTGCGACCGGCATCGGCTGACGTTCAACATCGACGTGCAGGGGAGCGTTCTGGGGCGGTACCGGGCCCTGTTCAGCGGCCCGGAAGACCTGGGCGCCTCGGTGCGTCTGCTGTCGAAGGAGATGGGCATGGCCTGCGAGGTGGAAGCCAAGCCGATGAGTTCGGACGGCACGCCGCTGGCGGCGGTGGGGGTCCCGGCCGTGCAGTTCGCCCGTTCCGGCGGGACCGGCGGGTTCGGGCATCAGACCGGGGACGACATACGGTACATTTCGGCGGACGCGCTGGGCTCGGCGGGCGCCTTTGCCGAGCGCTATCTCCGCCGCTACGTCACCGACGCGCCGGTGTTCGCCTTTGCCAGGGAGATTTCCGAGGACCAGGTGAAGGCCGTCACCAAGTACTTCACCGATGGCGCGTTGCCTGTCCCGGGCGAAGAACCCGCCCGCAAGAGAGCCGCCCGCCGCGACGGAACTCGCCGGAGCAAGCCGTCTTCCCGCAGGTCACGCAGTTAGCCGCAGGGAGGGACATGGCCTGTGAAGTGGAAGCCAACCGGATGGGTTCGCGCGGTACGCCCGCGGTGGCAGTAGGGGGGGCACACCGTGCGGTTCGCCCGTTCGTGCAGCCCTGCGGGGGTTTTCGACTGGAGAACCGGCCTGCCCGTGTCGATAGGAACAACACGTGCGTGCTGCAGTGCGGGTGTGCCTGTGGGCATCGGGAAACGTCAGGCCGTGAGTTCGTATGGTCTCTCGTCTGCCCAGACCCTAAGCGCCGACAGTGACGGTAGTCAGGTCACCCGGTGATCGAACCCTGGACCGCTTTGCTTCGTAGCTAGCTATGACTGCTCAACCGGCGCCTCCAAACGAAAGAACAGAATCTTGAACTCGGTGCTTGTAACAGGCGGGTGCGGCTTCATCGGCGCGAACTTCGTCCGGTTCGTGTTGGGCCAGGCGGACCCGCAGTGCCTTGTCCTGAATCTGGACAAGATGACCTACGCCGGCAACGCCGAGAACCTGGCGGGCATCGAGCAGGCCTGCCCCGACCGCTACCGCTTCTTCCGCGGGGATATCTGCGATGGCGAACTGCTGGACCGCATCTTCACCGAACACACCCTTGACGCCGTGATCAACTTCGCCGCGGAGTCTCACGTCGACCGGTCCATCGTGAATCCCAACCTGTTCATCGAGACCAATGTTCTGGGCACCGCCACGCTTCTGCGGGCGGCACGGACGCACTGGCCCGAAGACACATGGGCCCGCCGGAAATTCCTCCAGGTATCGACGGACGAGGTTTACGGCTCCCTGCCCGAGGACGATCCTTCGCAGAAGTTCACTGAACGGACCCCGCTTTGTCCGCACAGTCCGTACTCGGCGTCCAAGGCTTCGGCGGATCTGATCGTCCAGGCCACGTGCGACACGTACGGTTTCCCGACGCTGATCACCCGCTGTTCGAACAACTACGGCCCGTATCAGTTTCCGGAGAAGCTGATCCCCCTGATGATTAACAACGCCGTCCACGACCAGCCCCTGCCCGTCTACGGCGACGGCAAGAACGTGCGAGACTGGCTGTACGTGGAGGACCACTGCGAGGCTATCTGGACCGTCCTGAATCAGGCCGACCCGGGCGAGGTCTATAATATCGGCGGCAACAACGAGATGCAGAACATCGAGATTGTCCGGATGCTGCTGGACGCCCTCGGCAAGCCGCACTCCCTGATCACGTACGTGACGGATCGCCTCGGCCACGACCGGCGATATGCCATCGACGCCACGAAGATCACAACGGACTGCGGCTGGGAGCCGAAACACACGTTCGCCCAGAAGCTTCCCGAGACGATTGACTGGTACCTCGCCAACAGTGCATGGGTCGAGCATATCGTCTCGGGCGAGTACCGCCAGTACTATGACATGATGTACGGTGGGAGGTGAAGATCATGGCAGAGTCCGCCCCCCCGCCGGCCGGTGAGTTGGCCGAGCATGCAGACGACCCCGGTACCCCCGCCGAAGAGGCCGCCATCGAATACAGTGTGGTGATTCCGGTCTACAGGGCGGCCGACACCCTGCAGGAACTTTGCGAACGCCTGGGAAACGTGCTCGGGGAGATATCGCCGGCCTATGAGATCATCCTTGTCGACGACGGCAGTCCGGATGACTCGTGGCGCGTCATGACGTCCTTGCGCGAGCAGAACCCCCGGATAAGGATCCTCCAGCACATGCGGAACTTCGGCCAGCATGAAGCCCTGCTGTCCGGCATGGAATGCTCACGGGGCGAGTTCGTCATCACCATGGATGACGACCTCCAGCACCCCCCGGAAGAGATCCCCAAGCTGGTCGAAGCCATCCGAGCCGATGACGCCGTCGACGTGGTGATGGGGGCGTATAAGGTCAAGCAGCATTCGTGGTTCCGGAACCTGGGGACGCGGGTCATCAATGCCGTGGTGTCCTACGTCTTCAACAAGGATCGCAACCTCAAGCTGACGAGTTTCCGAATCATCAGGCGGCCCGTGGTCGCGGAGCTGACGCTGGATCGCTCCCAGTGTCCCCGCATCGGTCAGTTGCTGCTGATGATCACGAACCGGATCCGCAACATTCCGGTGGAGCACCATGCGCGCCGGCACGGGCAATCGGGCTATACATTCCGCAAGCTGGTGGCGACGGCCCTGGACAACATCCTGAGCAATTCGTCGCTGCCCCTGCAGGTCGTCAGTTACCTCGGTTTCGGCAGCGCGTTTCTCAGCATGGTGCTGACCGTGTACTACCTCGCCAAGTACTTCATCGGCGGCGTCAGCGTACCTGGCTGGACCACGGTGGTCTTGCTGTTGCTGTTCTTCTTCGGGGCGGTCATGTTCTCCTTTGGCGTCGTGGGCGAGTACTTGATACGGATTCTGCGAGAGACCAAGGCCCCGCCACGGCGCATTGTCAGAAGGAAGCACCTGTAGGTGGAGCAGACCAGACCCACTGCGACACGGCCGGCAAGAGGGAACAAGACGTTCAGTCTTGTTCTGCGGGCGATCGTGTTGGCCGGTACGCTCGCCATCCTAAGCTCAGTCATCGACGTGGCGTCGCTCGGCGGGCTCATGCTGAACATGTCCCCGTGGGTCGTACTGGTCGCGTTGGCGGTGGGAGTCGGCAGGTGCGCCCTGACCAGCATGCGATGGCGCCTGCTGAACCCCGATCCCACCGCACAGCTCAGCAGTTGGCATTACTTCCGGTACATGATGCTCAGTAATACGTTCAATCTCTTCATGCCCGGGGCACTGGGGGGCGACATCGTCCGGTCCGTGTTGGTTGTCCGGTCGGTAGGGGAGCATCGTGGGTCGAATCTGTTCGCCATTCTGGCCGACCGGGTGGTCGGCTTGTTCTCGATTCTCGTGCTCGGCACGATTGCGTGCGCCTTTGCGCCCGGTCTACCGGAGCGATGGAAGCACCTGGCGTTCCTGCTGACGCTGGTAGTACTGTTCTTGGCGACCGTCGCCCTGGCGATGTCGGGCATTGTTGCCAGGCTGGCCGTCAGGGCCCTACGCCACCTGGGAACAGCGGGCCAGTCCGGTATCAGGGCGTTGCAGAGCTTGCGGAGCACGTTGGAGTACTACCGTGCCAACCGAGGCAGAACGTGCCTGGCGCTGCTTCTGTGTCTTCCCATTCACGCGAGCTGGTTCGTCATTGTTTACATGATGGCCCGCAGCCTGGGCATGGAGATATCGTTCCTGACGCTCTCCACGGTTTCGGCGCTGGTATGGGTGGTCACCGCCGTGCCGATCAGCTTCTCCGGACTCGGGGTCAGGGAACTGTCGTTCGTTTTCCTTCTGGGCATCCACGGCATATCGTCCGAGTCCGCCACCGCCCTGTCGCTGTACCAGTTCATCATCACGGTCTTGCTGGGCATCGTTGGGGCCGGGTTCTTGATGTTCAAGGGTCCGCAGCTCAGGAACAGCACGCAAGCCGATCAGGCGACGGAAGCCTCACAAGGGCCGCCTGGCGGCCAGGACGTGCCCGACGGCGCTAGGGCGCTTCAGGAGCCTGCGCGGTCGCAGCATGCGTCTCAACGCTCCACGCCGACACACGGTAAGGGCCTGGAATGCCTACGGGATTCTGCGTAATCGGCGCCGGAAACAGCGGTCATGCGATGGCCGCCGATCTCGCCTTGCGCGGGCATGAGGTGCGGCTGTGGAACCGGGACGCGGCGAAGGCAGAGCAGTTGCGGGTGCTGGGGGGCATCCGATGCACGGGCGTCATCGAGGGCTTCGCCCGACTGGCGGACGTGACCTGCGACATGGGCCAATGCCTGTCGGCTTCACAGATTGTGCTCGTGACCGTTCCGGCGTTCGGGCACGCGGACGTCGCACGGACCGTGGCGCCCCATATCCGAGACGAACATATTCTCGTCTTGAACCCTGGGCGGACGTTCGGGGCGATGGAAGTCAGGAACATCATCCGAAGCCACAGACCCGACTGCCACGCCATCATCGCCGAAACTCAGACCATTCTCTACACCTGCCGAATGACCGAACTCGGCCACGTCACCGTTTATGCGCTCAAGCCCGAGGTGGGACTGGCCGCCCTTCCCGGGGCAGCTACGGAGGACCTGGCCGAACGCCTGGACGAGTTCTTCCCAGCGTTGTCCTCGTGCGGCAGCACGGCCAACACAGGCTTCAACAACATGGGGGCCATTCTGCACCCGGTGCCGACGCTGATGAACGTCGGGTGGATAGAGTCTCCTCGCACGGCCTTTCGGTACTACTATGAGGGGATAACGCCCACGGTGGCCTCGGTCCTGGAACTGCTCGACGAGGAGCGCATGGCCGTCGGAACAGCCTACGGTGCGGACACGCAGTCGTTAAAGCACTGGCTGGAGACCACCTATGCGGTTCAGGGCGAGAGTCTCTACGATTGCTTGCAGGCCAACGAGGCCTATGCCTACATCGATGCACCGACGTCCACAAGGCACCGGTACATACTGGAGGATGTCCCGACCGGCCTGGTGCCGATAGCCTCCTTTGGAGAGATTGCAGGCGTCCCGACGCCTTGTACGGATATCATGATTGACCTTGCATCCAAGGTATTCCGGTGCGACTTCCGCGCTTCAGGTCGCACGGCGGCGTCTCTCGGTCTTGCCGGGGCGTCCGTGGACGACGTGGTCAGAGGCCTGGGGTGAGCCCCACGGAGAGAACGATGGTCCGGCGTCCCCAACGCAGAATCGTGTGTGCCGCACTCGGCGAATGTGTCCATACCACCGGCATACAGAGCTTCCTGACTATCGCCAGAGACGAAGGGTGCGACACGGTGTTCCTGGGCCCGGCCGTGCCCGTAGAGACACTGCTCGACGAGGCGCGGGAGTGCGAGGCCGACATCATCGCCGTCAGCTACCGCCTGACACCTTCGGTGGCGGGAAGTCTGTTCGGGGAACTGAAGGACCGGGCCGAACAACTCGGGCTTGCCGACAAGTGTTTCCTGTGCGGTGGAACGGAGCCCGTTGTCGCCGAGGCTGAACGCACCGGGCTCTTCGACCGGTGCTTCACATCGTCGGCCAGCGCCGATGACGTCCGCGCCTATCTGCGGGGGGGCGCATCCGGGCGTACCCAGGAGCAGTTTGCCTCGACACTCACCGACCGCATCGTGGCCAGGCATCCGCGCCCCATCCTCCGCAGCCACTTCGGCCGACCCGATCTCGACGAGACGTTCGAGGGCGTGCGCCGGCTGGCCGAGTCCTTCCTCATGGACGTGATATCCATCGGTCCGGACCAGTACGCGCAGGAGAACTTCTTCCATCAGGACGAGGTCACGGCGCCTCCGCCCGGGGCGGGGGGTGTGCCGATCCGGACCGAGGACGATCTGGAGCGGATCGCCCAGGCCGCCCGCACGGGGAACTTCCCCCTGCTGCGCTGCTACAGCGGCACGCGGGACATTGTCAGGATGGCCGACGTGCTTCGCCGGACGATCGACAATGCCTGGTGTGCCGTCCCGCTGACGTGGTACAGCCAACTGGACGGGCGCAGCGGGCGGTCCGTTCGGCAGACGGTCGCCGAGGCGCAGGAGGTGATGCGTCTCCACGGGCAATGGGGTGTGCCTCTGGAGTGCAACGAGGCCCACCAGTGGAGCATGCGCGACGCGCATGACGCCTTGGCCGTGGCCATGGCGTTCCTGGGGGCCTATACGGCCAAGGCGATGGGCGTGCGTCATTACGTGTCCCAGTACATGCTGAACACACCAAAGGGCACCTCGCCGGCGATGGACCTGGCGAAGATGCTGGCGAAGATCGAACTGATCGAATCGCTTCATGACGAGTCGTTCGTGTCGTACCGCGAGGTCAGGGCCGGCCTGGTCTCCATGCCCGCCGATCCCCTGCGAGCCATGGGGCAGTTGGCCGCATCAACCGTCACCTGCATGCACCTCTCGCCGAGCATTCTGCACATCGTGGGCTACAGTGAGGCCGTCGAGTTGATCGGCCCGGAGCAGATCATCGACAGCGCCAAGATCGTCGAGCAGGTCATCGATGATTGTCTTCTGGGCCTGCCGAACCCGGCGTGTGACCTGAGCGTAGAACAGCGCAAGAGGTTCCTGGTCAGCGATGCGGAACTCATCCTCCAGGCCATCCGCGATCTCGGCGCCGACGACTGTGCCGATCCGCTGCTGAGTGCCGAGTGCATTGGCAAGGCCGTTGACGTGGGTATCCTGGATGCGCCCGGACTGGCCGGCTGCGCAGCCGGGCGCGGCCTGGCACGGACCGAGGTGTGCCACGGCGCGTGTGTTCCGACGGACGGCTCGCCCGGGGGACACGTTACGGAGCGGGAGAGGCTGGATGGGCTTGCCGGATAAGACCGTCCTTGCGGTGTGAGTGAGCCCCGCCGACCGTAACGCAGCCGGCGGGCCTGACGCGACGCCCTGCGGTACGCCAGGGCAGGGAAGAAACAACCATGGGCCGACCGAAACAGGCAATCATCGTGCTCGGGCTGACGTACAATCAGATTCCTCTGATCGCGAAGGCCCGGGAGATGGGGTATCGCGCCATAGCGATCGGCGTCGGTGGAGGGCAGCCCGTCGCGGCAGAGCATGCGGACGCCTGGTTTCTGATCGATACGTCCGCCGGTGATGACGTGCTGGCGCTGGCCAAGAGGGAAAACGCCGCTGGACTCGTCACGTGCGGAACAAGCACGGCGATGTGCACTGCCGCCTACGTCACCGAGGCGCTGGGCCTCAGCGACAAGGTCATCTCGTACGAGGTGTCGAGAAACGCCGTCTTCAAGGACAGGTTCCGCAAGCTGCTGGCGGACATGATCCCACGGGGGCTGGCCTCGGCGGATGCGTCCGAGGCGTTCTCACTGGCACGGGATTTCTGCTACCCGCTGATCCTGAAGCCCGGCGACGGGGGCGGAGGGAAGGGGATCACCGTAGTCAGAACGCCCGAGCCGGATGCCTTTGCCCAGGCGTTCGCCTACGCCGTCGAACACTCCCGCAGCCGCGTCGTCGTCGTCGAGGAGTTCATCGAGGGTGCGGTTCTCGGCGTCGAGTCGCTCGTCCTGGACGGCCGCGTCCACGTCCTGGCGATCGCTGACAAGGACGTCACTGCGCCCCCTCGCTGCATCACGCTGGGCGTGTCGTTCCCCTCGATGCTGCCGGAGCCCATCCAACAGAACATACGCCAGACCAACGCGGCGGCCATCAGTCAACTCGGCATCACCTGGGGTGCCACGCACATTGACTTGGCCGTGACCGCGGAAGGCCGGGCGAAGATCATCGACATCGGCCCCCGCCTGGCCGGCGGTCCGCTCATGTCGCACCTTGTGCCGGACGCCTGTGATTTCGACGTCTACAGGGCCGTCATCGACCTGGCCGTCGGGCGCATGCCCCAGTCCCCCGGACAGGGCAACCGGAAGCACTACGCCAGTCGCTTCCTCGTTGCACCGGGTCCCGGCACGCTGCAATCCGTCACGTTCCCAGCCGCCGCAGCCGCCGAATGCGGCGTTGAGAACATCCGGCAGCTTGTCCCGAACGGTACCGTTCTTGACGATCCGGCCAATGACGGCGCCAGGCTGCTTCTGTTCACGACGAAGGCCGACTCCCACGAGCTCGCCAGGAAGAACCTGGACGCCTTTACCCAAGCCATCGAGGTCAACCTGGAATGAGGCCCCGAGAGGCTATGCTTCCCCGACGAAGAGACACAGCACGACAGCCCTGAGACTGCAGATGAAGACGCCACCACAGATCCCGTTCAACGTGCCCGCCATTACCGGCCGGGAGAGCGACATGCTCCAGGAGGTGCTGTCGGCGGGGCGATTCGCCGGCAACGGAGCGTTCTCCAGGCGCTGCACGTCGGTGCTGGTTGAGAGGCTCGGCTGCGCAGAGGCGATCATGACCTCGTCGTGTACGGACGCGTTGGAGATGTGCGCGCTGCTATGCGGCGTCGGGCCCGGCGACGAGGTGATCATGCCGTCGTACACCTTCGTCTCCACGGCCAGTGCGTTTGCCCTTCGCGGGGTGAACATCGTCTGGTGCGACATCCGCCCGGACACGAAGAACATCGACGAGACGCTCATTGAGGATCTCATTACCGAACGGACAAAGGCCGTCGTGGCGGTGCACTATGCCGGGGTGACGTGCGAGATGGACGCCATCGCGGCGCTATGCGAGCGTCGCGGCCTGACACTCGTGGTCGACGCGGCCCAAGCCATCGACTGCACCTACAAGGACAGGCCTGCGGCCTCGCTGGGCAACGTCGCGACGTTCAGCTTTCACGACACGAAAAACATCCAGTGCGGCGAGGGCGGGGCCTTGATCGTCAATGACCCGAACCTGGTCGAACGTGCCCAGTTCATCCGCGACAAGGGCACCAACCGCACGCAGTTCATCAAGGGCCTGGTGGACAAGTACACCTGGGTGGAACTCGGCTCGAGCTTCCTGATGTCCGAACTCCAGGCGGCGTTTCTCTGGCCGCAATTGCAGGAATCACGGGAGATCAACGCGAAGCGGCTGCGGCACTGGGACAGGTACTACGAGCGATTGACCGCGTTCCTTCCCGAAGAAGCCCTGCCGATCGTGCCCGAACACTGCACCCACAACGGGCACATGTTCTACATCCTGCTGGACAGCGCCGAGCAGCGCGGGCGGATGATGGAGCACCTGGCCGGGCAGGGCATCAGTGCGTACTTCCACTATGTACCTCTGCACGAGGCGCCGTACTGGCAGGGTAAGTACGCCCACGTGACGCTGCCCGTGACCGAACGTGTGGCCCAGTGCCTCCTACGGCTACCGATGTACTGCGATCTTGCCGATGAACAGATAGACCACGTATGTAAAAGCATCCGGACCTTCGAGAGCTGCTAACGGTATCGCGTCCGGTAGTCGGTCAATAGGAACCGCAACCGCACAGGAACCTCGCGCAACGAAGCCAGAGAGAGAGCAACTCGAATTGCAGAGCGGACCGTCCCGTCAGTGTATGACAGGCCAACGTCCCTGGTACGCCAGTGCCCTGTTGGCGATCGGAGTCAATCTTCTTCTGTATGCGACCTTCCTGAGCTTCACATCGCCCCGTTACGAGGACAATGACGATTGGGCTATAATGTCGATCGCTTCCGGAACGCGCACAGGCGAGCCGGATGAGCATCTCATTTGCACGAATGTCATTGTGGGGCAAGCACTGAAGCACTTGTACCTGACGTGGCCTTCCATACGATGGTACACGGTCTACCTCTTGACCGTGCATTTCGCCTCGACGACGATTTTGCTCACGGCCTTTCTGAGAACGCGGCTGCCGATGGTGGGTTTCCTTGTATGTATCGCGTTGTTCTGCCAGTTTCAGCTTGCCTCTCTCCTGCTTCTCCAGTTCACGTCAACGGCCGTGATCGCGGGCATGAGCGGGATGATTGCTCTGCTGGCCGTTGCACGGGATCGGAGGGGACTCCCTCGCATCATCATGTCCGCCGTGGGTGTCTGTCTGATGGTGATCGCAGTTATGATTCGACAGGACTCCTTCTATCTGTCGATCCTCCTCGGCAGCATGGCGCTCGTCTATTGGCTTGTTCGCACGTGGTCAAAACTGCTTCTTGTTTCTCTCGGCTGCGCGTTACTCCTCGCCGTTGCAGCAATCGGGTACGATCGGTGGGTGTATTCGTCGACCCCGGGTTGGTCCCGGTACATGCGACACATAGAAAGTCGCCGCAGCATAGAGCTCTCTCCTGCGAAACAATATCTTGCCTTTCCAGAGCAACATTGGGACGAAGTGCAACCCGTCTTCGAGAAGATCGGGTGGAGTAAGAATGATGCCAAGATGTACAGTAACTGGTTCTTCATGGATGAAAGGGTCTACTCCCAGGAGAACCTCGATGTGATCGTGGCAGCATTCGGACACCGCACCATGCCCTTCTCTGAGGGTGCCGCACGCATCATTCGGAACGGAGGGAGGCTGTCGTTCTCTCTTGCCGAGTTGTGTCTGAATGGTCTGGCCGCGATTCTCCTTTGTCGTCGAAAACCCCATTTCACCGTCTTGACGCTTCTGGGGATCGGGGTGGCGTCAGCGGTGATCCTAGGCCTGGTCTACCAATGGAAACTTCCCGAGCGTGTCTTGGTGGTAATGCCCTACGCCCTGAGCACACTGTTGCTCTTTACGGCTCTCTCGGACGATCGCCCCGGCCAGGATTCACCTGGGCGGGAACCTCGTCACCGGATCAGTCGTCGCGAGAAAGTCGCCGTCTGTATCTTGGCGTTGCTGGGCACCACAGGAATCGGGGTGGGCGCCCTGCATTCTGATCCCAGGAATCGGACGGGACAGGGCGTATTCCAGAGACTGGTCAGCAAAATGTCAGCCGACATCCGGACGTTGGATCAGCAGCCAATCCTCGTACAAGGGGCAGGGTCATTCCCGGTGAAATGGGCGCCTATCTTCTCGGATGGAGTGGCCTGTCTCCCCTATCGGGGAACGATCCGGTCTGGCTGGGGGACCCATAGTCCGCACTACAGGGCAAACCTGCAAGAACTCTCGATTCGGAACGTCTACAGGGCCATCTATGAGCGTTCAGACGTCTACCTCGTGATCAACCTCCAGAACCTGCCGTTACTGATCACTTTCATCAAGGAGCACTACGGTGACGAGATTGTCTGCATAGAGGTGTTCAGGTATCCCCTCGCTCCCCTCGCCGACGGAACCATCAGCATCATAAAGGCACACCGGGTGGATTTCGAGGAAACTCAGAGCGGGAGCCCCATCGACTGAACTTGGGACCCCATCAGTAGGCCTTGGCCCGAGGACACAGCGCAAGACCGATAACGAGGCAAGGCCGAATGACGAGCAATTGCAGAGACATGCTTCTGGCAAGCGGTGCGGGGAGCAATTCTCAGTCACGACGTGAAGCATCTTCGTAGCTGCGGTGTGGTCGAGTTCGACAGGAAGGGCAAGCATGTCGGCCCGCCGCTGCCTGTGACTGAACGTGTGGTCCAATGCCTCCTTCGGCTGCAGACGCACTGCGATCTTGCCGATGAAGAGATTGGCCGCGTGTGTGAGAGGATTAGGGCTTTCGAGGCTGACGGGATCGCCGATGTCTGAGGGACAATCACCTTCGCTGAAGCACTTCAGAAGAGCCGATACGGATTTCGCCAAGGGTGTTGCCATCTGTCTCCTGCTCATCCATCACCTTTTCTACACACATCCCGATATCGGCATGGTAGCAGGATATCAGGTGGTGTGGCGACTGGCTCACGCTGCGAGTGTGTGCGTCGCGATGTTTCTGATTCTGAGCGGATACGGCTTGTCGGAGAGCGATCTACGACAGCCCCTTCCCTTGCAGAAGTTCTACGTGAAACGCCTAAGCCACCTGTACCTCAACTACTGGTTCATATGGGCTGTATTCGTGCCAATTGGAGTCCTGTTCAAGGAACGCGGCATAGGTAGTATATACGGACCGCCGGCTCACGCGTGGGTGGGAATGGCTCTTAATCTTGCCGGAGTCCAGTGGTTCCTGAACACCCCATCGTACAATGAAACATGGTGGTTCATGAGCGCCATTCTCGCCTTGTATCTTCTGTTTCCGGTGATGAAGAAGCTCATTGGTGCACTGGGGCACTGGTTCCTGGTCGTGGCCTTCGGTGCAGTCCTGATGGTGGGTTTCGAAGTGATCCAGCCCGTCGGCCCCTTCCCTATGCACGGGCTGACCCTGCATACCGTCGCCTTCGGTCTTGGCATATACCTGTCCCAGAGGAAAGGGTTCATGAAGCTCGCCGGAATCCTCTCAGCCAGACGGTGGTGGAAGTGCATACTCTATGTCGTGCTGCTCCTCGGGTTGGCGTTGCAGCGACAGTATGGGCCCGTACTCATGGCAGGACACTTGGACTCACTGTTCGGTCTGACCATTATCGTGTTCGGGTATGAGTTTCTGTCCAAGTTGGCATTCCTGCGTAAAGCACTGGTCTTCATTGGTCGGCACTCGTTTAACATCTTCCTCTCGCACACATTTATCTATTGCTACTACTGGGCTGACCTGATCTACTGGTCGGGGAATCCACTGCTGATGTTCGTGGAGCTTCTCTTCCTGTCCGTAGTTGCGTCGGTGGCCCTGGAGAGAATCAAACTCCTATGCGGACTGGAGCGGCTTCGCCGGTACATTAGCCGAAAGACCACAGCAGGTGCTCGCATTCCCGGCACTTGTGCAACAGCCGAAAGTGGCAGCCTCCGCCTCCCAAACCGCAAACACGATAGCAGGGCATGACGATGGAATACAAGGGCATCATTCTGGCCGGGGGTGCCGGGACGCGTCTGTACCCGATGACCTCGATCTATAGCAAGCAGTTGATAGCCGTCCACGACAAACCGATGATCTACTATCCGCTGTCGACCGTGATGATGGCCGGCGTGCGGGAGATCCTGATCATCGCCGGGCCAGAGACCATCCCCTGGTATCGCAAGCTCTTCGGGGACGGCAGCCGGCTAGGGCTTGCCATCGAGTACGCCATCCAGGACGCCCCGCGCGGCATCGCCGAGGCGTTCATCATCGCGCAGGAGTTCATCGGCAACGACGGCGTTCTGTTCATCCTGGGCGACAACATCTTCTACGGATACCTGGATTTTCTGCGCAAAGCCATGACCGAGAACGTCGGGGGGACGATTTTCGGCTACTACGTGAAGGACCCTCGTGGCTACGGCGTGGTGGAGTTCGACAAGGAGGGCAACGTGCTGTCGCTGGAGGAGAAGCCGGCCGAGCCGAAAAGCAACTACGCGATCCCCGGCCTGTACGTATACGACAACCAGGTCGTCTCGATAGCCGAGGCGCTGGAGCCCTCCGCCCGGGGAGAACTCGAGATCACGGACGTCAACAAGGAGTATCTCCGGCGGGGCCTCTTGAAGGTTGCGCGGATTGGGCGTGGCTTTGCGTGGCTGGACAGCGGGACCCCCGAAGCGCTGTTGGACGCCGGGAACTTCATCGCGACCGTCGAGGCCCGACAGGGCTTGAAGATAGGCTGCCTGGAGGAGATCGCCCTGCGGATGGGGCGCATCACCTTCGAGCAATTCCAGGACATTCTCGCGGACATCCCGAAGTGCCAGTATCGCGAGTATCTGCGCACCGTGGCGGCTGAACTGAAGCCAACAGACTGAGAATCCCCTCCGCCCGGCGGGGCCGCGCCTCCGGGCCTCCGCGCGTACGGACAGGGACAGGAGCACGACGAGATGGACCAGCAAACCTCAGACAGGCCTAACGCCCTGGCCCGCGTGGTGGCCTCGCGCCGCTGGGCCCTGGCCGTCACGATGGCGGTCGTCATGCTGTTCCTGCCGACCTTCATCAACCTGGGCCCCCCGGTTGGCATGGACCTGCCGATGTGGGCCTCAGTGGCTCACCAGCTCAAGGAACACGTGATTCCCAGCACCGGATGGTTCTGGGGAATCCAGGTTCCACAGGCCAATGCGGGACAGCGCCTCGGAAACAGCTACTCGACAAGTCTCATGCTGCCGTGGGCCCTGGCCCACGTGACTACCCCCGGCACCGCGGTGAAGATCGCGTGCCTGCTTGCAGGACTGGTCTATGCGCTCGGGGTGTATTGCGTTTGTGCGCGTTTCACGCCTCCGCTGTTTGCCGCCGCCGCCGCCGTCTTGGGCACTGCCGACCCCTTCTGGCTCATCATGGACGGGATGTGGTACAATATCCTGTCACTGGGGCTGGCCCTCTGGGGGTGGCGTGCGTTGGCGGACTATGCCGAATCGTGGCGGCGATGTCATTGGGTCCAGGCGGTCATCTTCCTCGCTGCCGCGATCTACACTCACCCGCTTGGCGTGGCCCTGATGGTAATCGTATGGGGAACGTATTTGACCGTTTTCCTGTGCCGAAGAGAGCGCGTCGGCGCCTGGCGCGTCATCGCCTTCCTGGCGGTTCCCCTGGTCGCCGGGCTCCTGGCCGCGCCTCAACTGTCAACCTATCTGATCCGATCCCGCCCTCAAGGCTTTGGGCCAGGCTACGAGCGGACGGCGTGGGTGCTGCTGCAAGACCCCCGGGGGGCGATCAGCACGATTCTCTGCTGCGCCGAACCCAGGATGTTCATCGTACCCATCATGACGGCTGTTGGTGCTGTCTTCATCAGACGAGTGTCGTGGAAATGGTGCTGGCCGGTAGTAGTCGGCATTCCCTTGATGGTCCTCGTGGTCATAGGTGTTCCTGAGGAATTGCTACAGAAGAATCTGTATGCGGCTCGCTTCGCCCACGTGTTGCGAGTGCTGTACACCCTTCTAATCGCCAATGGTCTTGCGGCGTTGTATCGTGCGATGCGGACCTGTGTTTCCTGCGGGCGCGCCAGAAGGTACCTGGTGACCGGCGTGTTCGTCAGCGCCCTGGGAATGGTGGCTGCCACGGCGGGCTACAGACTGCTGCGGGATGCGACGTGCAAGCCGACGTTCTCCTCGATAAAGAACGAGGTGACCGTCCGGGACCTCTGGTGGTGGCTGGAGCAGAACGTCGATAGTGGCCAAACGCGGGTGTACTTCGAAGGTACACTGAACAGCTATGAGATAGTGTCCGACTCGCCGCTGCTGCTGCTCGCACCAGGTGACCGCAGCAGTCATATCCTCGCTCTGACGGGGTTGTACACGTCAATCAAGCAGGTGAACGGGTGGTCCGGATTCGGTTCTTCGGTATTCGGCACGCATTACCTTGCCGATGGGGGGCGGTTCTTCGGCGGGCGAAAGCCGCATGAAGCGGCGCCCGAACTCATTGACAAGAACCTGCGCTGGCTGAACTGCCAGTACATCGTGGCAAACAGCCGCGCGATGAAGGAGCGGCTGTCTGACATGCCGTTCCTTAGGGAAGTCAAACAGGTGGAGGATTTCGCGATTTACAGGCACACGGGGATGACCCCGGGTTGGGCCTTCAGGATGTCTGACCCGGACAAGAGGTTCCCCGTCGAGTCCAGGCGGGACGGCCAGGAGTACGTCATCCGCGCTGACGGCTCGAAGGGCAACGCCGTCATTGTCTCGGTGGCCTACGACGGGCACTGGAAGGCCTTCGCGGACGATCGGCCGTTGCCGATCGCCGAGGCCCGGGCCCTGATGAAGCTCCAACTGCCGAGATCAGGCAGGTCGGAGATCCTGCTGCGCTACGATATAGAGAAGACTGGCCCCTTGGTTTGTCTGGGTCTGGGCGGACTGCTTCTGGTCGGAGTGTTGCTGGGGCACAGGTGGCGATCTGCCTGCCGAGCGTGACGCGCCGGACCGTGCTTGGCGTATCGGTTCGGCCCGCCAGTCCGTCCCTGTACCGCCCGGGTTCGTCGGGCTGGCCCGGCGAACGATCTCGGTTCGCAGACCGAGCGGGAATCGATCAAGATGACTGCCACCCTACTGGAGCAAAGGCGCGCAAGTGCCGATAGATAGACAGACACTGCACGATACACGGGCTGTGTCGGAATGGTTCCGACGGGGCGCCAACACGCGAATCGTGCGATGGATGACCATGGTAAGGCAAGACCTCCTGTCCGAGCCGCTCCTCCGCTGCCAACGGCGCCCGGGATCGGTTGACCGCCAGGCGCTGCGGTCAAGAGTCTCAGGCCTGTCACATCGAGGACGGGCAGGTGGCGTTGCGAAGGGCCTACGAGGCCGTAATTGAGACAACCCATGTGGAGATAAGAGATTATGGCATCTAGCGGAAGAAGAAAGACACCGGGGCATCTCTGGGCTGCCATGGGACTTGTTGTGGTCGGTATCGTGGTACTGGTGCCAGGCTGCTACTTTCCGGATGACGTCAAGGCGTTCCTCCAGAAAGACCGCAAGCCTGTAAACGGCGTTGAGTACCGGTTCTATCCGCCGGACTCTCTGTCGATCTCGTCATTCAACGTCCCTGAGATCAACGGGGCAGGGGGGCGTATAAGACCGGACGGCAAGATCAACCTGCCTCTGCTTGGCGAGGTATTCGTTGCGGGCAAGACGCCCGCCGAGATCGAGAAGCTGCTGATCGAGCCGTCCAAGGAGTACTACGAGAGGGCCGACGCGACCGTTCAGGTCGGAGCATATGCATCGCAATTCTACTACATCTTCGGGCAGGTCAGCAGCCCCGGCCCAAAGGTCTGGACCGGGCGAGACACATTGCTGGACGCTTTGTCGCGGTCTTTTCCGAACAACTTGGCCTGGGCCGAACGTATAACGGTCACGAGGCCGTCAAAGCCTCACGTGGGCGGCTACTATCAGGAAGCGCCGAAGGTCTTCGGGCGGTTTCGCCGTTGTGGCATACACGTTCCTGAGGAAGACAATGAGCCGACCATCATGCTATTCAACCTGGAAGCGATGACCAGGAATGGTGATATGTCCCACAACATCCTGCTAATGCCCAACGATATCATCTACGTGCAGCCCACGCCGCTGGCCTGGATCGGTCTGACAATCCAGCGACTGCTGTTCCCGGTCAGCCCGGTAACCTCGGCCATGGGTGTGCCGTACCAGCTTGACCGAGCCGCCACCGAGAGATACGATCAGAGCCGCGGAAGGTAAAGAGAGAGGCACATGAGCGAATCATCGCGGAAGAAGACGACACGGGACTTCCTGCGCACTGTATTTCGGTATAAGTGGTTGTTCGTGTTCGGGACGGTAACATTCGTGATCGTCGCGATGTTCACGGTGCAGGAAGTCATGCCCGTGAAGTACATGGCGTCGACTAAGTTCCAGCGACGCAGCGACATTGCCGCCGCCGGACGGAGTAGCAATGCGCCCTTCGAAGAGGATAAGCTGACCCTCAGGCACGACTTGGCCGGCCGACACGCCGTCGCGCAGGTCGCTGAAGAACTCGGGCTCCTGAAGGGCCTGCCCCATGACGCCGACGGCCAGTTGACGCGCGTCGGTCAGATGTCCAAGGCTCGAATCGTCAACGAACTGATGGCCAGCATTTCCATCGGGTGGGACGTCAGGACGAAGAAGATTGACCTGGTAACCGTCAGCTTTGTCCACGAGGAGCCCAAGCTGGCTCAGCGCGTTCCCGACGCGCTGGTCTCCCGGTACATCAACCGCATCAGCGAACGGATCGTCGAGCGCCTGACCTATAGTCGCAAGTTCCTTGATGAACAAGTCAAGGCGGCCAACATCCGCCTGAAGGAGCTGCGGGACCGCAAGCTCGAGTTCGAGACCGAGCACGCCAATGCGATGCCCGAGAATGCCAGTGCCCTAGCCCAGCGCATTCAGGACATCTCGAGCGATATCGATACGCTCCGGACGCGCCAGGAAGTGGCGAAGATGACCCTGGTGCGTCTGGAGAAGCTGCGGTCGGCGCCGAAGCCGACGTCCAGACCGGCCACGCAGCCTGCCATGGAAATGGTCAACGTGCCCAACCCCGAGCTGCTCCGCCTGCAGGAGCAGTTCCGCGGACTCGAAGAGGCGCTGCGGACCGAACTGATTCAGAAGACCGAGAAGCATCCGACGATCGTCTCCTTGCGAGAGAGGATGGCCGTGCTGGCCGGACGCATCGCCAACACCCCGCCGGAAGTGGCCGTCGAGAGGGAGAAGGCCCCGGATCCGGACGCAGAGAACGAGAAACCGCTGGATGAGAAGGCCCTGGAGGCACACATGGCGGCCGCGAGTTCAGAGCTGGACACGACGGCCAGAGAGATTCAGCGCCAGCAGAAGCGCCTGGAGCCGCTGCTGACCCTGATGAAGAACTTCGCCCCCATTCGCCAGGAGTACCTGGCGATGATGGAGAACGTCAAGCGAGAGGAAGGCGAACTCAATACGTGGCGTCGGCGGCACGCCGAGGTCCAGATGGACCTTGCGGCCGAGGTCGCCAAGCGCCGCACACACCTGAACGCGGTGCAGGCGGCCCAGGAACCCCAGACGCCGTCGTCGCCGTCGTTGAGGATGGTGCTGGCCGGTCCGATCGTCGGAGGCTTCGTCTTCGGTGCGGCATTGGTGTTCCTGGCAACCATGGTGGACCGCAGCGTGGCCACGGTGGAGGATGCCAATCACCGCTTCCATCTGCCCATTCACGGCATCATCAGCCAGATCGTTTCGACGCGTGGCCGCCTCGCCAAGGCGCTCAAGAACTGGGTCTTGCTGCCGGGCGCAACCGGAATCCTCGTTTTCCTTCTGGGTCTGTCGTCCATGAGCGTGGTGCTGTGGCTGCGCTATCCTGAAAAGTACGTAGCGTGGCAGGAAGATCCTCCCGCGTTCATCGTGGATACGGCCTCCAAACTGGTCAATCAGTTTCCGGGGCTGGACTGAGAATGCCTGATGTATCTGGACTTCTACAAGCTGAAGGAGTTTCCGTTCTCCATTACCTGTGACGAACGGTTCTTCTACGAGAGCGCCATCCATACCGAAGCGCTGGCCAACATGATGTACACCGTCCAGCAGCGAAAGGGCATGGTGCTGATCACCGGCGAGGTCGGCGCAGGCAAGACCTTTCTCAGCAACATGCTCGCCTCGCGTCTGGGCCCCGGCTGCGCGACCGTCCAGATGCGGAACCCCCCCCAGTCGGCCAAGCAGGTCGTCAAGTCAGTGGCTGCCCATCTGGGCATCCGGATCCAATCGGCGGCTGACAAGCTCAGCGTGGTGGACGACCTCGAGGAGCACCTTCTTCGGCTGCACGTTCGCGGTCGGCTGGTCGCACTGATTCTCGACGAGGCCCAGGACTTGCCCCCGGCTTCACTGGAGGAGATTCGTCTGCTGTGGAACTGGGAGAAGGACGGGCAGCGGCTGATGCAGATCGTCCTGGTCGGGCAGCCCGAACTGCGAGACAAGCTCCACCAGCCACGATGGGAGCCGCTCAGGCAGCGGGTCGTGCTGAGCTACCATCTCGGCCATCTCGGACCGGCCGATACCAGTGCCTACATCGACCACCGGATTCGCGTGGCCTCCGAGAACGGTGACCCCCTGCGGTTCACTCCCGAGGCCAAGGAAACGATTCACTCGGCGACGGACGGCACGCCGAGGCTGGTGAACGTCCTGTGTGACAATGCCCTGCTGGTCGGATACGCCCGGGGGACGCATTGCATCGACAGGGACATCGTGGCCACGGTGATTCGCGATATGACCTGTTGGGACCTGCAGGCACCTGGGCCGCAGTCAGCATCCGCGCCGGCGGACCCGACACCCCTGAGCAGCTAGGAGCTAGCAGTGGCGAACGTTTCGGATGCAATGAAGAGACATCAGGCCGAAGTGGCCACCCGAGCTGCCGACGAGGACGCCCCGGAGGCCCAACCGCCCGGGCAGGATCCCTCCGACAGCACCATGATCGACATCGAACTGGCGGGCGAGGCCGATCATGACGCCGCGCCAGGCCCGCCGCCGCAGGCGCCGGCCCCGTCCGGCGCCCCGCCTCGGCCTGCCGACCGCGCTGCGTTGGCCGCCGCGCAGGGCGCGGCGTTCTCCGACGTCGTCGTCGCTCACCACGACCGCGGGAGCGGCATCACCGAGGAGTACCGATCTCTTCGCACGAATCTCCTGGCCAAGTGCACCGATGGAAGGTTCGGTTACATCGTCACGTCGGCCGAGGCCGGCGAAGGCAAGACCGTCACCTGCCTCAATCTCGCGGTGGTCCTGGCTGAACGGTCCGAACGCACCACCCTCCTGGTCGATGGCGATCTGCGGAAGGGCTCGGCCGCCAAGATGCTCAGGGTTCCCGGCAAGCCCGGCATGGTTGACGTGTTGCGGGGCGAGTTGACGCTCCAGTCGGTCATTCAACCGACGGTCTACCCGAACCTGTTCTTCCTGCCGGCCGGCAAGGCCAATATGAATGAAATCGGCACACTGCTCAGCCGAATGGAGCGGGAGGACATCTTCACCGATGTTCGCCGACGGTACGACTACGTGCTGGTCGACACGCCGCCGATCAACGTGGCCGCTGACGCGGGGGTCCTCGGGCAATCCATCGGCGACGCGCTGCTGATCGTCCGGATGAACAAGACGCGGACGGAGTCCGTGGAAAAGGCCATCCGACTGCTCCACGCGGCAAACGTGAACCTCTCAGGCCTGGTGCTGACGCATCGCAAGTACTACATCCCGAACTACATATACCGATACTCGTGAGCCGGCCCACGAGCAGCAGACCGTCGCGACCGACGCCGGGCACATGCAGGCAGTGACGATGACAACACAGGCCGTCCAGGTCAGAGAACTCCAGGACAGCGACGAGGTCGCCTGGGAGCAGTACGCCTTGTCTCATCCGTCGGGCACGGTCTTCCATCGCCTGGCCTGGAGCCGGGCCGTTTCGGCGGCCTATCCGCACAAGCCGCTCCACCTGACCGCGTGGGCCGAGGGGCGCATGGTCGGCATCCTCCCGCTGTTCTTCGTCAAGAGCGCCTTCGTTGGGCGGGTCCTGGTTTCGGTGCCCTACGGAACGTACGGCGGGATTCTCGCCGACAGCGACGCCGCCGCCAAGGCCCTGCTTGCCTCGGCCCAGGAACTCACCCGAGACCACAACGCCGAGTATCTTGAGCTGCGCCACCGCGACAGCAACGCCTTCGACCTGCCGGTCATCGACCGGTATGACACGTTCCGGAAGGAACTGCCGGCCAAGCCCGAGGACGTGATGCCTTCCCTGCCGAGAAAGTGCCGCGCCGCCGCTCGCAAGGGGCGCAAGGCCGTCGAGTTACGGATCGGGCCCGAGCTTCTCGACACCATCTACGACCTGTACAGCCTGAACCTGCGCCGTCTCGGGTCGCCCAACTATCGCAAGAGCTTCTTCCGGTCGCTCCAGGAGAACTTCGGCGACGACTGCGTATGCCTGGTCGCCTATGACGGCCAGGACCCCCTCGCCGGCGTGGTCAGCTACGTGTTTCGCGACGAGATCACGCCGTACTTCTGCGGCTGCCTGCCCGAAGGGATGCACAAGAACGCGAACAATGCGATGTACCCTCGGTTGATGGAATGGGCGATCGAGCGTGGCCTGCGGTGGTTTGACTTCAATCGCACACGGCGGGACAATCACGGCCCGCACGGTTTCAAGCGTTACCACGGCTTCGAGCCCGAGCCGTTGCACTACCAGATGTCGTTGAACCGCGCCCGTCAGATGCCGAACCTGACCCCGAGCAACAGGAAGTTCGCTCTGGCCGGCAAGGTCTGGCGGAGAATGCCTTTGTGGTTCACTCGCGCGGTCGGGGGACGGGTATCCAACTGGATTCCGTGACGCGTTTTGCCGAAGACATATGAAGAACACCCAGGCGGGTAGCTCAGGTGGAAGAGCGCGCTCCGGATAAGAGTGAGGTCGCGTGGTTCGAATCCCGCCCCGCCTAGTGAACGTCGAAGAGAGCAGTGACGACCATGGCACGGCTGTTGTACATAGCACACCGCGTCCCCTACCCCCCGGACAAAGGCGAGCGCGTGAGGGCGTTCCAGGAGGTCCTGGCCCTGGGAGATCACTTCCAGGTCACCGTGGCGGCACTGTCTCACGGAGCGGCCGATATCGCCGCCGCCCCAGAATTGGCCTGCCACTGCCACAAGGTCATCACCGCGCCGGCCGGCGGGAAGGTCGGGCTCCTCCGCGGCGGGGTGGCGCTTCTGGCGGGCAAGAGCGTCACCGAGGGGTATTTCCGCAGCCGCCGACTCGCCAGGCTCATCGCCGCCGAGGCCGCACAGCAGCCTTTCGACCTGGTGATGTGCTACTCCTCCAGCACACTGCCGTACGCCCTGGCGGCCCCGGCCCGGGCCCGCATCGCCGACCTCGGCGACGTCGACAGCGCCAAGTGGCAGGCCTACGCCCGGGACAGCCGCTGGCCCAGGAGTTGGCTGTACGCCCGCGAAGCCGCCGGCGTCCGCAAACTCGAAATCCGGGCCGTACAACGCTGCCAGGCCGTCCTCATGGTCAGCCCGGCCGAGGTCGATGCACTGGGGCTCGACGACGATAACGTCCTGGCGGTGGCCAACGGCGTGGACTCGCAGTTCTTCGCCCCAGGCGCCGCCGAGCCCGTCGACGCCGGCCAGGCGGCACTGGTCTTCACCGGCACGATGGATTACCGCCCGAACATCGAGGGGGTCTGCTGGTTCGTCCGAGAGGTCTGGCCCGGCCTGAAGGCCGAGGTCCCCGAGGCGACGTTCACGATCGTCGGGCGGGACCCGGCGCCCGCCGTTCGCCGCCTGGAGCGAAACGCGGGGGTCACCGTAACAGGAACCGTGCCCGACGTGCGCCCGTACCTGGAGGCCGCCGCCGTTGTGGTTTGCCCCTTGCATATCGCCAGGGGCCTGCAGAACAAGGTCCTGGAGGCGATGGCCATGGGCAAGGCCGTCGTCGCCTCGCCTGACGGACTGGAGGGTATCGATCTGCGTCCGGGCCACGATGCGGTTCAGGCCGACTCCCCCGCCACGTGGCGAGAGGGAATCATCCGCCTGCTCGGGGACGCGCAAGGGCGAATCGCCATGGGCCAGGCCGCACGATCGTGCGTACAAACGAAGTACACGTGGTCGGCCTGCATGGCCCCCCTGGTCTCCTTGTGCCTGAGGCTGTTGGGCCAGACCGCTGAACGCCCGGCCGTACCACACCGGCTCGCCGGTGCCGGCCAACGCCGGACCACACACAAGGCCCATTGGCGCGACTAGAGGCGCGACCAGCGTGACAGCGATACCTCCATCACGGAAGTGGATTCGGGCGGCAACGGCTGCGTTCGCGCTAGCTCTGGCGCTCGTCAGCCTTTCCCCGCCTGGCAAGGAGGACTCCGTCCTGGGCGCCTGGGAAGCCGCCACTTCCCCGACGCTGAACAATGCGCTGCACGTACCGGTCTACCTCGTGTTGACAGTTCTAGCCGTCGGCTGCCTGTCGACGCCCACGTGGGGTCGCATTCTGGGCGCCGCGGTGCTCTGCACGGCATACGGGGGGGCTCTCGAACTGGGCCAGGCCTACATACCCGGCCGCACGGGATCCGTCACCGACCTGCTGCTGAACGCGCTCGGTGTCGCACTCGGCATTGCAGGAGCTGGGCTGTGGCGCCGGCAGCGAGGCTTGGCAGGTGAGTCGGCTCCCTTGATGGATCTCGCGCCGGTACACGATGCCACTGCAAACCCCCGACCTGTGGATCATCGACTCCAGAAGTGCTGGAAGATGGTAACGGAGCACTACCACTCCCGGGGATGGCGGCACGCATCCCAAAAATACGAAGACATCCTGGCCGATGTGTTGTGGCAAGGCGCAAGTGTACTAGACGTAGGCTGCGGACGACACTTCCCGATGGCCGACTTCTTCCTGGGCTGCGGAGCCGAACCACATGGTATCGATCCGGTCGCAGATGAAACCGGCACGGCGCGCTCGGGGGTTGTCCTCAAGCGGACTACGGCGAATTGTGTCCCATATCCGGATAACACATTCGACGTGATTGCCACAAGAAGCGTTCTCGAACACTTGGAGGATCCGGCGACCGTGTTCGCTGAGTTTCACCGTGTCCTCAAGCCGAACGGCCTGGTGATCTTCCTGACCCCGAACAAGTACGACTACGTCTCGATCTTCGCGTCAATCATTCCGAATCGCTGGCATGGCAAGATCGTCGAGCACTTCGAGGGACGAGATGGAGACGACACGTTTCCAACATTCTACAGGGCAAATACCATACGCCGGATCAAGCAACTCGCTCGGCGCACCGGGTTTGCTGTTGAGGACATCAGATACCACAGCGAATACCCCTCAATGTTTATGCGGCACCCGGTTCTGTGCCGGGCCGCTATCGCTTATGACGAGTTGATAACCCGTTTCCCGCTTCTCCACTGGCTTCGAGGATGGCTGTTGGGGACAGCACGGAGCACAAAGGCGATATCGCCTGTAGACGCAACTTCCGGCGATGTACATGCTCGGGACAAGGGAACATGACAACGGGTCGGATCATCCCGGAGTTCCCCGGCGGGTGCAACGCCCCACCAACGAACTCAAGGACGCCTGATATGGCGAAAGTCTGCATGCTGGTGACAAACTCGGCTCTTGACGATCCTCGCGTGTGCGTCGAGGCCGAGACCCTTGCACGCCGGGGCTACGCCATGACCGTTATCGGGTGGGACCGTGACGTTGACCGGGACAGCCAGATCCGGCGGAACGGCATTGATTTCATTCGACTGACCGTCCGGTCGACCCACGGTCGTGGGATCACGCAGCCGTTGTTCCTCGGGCGATTCTGGCTTCGCGGCTGGCCGGTTCTCAGGCGGCTCCGCCCGGACGTGGTTCACTGTCATGATCTGGACACGCTTCCACTCGGATGGCGAGCAGCCAGGTCGCTCAGGGCACGCCTGGTCTTTGATGCACACGAGAACTACCCCGACATGATGACCGGGCACCTGCCTGTCTGGGCTGTGAATCGCCTGCGCTGGCTGGAGAAATGGCTCGTGCGGCGGTGTGATCTGCTGATCACGGTGGGCTTTCGTATAGCCGAGTACTACCGGACCCTGGGCGCCCCCCGCGTCGCGGTCATCGGAAACTGGAAGGATCCAGCCGACTTCGAGTTCCCGTCCGAAACCGTCGCGCGCATTCGTGAGGAACTCGGGGTGTGCGACGACAGGATCACCATATGCTTCGTCGCGAACCTCGGGCCCGAGAGGCGTCTGGAGCCACTTCTGGCTGCCGTGGCGAACGACAACCGATTCGCCTGCGTTGTCGGGGGCGACGGCAGGCAGGCCGACCTCGCGCGCCACTATGCCGACAGCCACGACAACATCGTCTATCTCGGGCGTGTGCCTCCGCAGCGCGTCAGCCTCATCACGGCCGCCTGCGACGTGATCTACTACGGATTCGACGAGGCCAACCTGAACGCCCGCTGGAGCGCTCCAAACAAGCTGTACGAGGCGATTGCCGCCGGCAAGCCCCTCCTGTGCGGAGATTTCGGCGAGCTTGGGCCGGTCCTGCGAGATCACCACTGCGGGGTCCTGTGCGACACCCGTACGCCGCAGGGCATAGCCGAGAGTCTTGCCAAACTCGCCTGCCGGGACGAGTTGAACGCCATGGGCCGGCGGGCTGCCGAGTTGCAGGGGCAGTTGTCCCGCCGACAGGCGGATCGCCACCTTCTCGACGCGTATGCGGAACTCACCGGGTAGCAGATGAACGCACGTGACGCGAAAACCCGCGGCGCCCCGGGCGCCAAGCGAATGCGAGTCGCTGGCCAGGCCGCCCCGAGAGGCCTGCCCGGCGGTGTCGCCCGCTGCACGCGCTGTTGCTTGCCGTGCTGCCCCGAGGCGACGGAGGGCACGGTCGCATGAGTAGGGCCCGGACATACGCCAGGAACCTGCTTGCCAGTTGGGCAGGCTTTGGGGCAAACGTGGTGGTGATGTTCCTCCTCTCGCCCTTCATCGTCCACAGCCTCGGCAACACCGCTTACGGTGTCTGGACGATCGTCATGTCACTCACGGGGTACCTCGGCCTGGTTGAAATGGGTGTGCGCTTGAGCCTGGGCCGGCACATAGCCTACTACATCGGCCTCGGTGATGATGACAGCGTCAACGCCGTGATCAGCACGGCGATGCTCGTGTTCGTGGTCTGCGGGATCGTGATCCTCGTAGCGTCTGTGGTGATCGCGATATTCCTCTCGTCTCTGTTTATCAAGATTCCACCCGACCTCATTCCCAGTGCCCGTATAGTGGTGTTCATCGTCGCCTGCAATCTCTGGGTTTCCCTGCTGAGCGCTTCGTTCAACCAGATCCTGACCGCCCGGGAGCGATTCGAACTGCTGCACGCGACCGCCGTGGCCGTCCTGCTGCTGCGAGCGCTTGGAACGGTCGTGGTGCTATCGCGAGGCGGAGGACTGATCCACCTTGCGTGCGTTCAACTCGCGACAAGTACAGCCGGGGCAGTGTGCGCATACCTGTTATCCAGGCGCGTCTTTCGTCCATTGAGAATAGGAAGGAGACTGGCGGCCTGGAGCCGGCTTCGGGAACTGCTGGGTTATGGCATATGGGCGTTCATCGGTAACACCGCCGAGATGCTGATATACTGGACCGACGTCGTCATCATCGGCGCGGTGTTTGGGCCGGCAATCGTTACGTTCTACTCCATACCCCTGATGTTGATACACTACGGCAACGCCGTTTGTTTTCAGGTTGCCAGTGTACTCGGTCCGCGCACTGTTGCGGCAGCGGCCAGAAAGGAGTTCACCGAACTCCGTTGGCTTTTCGTCTGGGGAAGCAAAGCCGTTGCGTGTGTCGCCATACCAGTATTCGTGATGTACATGGTCTTCGGCACCCATTTCATCACCCTATGGATGGGACAGCAGTATGCCATAGGTGGGACCGTGCTGGTCTACCTGGCTATATCTCAATTGGTGCGGCTGTGTGCGGTCCTGACCCGGTCGGTGATCGCCTCGGGCTTCGGCCACGCCCGGATCGTGGCGGGCCTGGGCATAGTCCAGGGCGTCTGCAACCTGATCCTGACCTTGGTCCTGGTGCTTCAGTTCCGCATGGGGCTTATCGGCGTCGCGCTCGGCACCATGGTGCCCATGATCGTCTTTGAGGCGCCCTTGGTCTTCATCGCGTGTCGGCTGATCCATATGAACATCCACAAGTACCTTTGGCAGGTGGCCGTTCCCCTGGCGATCGCCAGCATGCTGCTGCTCCTGGCGTGCTGGGGGATCAACAGGATCGTCACGTACCAGACCTGGGGTGGGTTCGTCCTGAAGGCCGGCATTGGGCTGGTGTGCTTCCTCCCCCTGGCCTGGGCAGTAGTCTTTCGCAGAGAAGAGCGGACCACCCTGGCCCACCACGCCAAGAACGCCATGGCTGCGATTTCCCGAGTGATGTGAGATGATGATGTCGCCCAATCGACTGCCACCGGGCCGTACCGTTGTCGCCGACAGCCGCGCTCAAGGGCGCTCGGCCGACACGGTCTGCGGGGACACCTCCATCGTCCATCGGTCGTGCCGTGCGGGACGGCCCGGGAGGTCCGGGCGATGAGGATACTCTGGATTGATGACGTGTTCTGGCCCCACATACGCGGCGGCGCGGAAAACAGGTCGTACAACCTGGTCCAGGCGCTTGCTCGAACGGGTCATGATGTTGAGGTGCTGACCTTGCGGACGATACCCGTCGGGCCCGAACATGAGAACCTGTCGGGCACGCCGATCGTGCGGGTCGAGTCTCCCCAACTGCCCGGATGCTTGTGGCGCATCAAGCCGTGGCTCAAGATGCGGCAGTGGCATGATGTGCTGCGGCGCTTCTTCAGGACCCGGTCATACGACGGGGTGATCTCCTCGAGTACCGGTATCGCACACTACACGCGACGCGTGAAACCGCGGTTGGCGTCGGTCGTGACTACCGGCGGGACCTGGCGCGGGGCCAAACGCTACACGTTCGACCGCCCGCAAGGCGGAATATCACTGCGGGCAGGAGGAGAGTTCGCCTTCTGGCAGTTCTACGTCTACGAAAAGCTCACCTATCAGGCCGCTGACTTCGTCGTGGCCGAGTCGAAGAACGTCAGGGAGCAACTGGTCAGTCTCTATCACGTCAACTCCAGGAAGATCGCGGTGTGCCACAACGGCATCGACCACGAGAGGTTCCGGCCGCGAAACAAGGAAAGAAGCGGTTTCCGGCTTCGGGAGAAGTGGCCTGCGTCCGCGTTTGTGGTGATCAGCGTCGGACGCGTGGACAGGGTCAAGAACTACCAATACCTCATCCAGGCCGTGTCACAGACGCCCCGAGACGCCAATATCATCGCCGTGATTGTCGGACAGGGCCCCGAGCAGGAGAACCTCGAAGCCCTCTGCCGGGAGTTGAACGTGGACGACCGGGTCCGCTTCACCGGCTATCGAAGAGACGTGCATGAACTCCTCGCGGCGGCGGATGCGTTTGTCCTGCCATCAACGTTTGAGGCCTACGGCAATGTCTGGGCCGAGGCACTCGCTTGTGGCTTGCCGTCGATGGGGCTCCGGCGTGTGCCCGGCAAGTACTACACCGCCGCGGATGAGCATATCCAGCACGGGCAGACGGGGTTCCTGCTGGCCCCTGAGGATCCCGGTGATCTGGCACAGAGGCTCGTGGAACTGGCCGCCTCGCCCCGGGCCCGGAAGCAGATGGGGCGTGCGGGGCGGGAATGGGCCCTGAGAACCTACACGTGGGACAAGACGGCGAGGCAGTATGCCGGGCTCCTTCACCGGTGTACGGCGTCCTGACATGAGCAGAGCATGCACGTGAGCACGGGCCAAGACGGCGAACTGTCAGTTTCTGTTGTTGTACCGGTGTACAACGGCCAGGAGACGCTTGCGCGGTGCGCCGAGAGTATCCTGCCGCAACTGCTGGATGATGATGAGCTCATCATCGTCGACGATGGTTCGACGGACGGGACTGCCGATGCCATCCGCAAACTGATGAAGGACAGCGACAGGATAAGACCGGTGCACCAGGAGAACGGCGGGTGCGCCGCCGCGAGGAACCGAGGCGCCGAAGAGTCGTGCAAGGACGCCGTGGCCTTCTGCGATGCGGATGACACCTGGCTGCCCCAGCACCTGAGGGTCCTCCGGTCCGGCATGGTCCGACACGGCATACCGCTTGTCGTATCGGCCACAACGTCGGTGTTTCCGGATGGTCACGAAGAAGCCGCAACGATCGCTGAGGACAGACTGCTGCGATTTGCCCGGCGCGTGGAGGAGGAGACGTTCCTGTTCGAGGACGGGGCACTTGAGGGGTATCTTCGTCTTGCGTTCGGCAACACGTCGGACGGTATGCTGATCCGTCGGACGCTCTATGAAGCACTGGGCGGCTTCCCGGCCGAGCACAGACTGATAGAAGACATCCGGTTTGCCTTTCCCGTCTATTCCGAAAACGCCGTGCTGTACATAAACAAGGCGCTGTCTCGGTATTACATCCTCGAAGGCAGCCTGTGCAGGGCCGACCGTGTTGCGGCACACGAGAACGTCATAGAGGCGCTGCTCAACTTCAAGCGAACGTGCCGCCCGTTGAATGCGGGCGAAAGAGCGGCGCTGCGGCAGCGCATCCGGGAAGCCTTCCTGGGATTGGCGCTTGCGCTGTGGCGGTCAGGGCGGGGCTGGCTGAAAGCGGCGGCGCGAAGCCTCCTTTACGGCGTAACCGCGGGCCAGCTTCGCATGATCGGGGCAATGCTGCTGACGTCGCGAAAGAAGGAGGAGACAGAGAGTGCATAGCCTGCGCGGAAGTACTACATGGGAGTGGCGGCGGGATCGGCCGAAGCGTAGTGTCGAACGGAGGATGCGTTGATGGAGATCCTGTTCCTACTGCTTATTCCTGTGCTACGATCGGGCGGCCAAACGCTCTGTCTGAGCGAGGTCGGATAGGCGAGGACGTGGCATGAGTGGGTATGTCAGAGTGCTGGTTGACGGTCGTGCGGTCCGGCAACAGTGCAGCGGCGTCGGGCGACCGGTTAAGGCCATCATGTCCTGTCTCCGGAGCGACCGGCGGTTCGAGTTCGCGGTGATCACCGGCGTTCCGGAAGTCTGGGGCGATGGGGGAGACGTCCGCTTTGTGCAAGCGGGGCGTCCGGGAGAAAGCTGGCCGCAGACTAAGCGGCTGGTGTGGGAGCAGTGGAGACTTCGGAGGGTCCTGCGGGCCGAGAAGCCGCATGTCTACTGGGCAACGTGGAACTACGGCGTGCCTTGGCGATGCCGCACCCCCAGCGTCGTCACCATTCACGACGTCATCCCACGGAGGCACAAAGGGCACTTCGGCTCTCGACTCTACGGAATGTGCTACCGAATGAACCTGTACCTGGCGACCAAGTGGGCGTCTCGAATAGTTGTCCCTAGCCAAGCCACGAAGGCCGAACTCGTCCGAGACTGCGGTGTGGGTGCGGATCGCATCTCGGTGGTCACACACGGCATTGCTGGACGGTTTAGCCCTGTCGCCTCCGGGTCGCGCGATCTGGAACGCGACGGGCGAACCGTGCTGTACGTCGGATCTTCGGAGCCGCGCAAGAACGTCGATCGGCTGTTCACGGCGTGTGACGAACTTGCCGATAGGAGAAACGTGGGGGAGTTCTCGCTGGCCCTGACGGCGAGGCGGGAATCGCTTGCGCCGGCGGCGAGATCGGCTTACGAGAGGATGCAGCATAAGGACGTCGTGCGGTTTCTGGGTTACGTGTCCGACGATGACCTGCCGGGCCTGTATCGCAAGGCGGACCTGTTTGTTTTTCCGTCGAGCGAAGAGGGATTCGGATTCCCGCCGCTGGAGGCGATGGCTAGCGGCGTGCCGGTCATATGCGGACGATACGACAGCCTCCCGGAGGTCGTGGGAGACGCGGCGATGATCGTTGACGTAACAGACACCAAGGCCGTTGTGCACGGAATGGAGAGCGTTTTGATGAATGAAGGTCTCGCGCGCGCCATGCGCCGGCGGGGCCTGGCGCGTGCGGCCGGGTTCACGTGGGCCGGAGCAGCAGAGGCGATGGCGGGCATCCTGATGGAAACGGCCGTCGCCACGTGAAGGATATCGACCTCATGACGAGCCCGATAATCGAGAGAATACCAGAACAGTGGCCGCGTGAGATTTCCTTCGAGACGCGTACGGACGTTCCGATTCAGTATTGGGCGATGTCCGTTGGAGCGGATTCGTGATGCACCGGGAACGAGAGGATCTGTCATGAAGTGCCTGGTCGTGTCCGAATACTACCTTCCCACCATGGGGGGGCATACCGTGTGGCTGCATGAGATATGCAAGCGGTTCGAGGACGCGAGAGTGATTACCCGCCTCCTGGAAGGGACGGCTCGCAGGGAGACGATCGAAGGCGTTGACGTGGAGAGGATCAAGCTGGGGAGGATTTGGTATTGCCGGCCGGAATCCCTTCCCATGTACGCCAATCTTTTGTGGACCACCGCTCGCATTGCCAGGAGGAACCGGTCCGTGCCCATCCTGGCAGCGCGCGTTCTGCCCGAAGGGCTCGTTGCCAACGCAAGCGCGCGGATAGCCGGAAGTGCAAGCGTCATATTCGCCCACGGCGAGGAGGTCAAGCGGTGGGGCGGGATGGACTCGTACAATGATCGCAGGAGATGCACCGCGGCGTTGAAGCGGATCACCCTCTGGCGCGTCTACCGCGGGGCGAGCATGGTTATCGCAAACACGGCCTTCACCAAGGACCTCCTG
>Ga0180431_10001503_pt1 | contig 32616 bp, 27 predicted proteins | sample SS_ome_11_FD_132459 | JGI IMG/M metagenome (GOLD analysis project Ga0180431, IMG submission 132459) | Hypersaline lake sediment archaeal communities from the Salton Sea, California, USA - SS_1_MS_1 metaG | ecosystem: Environmental > Aquatic > Non-marine Saline and Alkaline > Hypersaline >... | reverse complement strand
TCGTCCACGAGGATGTTCCCGGCATAGTAGGCCAAACTGGTTATGGTGACGTCGAACTTCTCGACGACGTCGTGAACCTCCTCTGGCCCGTTCGACAGTACGGCATCTACATCTATCTGGCCCCTGTCCGGACCCACAACGACTTCCAGTCCCTTGATTCCACTGCCGGAGGCGAATTCCGCAATCTCTGCCAAGGGCTCGTTCTTGAACGGCGCTGTCAACATACCAACAAACAAGGCGATATCTCCTGGCAGGCGAGTTCGAAGGGTGCAGTTTAAGTGTTTCTCACGCCAGCCTGGATATCGAGTCGGGGATGCCTGTCCAGAGGTTCTCTCACTCTTCGCCCATGACGAATATGTGTTCGGAGTGACCAGGGGAGAGGGAGTACCTGCCCTCGGGGCCTCCGTTGGTTCCCACCGATATGATGGCCTCGGGCCTGCCGTCATCATCCACATCGGCTATCGCTAGGGGATGACAAAGGGTATCGCCCGACCATCTGTGCCAGTAGAGGGGCGTGCCATCCCGCGCCATCACGTGGAAGGAGCACTCCTCGGCACCCCTCGGGTTGAAGAGTCCCCGTCCATGGGAGCCGCAGACGATCTCGTCCTCGCCATCGTCGTCCCACTCCATGGACATGCAGCCGTAGAGGTCGGTAGCCGTCCATGCGCCCCAGATCATCTCGAGTTTGTGGTTGAAGCACAGGAGCTTGGAGTCCCGGTCACGGATGTTCTCGGCCAGCAGGATCGGCCCATCATCTCCCTCGAAGATCCTCAGCTCCTGTAGGTGGCTGGCTTGCGCGTGGGAGAAGCGCATCCGGCGCAGGATTCGTCCCCGGTTGTCCGCCATCGCGATTCCACTGATCCCGTCCAGGTAGAAGATCTCCTTCCCCTCACGATCGGGTAACCAGTTGAACGCCACGACGGAATCCGGGTGGCTCTCGTCCCCGGTGCATGGGAGGCTGAAGAGAGCCTCGCCGTCGTGTCTGAACCAGTGAACTCCCTTGCTCCCGTTGCAGCAGATCTCGCAGATCCCATCTTCGTCGATATCGTACATCCAGGTGTTGTGACCGTTTCCATTGTCGGAGTCGTACCGGTCCGCAACGATGTTGTGGTCACCGTCCGGCCCGATAAGGACCAGGGACGGATTTCGAACGAAGTTGATTCTCGGCCTTGAGTGACCGCGCGTCCAGTCGTGATCATTCCCGACGGTCAGCGCGATGTTCAGCCCGCTCCCGGCGCTTGCGCGCTTGAGGTCGAGCCGGGGGTTATTGATGTGCCAGGGGAGACGAATTTGCCACTTCACAGATCCGTCATCGGCGGAGAGACAGATCACATCGCCTTCGTAGCTGGCGAGCACCGCCTCCGGGGACCCGTCGGCGTCGATATCTCCGAACCCAATCTGGCTAATCTGGCTCGAATCACTCGGTGGAGGGGCGATATCCTCGCTCAACCACAGCGTGGAACCGTCCTCCAGGCTGATCGCGCGGGCGCGATTCGCATTCTGGGTTCGGGTCACGATCGCCCATATTCCATCTATCCGGTGCACGAATCCCTGCCGGATGTACTCCCGTTCCCCGTGGAGTCGGGTGAGGTTGAGATGTTGCTTTATGCAGCCGCCTTCGTTTCCCTCCGAGTAGCGGGCCACATCGGCCTTCGATGACCACTCGATCAAACGCACCCGGAGACCCCCTGATCTAACCTCCACGATTCCAGGCTCCGCCCCAGCAGCTTCTCCAGATCCGCGATGTCGCTCTCATAGACCCGATGAAGCTCAGCGACAAGATCCGGTGAGAGGTCCCTATGGATATCCGCATCCTTTGAATCGGGGTTGATCTCGGTGTGCAGGAGATCGGTCCTGAAGTCCGAATCGAGGTCGAGAAAGTTGAAGAAACCGCGCAGGAACCCCTCGGGTTCCTCACGGAGATCGTCGTAGATCATGACGTGGACTCGCTCGGGCGGGAAGAGCTCGAGTATATGACGGAGGTGACGGGCATAGAACCGGGGTTCCATATAGAGACGAAACCACGCGTGGCCGTGATGATGGAGACACTTCTCCAGAGGTATCCCGCGCCCCTTGCGCCCATCGAACCCGTAGGGCTTGTCCTTCAGGTGCGTGTGGGCCCACGCGAGATAGAGGGACTGTACCGGATCTCTGAGCGTCATGGTGAGCCTAACTCCAGGAAGATGTCGGGACGCCCTCATCAGGGCCGGCCGGTAGACCATGTACGAGTTGCTGAACTCCCCGACCGCAGGTTCCTCCTCAGCATCCGAGAAGTATGTCTCCCGGTACCAGTCCATTCCCCGGTGATAGTGAACTGTGAAGAAGTTCACGTTATCGTGATCTGGGGGTACGTATATCTCTGGATGATCCCTGCAAACCCGCCAGAGCCAACTGGACGCTGCCTTGCTCGCCCCTATGTGCAGGAAGTTGGGCAAGGTCAATTCAAAGCCCCTGACCTTTCCTCCGGCCTTTGCCCTTTAACGGGACCAGGGATATCGCTCCCTCGGGACACAGTTCGACGCACAGCCCGCATCCCTGGCAGCTTGACTTGACCCGGAACGTCCTCCCTGAACTCGAGATCGCATCGTATATGCAGATCCGTTCGCAGAGCCCGCAGGAGGAGCAGAGGTCGGGATCCAGGACGGCTCGAACGGTCTGCCTCCTGTCCACCTCCTCGGTGGCTAGCAGTCTGTCACACGCGTTTCCACGAAACTCATCGAGTCCTGAATAACCCTTATGGTCCATGAATTCGCCGAGCTGTCGTATTATCCTCTCTATGGCGGAGTAACCCTGAACGACCACCACCGAGCATATCTCGGTCACCGTCGCACCCGCAAGTATGGCCTTTGCCGCATCCTCACCGTTCCATATGCCGCCGCTGGAGGCGATGGGTATCCCGACCCTTGGGCTGGTCGCTATCAGCCACCTGAGAACGTAGTGCAGGGACCACGGACCCCCGTGGCCCGCGAACGCCCCGTGCATCACCGGCGCCTCCGTCTCGATATCTATGTCGAGGCCTGTGAACCTGTTAAACATGACTACCCCATCCGCTCCGGCCCCCTGGAGTTCGAGGGCCATGGACAGTGGGTTGGAGGCCTGGGGGGTCATCTTCGGGACGATGGGAATGGAGATCTCCTCCTTCACCAAGGAGGTCGCGTCGCACATGTGGCGGGAGACGTCTCCCTCCTCGAGGATCACCTTGGCGTGGGGACAGGAAACGTTAAGCTCCACGGCATCCGCCCCGGCGTCCTCCACCAACCGGGCGTAGCTCCGCCAACCTTCATCCGTCATACAGCCTATGCTGGCCATTACCGGGATCCCGAGCTCACGCTTCGCTCTGGTGATCTCCGATGCGTATCGCTCGGGGGAGAAGGGGCTCGCCTGCTCGTACGAGTAGAGCACGAAGGAGTCGCGGGCTCCGGCCCTATCGCCGAGGACCCTGAATCTGGGCGTGGGCGACCTGCGTGTGACCTCGTCCTCGAAAAGCGTCTTGACCACGATGGCGCCGCAGCCGGCCTCCTCTGCCTTCTTCATCCTCCTCACCGTGCCGGTCACGCCAGCGGGGGAGATGACTACCGGGTTGCGCAGCTCCAGGTCGACGTAGTTGACTGATAGATCGGCTAACATCCTAGGACCTTCGATGGGTACATCCCCGGAGGAAGGGGCTATTTGCTCTTTCCCTTCACGTGGCCCGTGTGGCTAGGGGCCTCCGAACAGGGGCCGGGCATCATTTAAGAGCCATCCGCATGCTTGCCGGTTGATGGGAGGTGCAGAGATCCCGCCCAGGGCGGCGGGGCTCGTTATAGCTTCCGCGACCATCTGGGGCACCGTCGCTATCGTAGTGAAGGTGCTAGTCGAGACCATAGATCCCGCCGTGATAGCCTTCATCAGGCTGGCCCTGGGCGGAGTTCTAATCACAACGGTTCTGCTTCTCCGGCGCAGCTCCAGGGGCATTCTGGCGAACTACAGGTTGATACTCTTCGGGGGGGTGGGAATGGCCCTCAACTACCTGTTGTATACCATCGGTCTGCAGTACACCCTGGCATCGGCTGCGGCCATGGTGGTTCAATCCGAGGTCGTCTTTCTGGTCACCCTCTCGGTGATCCTGCTGGGGGAATCGTTTGGCCCACGGCGGATCGCGGGCATGGTGCTTGCCCTCCTGGGCGTGGTGATCATCTCGTGGAACGGCCAAGAACTGTCCACCCTCTTTGCCTCGGAGTACTTCCTCGGCAATGTCATCGTGTTCTTCGCCGGCTTCTTCTGGGCGATCTATGCATACTCTCAGAAGAGGCTCACCGGGGAACAGGACATCCTGGCCTCCCTCTCGCCCATAATGCTGATCTCGAGCGCGATACTCCTTCCGCTGGCGCTACCTGAACTCGGCTCCCTGACCACCCTCGACCCGGGGGAGGTCGTGGCCCTGCTCTATCTCGGGTTGATATGTACCGGGGTTTCGTACATGTCGCTGGCCGAGGGTCTCAAGAGGATAAACGCCTCCATCACCGGGGTGTTGACGACGGTGATGCCTGTCACATCCGTGATACTGGCATATCTTCTGCTCAAGGAGGTCCTGACCGCTTATATGATAGTGGGGGCCGCCCTGGACATATGCGGCATCCTTCTGGTGGTCACCTCCAGGGAGTAGGTCTACCTCAGATCGAAGGTGTATCTGGCGGGGCCTCGACGCCCGGGATCGATCCGGAATTCACACTCCTCGCAGGCCCTCCCCCCGACCGTGGGTCTCCCGTACACATCCACGCCTCGCTCCTCGACGAGGGGCCGACCGCAGAACGGGCATTCCTTCATCCTCTCCTCCGACCTCCGTGTGAAGACCCTGATCTTTATCCTATCTGAACCGGCGGCGATCAGCCTCGCCCTCTTCGGGCTGAGGGCGAACTCCGATCCAATCGATCTCAGCACCTCTCGCGCCAGTTCGTTTTGGGAGTTTATCCTGCCCTCTTCAAGCAACCCCAGTATGGTTGAGAGGACGAGCTCACCGTCGGGTATTCGGTAGGATCGAGATCCAGAGTCAGACCGCTGGCTCTCCGCACTCGCACTTCCTTTCTGAATCCCTTGCGTCTTGGACCACCTGTCTGAGGAGCTTTCTGAGTTGGACGATCTTGTTTCCCACGATCCTCTCAACGCTGCGGTGGCTTATTCTATTGCCTTTCAGGCCTGCTGCCATATTCGTCACCACCGATACATGGAGGTAGCATATGCCCTTCTCCCGTGCCAGCGTAACCTCGGGGACGCAGGTCATACCGACCAGGTCACCGCCAAGCATCTTGAACATCCTTATCTCGGCGGCTGTCTCGTATCTGGGCCCCTCAGTGCAGACGTACACCGCCCGGGGGTGAACCGGAATCTCGAGAACCTTGGCCGAATCGATCATCATCCTACGCATCTGGCTGCAGAAGGGGTTGGTTATATCCACATGCCCGTTCGATCCCTCCAGCTTTTCAACGAAGGTCACGGGGCGGCTCTTGGTGAAGTCGAGGAACTGATCCGGCAATACTATGTCCTCCGGTCTCAGTGAGGATCTCAGGCTTCCAACCGCGCCCAGAGATATTATCCGCTCCACACCTCTCTTGGCAATGGCAGAGATGTTGGCCCTGTAGTTGACGAGGTGAGGTGGTATCTCGTGACCCAGCCCGTGTCTGAGTATGATCGGGACCTCAGGATCAAGATCCTCGGAGGTGAATATCTCCACCTCGCCGTATGACGTTTTCGTCTTCCCTTGCGGCAGCATATCTTGAAAGAGCCTTACTGCCCCCGTTCCAGCTATGATTGCGCATTGAGGCATAGATCAACCCTCGTGAGAACGATCAGAGGCTACTAGACACTGGTAAGGCCCAGCAGAGAATAAAAATGATGGCTCACGCTGCCTCATCGACACCGGGACGGCCCCTAGGCTGACTTGGGAGGACGCTCGGACGTGGTCGGTGGATCGTCTCGGTTCCGAAAAGACAATTTAACCTTGGGACCCGATGGAATTCCGCATTGATCGTCTTCCATTCTCCCAGCCATGTCCTCCACGATCCAGAACACGAGTTGTGGGGCGGTAAGCTTAGAAGACACCCCGAGGTGCCCGCGAGAGCGGAGGTGATACTGGATTCCCTGGCTGAGGAAGGGCACGAGGTCCGGGAGCCCGATCCGATGCGCCCCGGTGAACTGCTCAAGGTCCACTCTCGGGGGTACATCGATCACCTTCTATCCACCTGCCGCGGACTGGGACCTTCCTTGGAGGCATTCCCCTTCGTCTTCCCCGACAACGACTACGTCCCAAGCGATCCGGTAGCGAGAAGGGGGAGATTCTCATACGATACGGTTACCCCCCTTCGGCGTGGCACGTACGATGCGGCACTGGGATCGGCCTCCTGTGCCCTGTCCGGTGCCAGGGAGATCGAGAGGAGCTGCCGGCTGGCATACTGCCTATGCAGGCCGCCCGGGCATCATGCCAGATGGGACAGGATGGGAGGATACTGCTACCTGAATAATGCGGCGATCGCGGCCGATCACCTCAGATCCGCCCGGACGGCCGTACTCGATATCGACTCACATCACGGCAACGGGACACAGGAGATATTCTATTCCACCGACGAGGTTCTCTTCTGTTCGGTCCACGGGGATCCTGCAGATAGATTCCCATATTCGTGGGGATTCGGTGACGAGGAAGGAGAGGGGGATGGCATGGGATACAACCTAAACCTACCCCTCGACTGCAGGGCATCGGGTACGGAGTGGATTGAGGCGGTAGCTCTGGCCGTCGAGCGAATCCGATCATATGACCCACGGTTCATCGTGGTGTCCCTGGGCGTCGATGGGCTCAAAGAGGACGATAACGGTCCATTTCTCCTGGAGGTGGACGACTTCACGAGTGCTGGGCGGCTGGTACACAAGCTCGATAGGCCAACCTGTGTCATACAGGAGGGGGGATACCATCTTCCCCTGATGGGGGAATGCGTGAGAGGCTTCCTTTCAGGGTGCACCGGGCGGAGTACCACCTAGTCCCTCAGCCTTGATGGTATGCTCTGTCCCGTAACCAGGTTGTGAAGCCCCTCCCTCTTCCTTATGACCTCCGATTCGGAGTCGGAGACCAGGACCTCGGCGGGCCGGGGTCTGGAGTTGTACTGGGATGACATGGAGTATCCGTAGGCCCCAGCGTTGAGGATGGCGAGTATGTCTCCCTCCCTGGGTTCTGGAAGCTTCCTGTCACGTGCGAAGACGTCGCCTGACTCGCACAGGGGCCCGACGACGTCCACCTCACGATGGGGGGCAGCCATGTTCGTGGAGTTTAGGATATGGTGGTAGGACCCGTACATTGCTGGGCGTATCAGGTCGTTGAATCCGGCGTCGACGCCGACGAAGGTGCGGTGGGGGGTCTTCTTGATGGTGTTGACCTCGGTGAGCAGCAGGCCCGCATCTGCGACTATGTACCTTCCGGGCTCCAGGCACAGGAACGGAGATCCGCCGATCCCGTTCTTCTCCTTGGCCTCCAGGAAGGTACCCACGATCTTTGAAGCGAAGTCGTCCAGCTTCAGAACCGGGTCGGTGGGCTTGTAGGGCACGCCGATCCCGCCGCCGAGATCGATGAACTCGAAGTCGTTTCCGCAGGCCTCCTGGACCTCGGCCGCTATCTCCATGAACCGCCTGATCGCGGGCAGGAACTGCTCCGCATCCAGGATACCCGAACCGATATGCATGTGCACCCCCTTGATCTCCAGGCCCCCTTTCTCCGCCTCCGTGGCCGCCTCTCTGGCCTGCTCCTCCCATATCCCGAACTTCGCGTTCCTCCCGCCGGTGATGACGTGATCATGGTGTCCGGCCCCCACCTCCGGGTTTATCCTGATCGCGACCTCGGTGGATTCGCTCCTAGGCATACGGGATAGTCTCCGAATCTCGGAGATCGAATCCAGGGTGATGCGCACGTTGGCCTTGAGGGCAAAGGAGAGCTCCTGGTCCTTGACGTTGTTGCCGGTGAATAGGACCTGGTCGGGCTTGAAACCGGCCTTCTGGGACAGGTAGATCTCGCCCGGGGAGACGGCATCGAGGTGGCAGCCCTCCTGCCTCACTATCGTCAGAACCGCTAGGCCCGAGTTCGCCTTGCAGGCGTAGTGAATACGTATATTCTCGTAAAGCTCGGTGAAGCTGGACCTGAGCCTTTGGATGTTGTCCCTGATTCTCGGCTCATTCATCACGTAGAGCGGGGTTCCGTACTCCTCGGCCAGCGACCTGCACTCGATCTTCCCGACGTAGAGCTTGTTGCCCCTCTGGATCAGGCCGGTTGACTCCCAGTACATGGGCATGACTCCTTCTGCTGTACCGGGACTGAATAATATATTTCATTCCGGTGAACAGGTTGACCCCGATGGGCAGACACGTACTGGAGGTAGCGGGTTCGAGGGTTACGATAGTCGACGGTGAGGTGGTTGAGATCACCGAGCCCAGGACTGTCAGCTGCCCCCTTCGATCTAGGGTGTACGGGATCGAAAGGGAGACAAGGGAGTCGATCAGGGAGAGCATGGAGTTCTATATCGGGGAGTGGGGGATGTTCACTTCCAATCGGGTTATCAGAACCGAGGAGTTGCCCATCAGCTTCGGCATAACCGAGATATTCAACAGCTGCATGAGGAGGGGCCTCATCGACGCCGTGGTGATGGTCTGTGAGGGGGCGGGCACCGTCATCGCCAACGCGCCGGATGTTGTCCAGGGAATCGGGGCCCACATGACGGGGCTCATAGAGACCAGTCCCGAGCCAGGTATCATCGCCAAACTCGAGGAGAACGGGGTTCACGTCCTGAACCCTGATGGCGCGGGAATGAACCAGCACCTCGGTGCGACCAGGGCGATCGAGATGGGATATCGCCGGATTGGCGTTACGGTCAGCGGCCACGATTCCAGAGACGCGAAGAGGATCAGGGTCGAGCTCGGTGAGGCTTGCGCTATCGCCGCGGTGCACAACACGGGCGTTTCGGAACGGGATGCGGAGAGGATCGCTTCCTCGTGCGATATCGCAACTTCCTGCGCCTCCCGATGGGTTCGGGACAGGGTGGGCCCGAGGGCGTTGATGCAGCTGGGGATGCATATCCCGGTGTTCATCCTCACGCCGCTGGGGAAGGAACTGGCAATGGCCCGCTTGGCTGATTTCGAGGGTCCCCTGATCGTGGGGACCGGGAAGATACCGGCCCTGAAGAAGGAGCAGCCCCACCCCCTGAGATAGACCGCGATATGGAACCTCCCGCTAGATCGGGCCGCTGCCGCCCGTAAGAGATATATACGTTGCAGTTTTCTTTCGTCAAAGCCGGCCGTAAATACATAGATAGTGGCTTCTTCCTGCAGCTAACAGTCTGGTAGTGGTAAGGTATGAGTGGAGATATCGATGAAATACTGGAAAAGCTGAAGCGGGACGGGGAATCCCTGCAGCCCGAGAGTCAAGAAGAGCTAGGGCCCTCGGAAGGTGTTGATCTCGAACTTGAATCCGTCCTTCGACAGACCATGGCCGAGATACTGGTCGTGGGAGTCGGCGGTGCCGGCGGGAATACGGTGACCCGCCTGCTGGATATAGGTCTTCAGGACGTGGAATCCGTGGTGATGAACACCGACGCTCAGGCGCTGGTCTACGCCGACGCCGGCAGGAAGATGATCCTCGGAAAGGAGACCACCGGGGGAATGGGGGCCGGGAACAATCCCGAGGTCGGTGAGCAGTCCGCGGTCGAGGCCGTGGAGGAGATACGTGAGCTTGTCCAGGGAAAGGACCTCGTCTTCGTAACCTGTGGTCTGGGCGGAGGGACAGGTACGGGGGCTATCCCGGTGGTGGCCCGTGAGGCCCATGAGGTCAATGCCCTGACGGTTGGCGTGGTCACATTTCCGTTCAAGATGGAGGGCCGGGTCCGAACCGAGAACTCCAGGGTGGGACTCTACAAGCTGATGGAGTGCTGTGACTGTGTCATCGTTGTTCCCAACGACAAGCTGCTGGAGCTGGCCCCCGGGGTTCCGATAAACACCGCGTTCAAGATCTCCGATGAGGTGCTGCTCAAGATAATTGTCGGTATGTCCGAGCTCATCGTGAAGCCCGGGCTGGTGAACCTGGACCTCGCGGATCTGAGGAAGATACTGAAGAACAGCGGCGCCGCGCTGATAGGTTTGGGGGAAGCCAGTGGGAAGGACAAATCGGGGAGGGCGGCCACCGATGTACTCAACAGCCCGCTGCTGGATGTTGATATATCAAACGGCAAAGGCGCTATCGTCAACGTTGTCTCCAGCATGGATGTAACGCTGATGGATGTGGAGAAGATAGTGAAGATGGTCAGCGACAGGCTGAACCCGGAGGCCGAGATCATCTGGGGCGCTCAGGTCGATGAGGATATGAAGGACACCGTCAGGGTACTGATCGTTATCTCAGGGCTGACGCTGTCAGAGAAGTTCCTGAAGGCTCCTGTCGAGGCGGAGGAATCCGAGGAGGTCCCAACGCCTGAGGCCAGCAAGCTGTTGAGCACCATATCGTCGATGGGCTGGAAGTAGATCAGCTGGAGTCTCCTTCTCCCAGTAGAACTGGGCAGGTCAGGTCAGGGCTATACAGCCACTGGCGGCCGCAGTCCTCACACGCGTAGCATGACTTCTTGTTGATGTAGTCCCACCTGTTGTCCTCCAACGCGGTCTTGTTCAGCTTGCCGCCGCATATGAGACAGATCCTGCGCGCCATGTAGTCGGCTCCTGGGGAGGGGGAGAACGGCCATATTCTTAACTAATTCCGTCTTCACTCACCGAATCCCCGTGACCTTCAAGCATCCGTGTCAGTGGGTCGGAGGCCAGCTTTATTATCCTCGCGCAACGAAAGGGGAGTGGTTTGCAGGTATCCGTTGTCGATCTCTACACTGACGAGCCAGCGGGGCTGGGCGTCCCGCCATACGTTGGGACGAGTCAGAGATACGTCTTCGGGGCACTGAGGTGCGCCGGGCACGATCCGATATGGCTGACGATAGACGACCTGAGGAAGAGCTGGGGGCTCTCGCATGAGAGACTGAATCTCACCGTGAACGCCCCGGAGGCGGCCGACGTCGTGTCCAGATCTGACGCTGTGGTGGTGATCGGTGGCGTTCACACCCCGGGCAAGTACCTGAGGGGTGAACCCGGAACGCCCAGGGATGTCAGACGGATATGTGGAGAGGCCACCGGAAAGGTGATAGTCGGCGGCCCCATCACCCAGAGCACTATGGGCGGGGGAAGGATGTTCTCATCGGGACCCGAAGAGCTCGGTGAACCGGACCTGATCGCGAAGGGCGATCCAGAGCTTTTCGTCTACCGGCTGTTTACCTCGAATACCCCACCTAACCGGACCATATTCCGCGACTACGCCGAGCTCCAAGATCTGGCGATGGCGGGGACCGAGGTATTGCGTCAGATGCACCTGGGCCCGGACGTCGTCTTCGAGATCGAGACATCCAGGGGATGTAGCAGGGCGCCGTTCGGCGGATGCTCCTTCTGCTCCGAGTGTGCCCGATATGGCCTGCCCGAATTCAGGGAGATCGCCGACATAGTCGACGAGGTGAGGCGGCTGGTCAGCTTGGGGGCTACCAACATCAGGCTCGGAAGGCAGGCCTGCTTCTTCTCGTACATGGCTGAGGGCGTGGGCGAGCTCGAGTTCCCGGTCCCGAACCCGGCTGTGGTTAAATCTCTACTCCGATCATGTTCGCGCTTCGGGCTGAACTCGCTTCACATAGATAACGTGAACCCGGGGGTTGTGTCCAGCCACCCCGAGGAGTCCGCCAAGGTCGCCGAGTCGATCGTGAGGTACTGCACGCCAGGAAACGTCGCAGCGATGGGCATCGAGTCCGCGGACCCGGCGGTTATTTCCAGGAACAACCTCAAGGTTGGACCAGAGGAGAGCTACACGGCGATAGAGACCATATACAGGTACGGGTCCCAGGTCGGGTGGAACGGTCAACCTTGCCTGTTGCCCGGACTGAACTTCGTACTCGGCCTTCCCGGGGAGACGGCGAGGACGTACGAGCTGAACATGAAGTTCCTGCACAGGCTTCTGGACGACGGGATAGAGTTTCGCCGTGTCAATATTAGGAGGGTAATACCCGTCAGGGGCACGCCGCTCTGGGGCGCCAGATGGAGTGACAAGGCGGTGAGGAGACGGGGCAAGCGTTTCGTCAGTGAGGTCAGGAGGGGGATCGATCGCCACATGTTGCAGAGGGTGTTCCCGCTGGGGAGAATACTCAGGTCCCTAGTTTCCGAGAAGGCCGAGGGAGGGATCACGTTCTTCAGATTTCCCGGGAGCTACCCGATCGTGGTGGGGGTTTCGGGGCACCTCGAACCCCGGGTGACCCTCGACGCCTTCGTGGTTGACCACGGCTACCGATCCCTCACCGCCGTCCGGTATCCGCTCGACTTGAACAGGTGCAGCGCTCAGGATCTCTGCCTGTTCCCGGGCATCGGGAGGAAGCGCGCGGCTAGGATCTCCAGGGCCCGGCCGATCGGATCACTCGACGACCTTCGGAACGCACTCGATGAAGGGGGGGCCCGGGAATCTGAGGTCTCACTTCTCGCCCGGGCCGGCCAGCTCGCCTGATGCGGGGTAGACGGGGCGTGGGGCGCACAATTGTCCAAAGTATTATCGTATCATACTTTAACGCCTTGTTGTCTGTTAATACTACTCGATATGATTCAGGTGCTTGTTGTACCGCAGTGTATCTCAGTATGATCGGATACTACTCAGAGCCTTCATCTCTGAAGGTCCGGGCTGCGTCAAGACCCTTCATCTCAGTTATATTACTACATCATACCTCTACGCTTAGTCGCCCATCTTTTCCCTTGGGTGGGCAGCGGCGAGGCGGCGAAGTCTCTCTCCCGTAACGTGGGTATATACCTGGGTGGTAGCTAGGCTGGTGTGTCCGAGAAGCTCCTGTATTGCCCTTATATCCACGTTGTTTTCCAGCATGTGTGTGGCGAATGTATGGCGTAGAACATGCGGCGTTACGTTCTTCCCTATCTTCGCTTTCTCCGCATATTTGGATACGATCTTCTGGACGTATCTGCTGCTCAACCGGGTTCCTGAACGCCCCGTGAACAGGTACCTGGAGGCGTGGGTTCGCTCTCTCAGGTACTGGGTGATTTCGGATGCGGCGTGCCTAGATAGGATGACTAGTCTATCCTTATCCCCCTTGCCGGACTTAACTATCGCTGTATTGTCCTTGAGATTGAGGGATTCGACCTTCATATTGACCGCCTCCGAGACCCTAACCCCGGTCGCGTACATGAACTCCAGCAAGCAGTGATCACGTAGGTTATGCTCAGATACCTCCAGCAGCGCCTGGAGCTCTGATTGGGTGAGGAAGGTGGGTAGCTTGCGGGACCTCTTGGGAAGTGGAAGGTCCTCCGCCGGGCTTTCGTCCAGTACCCCGTTATCGACCAGGGCTTTGAAGAAGGCCCGTATGGCGTTGACCTGGCTGTAGACAGTGGCGTTTGTGAGACCTCTCTCCCGCTTCGCGCTGAGCAGGTACCTCCTGATGTCCGCCCTCCGGATCTCGTCCGGCGGGGTGCCAAGGAAGCGACCCATGTCGCGGATCTGGAGGCAGTAACGCTCGCGTGTACGGGGCGAGTACCCCATCAGCTCCCAGTGGCTGTCCGCCAGGTCTATTGCCTCCTCGAAATCCAAAGGAATCACCTTCTTTATAAGTCTAGTTCGCTAAGTGCCTGCTTAGCGAACTTTATATCTCTTTCCCTAGGGGAGAATTTCGTTTTGATCAAATATCTATTGAATACCCTACCTATATAGATCAAACTCCTTGCCAAATTAGGTTTCATTCTTCCTTGGACATCTCTGGAAGGTCGTCGGCCTCGATCATCAGCCACCAGGAGTAGTCGACGCCGTCCCTGCTTCGGAAGTAACGGAAGAGCGGGCGGCCGAATTCCTCCTGGGCCCGCTGGTTGAGTGAGTTCAGCTTGTCCCGGACGCTCTCGGTTCGAGAGTAGCCCAGTTCATCGACCAGCCTGCTGGTGTTCTCGTGGCCGCGATCGAGCATGATCTCCAGGATCTTCTCGTCCTTGTCGTTACGGGTTATGGACCTCAGACGGCCTAGTCTATCGTCGAGGTCCTCGGAAGGGGGTTTCTCGTCTGATTTTAACTCTATACCCCCCTTATCCAGGATATCGAGCAGCTTCTTGACATCACGCCTGATCTCATAAACGGCGATATCGCTACTGCCGATATCCAGGGTGAGGTAGTAGTCTATGGCATCCCTGATGATCCTGGATAGGTTCCGGGACCTGGCCTTGAGGTCTGAGACCTGGTCCCTCCTTACCGTAATGCACACCTTCTTGAAGTCACCTTCTGACAAGGGAAAACACTAGTAGTATCGAGTATGATCGACATTGATAAGTGTTACGGCGCCATGGTATGATTAAGTGATACTAGGAGAAACAGGCAATAAGTACGCTGGTATGATACGGTATGACTACTATCTATAGGGAGCATAAAGCAATATGGTAGTATCGACTATGACTCCGCTTCATGGTATGATTCAGTCATACTATGAGACATATCCGACACAGTGCCCCGTAAGCCGCGGTAGGTCCCCTTCCTTGCTCTGGGAAGCCGTCGGTTCAGGACGCGGATTGGGAAAGCAGAGGGCCTCTAGAGAAGATTTTAATTAACGTCAGGTTGAGAGTTCAGGAACGGTGTCCAGATGAAGCGCTTCTACAATGCGCCACCAGAGACTGTGAAGATAGTCGATACGACTTTGAGGGATGGAGAGCAAACTGCGGGGGTGGTATTCTCCAACGCGGAGAAACTCGAGATCGCAAAGATGCTCGGTGACGTCGGGGTTCATCAGATCGAGGCCGGCGTTCCGGCGATGGGTGGCGACGAGAAGGCGGTGATATCCCAGATAGTGGACCTTGGACTCGATGCATCCGTTCTGGGCTGGAACAGGGCCGTGATCTCCGATGTTGAGAGTTCGATAGAATGCGGATTGGACGCGGTCGCGGTGTCCATATCAACGTCTGATATCCACATCAAGCACAAGCTTCAGAAGGATCGACAATGGGTCCTCGATCACATGGTGGATGCCACCGAGTACGCGAAGAAGCACGGCCTATATGTCTCGGTCAACGCCGAGGACTCGTCGAGGACCGCGGATGATTACCTGATCAAGTTCGCCAGCGCCGCAAAGGACGCCGGGGCCGACAGGATACGTTTCTGCGACACCCTGGGCACGATGGAGCCCTTCCAGGTGTACTCCCGGGTCAAGAACCTGATAGAGAACACCGGGATGCCGGTGGAGATGCACATGCACAACGACTTCGGCCTAGCTGCAGCGAACTCCCTTGCGGGCGTGAAGGCGGGGGCGACCTTCGTGAATGTCACGGTGAATGGCCTGGGTGAGAGGGCCGGGAATGCGGCACTGGAGGAGGTCGCCATGGCCCTGAGGCTGATAATGGATCACAGCGTCGACATGCACACCAAGAAATTCAGGGAACTGTCGGAGCTGGTTGCCAGAGCCTCGGCAAGGGACATACCCAAATGGAAGGCCATAGTCGGCAGGTCGGTGTTTGCCGCCGAATCCGGGATACATGCCGACGGACTTCTGAAGAACCCGATAAACTACGAAGCGTTCCCGCCCGAGGAGGTGGGACTGACCCGCCAGATAGTCATAGGCAAGCATTCAGGCAAGCATTCGATAAAGAACAAGTTCAGGGAGTACGGCATCGATCTTGACGATGACCTGAGTTCCAGGATCCTGGAAAGGGTGAGGTCAACGAGCGTCGAGAGAAAGAGGGCGCTATTCGACAAGGAACTGATGCTGATATACGAGGAGCTTAAGGGTGAGAACTGAGCTCTCATGAGAGAGGTCCATAGATATCGTCGCTCCCTGTCGATGGCCTCTTGGGGCCGCGCGAGCTCCGCTTCAGACACTTCACGCACACGGATCTCGTCTCATCGAAGCACTGGGGACAAACCGGCGATCCGCATAGGGAGCATGTCCTGATGTTGAGGCTGACCTTCCCGCAGATGTAGCATCGAAGAGCTTTCTTTCCCATACCGGGACCCTCCCACTCTTTGGCCTATCAGAACTAAAATGCTTGGTTTTTCCCCCCGTGTATGGTCGGAGCTGGCGGACAGATTTAATAGAACGAATTACCACCCGCTGTGGCCCATTGGAGCTCAGAAAATGCCTGACGTTGTGATCATCGGCGCCGGTCCGGCGGGACTCTTCGCGGCAAGCGAGCTGATCGATAGCGATCTCGAGGTGCTCATCGTGGAGCTGGGCAGGGATGTCCAGGACCGCAAGTGCCCCCTCAATACGACCACAACGAAGTGTATGAACTGTGACCCCTGCAACATAATGTGCGGCGTAGGGGGCGCAGGGGGCCTTTCGGACGGAAAGTTGAACCTCCGACCGGATATAGGGGGAAATCTCACCGAGTTCACCGACGACGAACAGGAAGCATGGGACCTGGTCGAGAGCGTCGACCGGATGTTCCTGGACCACGGCGTGCCCGAGAACGGGTACGGCACCGGGGATGATGCAGAGGAGCTCAGGAGAAGGGCTGCCCAGGTGGGCATAAACTTCATTCCCATACACCAGAGGCATGTTGGATCGGACAAGCTCCCCGGCGTCATCAAGTCCATGGAGGTGTGGCTCGCCGACAACGGGATACGGTTCCTGCTCCACGCGAAGGTGACCCAGATACTCACGGATGGCGGGCAGGTAAGCGGGGTCAGGGTGAGCACGAGAGATGGGCTGCGCGATATCGGCTGCCGGTACGTGATCTCCGCCCCGGGCAGATCCGGGGCCATCTGGTTCGCGAGAGAGGGCGAGAGGCTCGGGGTCAACACCAGGCACGCCCCCGTGGATATAGGGGTTCGTGTCGAGGTGAGGTCCATAGTGATGGACGCGGTGACCAAGATAAACTGGGATCCCAAGTTCCACATATACACCAAGACCTACGACGACTGGGTCCGCACCTTCTGTACCTGTCCGTACGGCTACGTCGCGAAGGAGGACTACACGGACTTCGTCGGGGTCAACGGGCACTCGCTGATAGACAAGAAATCCGAGAATACGAACTTCGCGTTCGTGACAAATGTCGAACTGACCGAACCGGTCGAGGACACGACCGCCTACGCGTCATCGATCGCCCGGCTCGCGACCACCATCGGCGGCGGCAAGCCCCTGATCCAGAGGCTGGGAGACCTCTGGCGAGGGAGGAGAAGCATCTGGAGCAGCATACGGAAGAGCTACGTGAAGCCTACCCTGACCGACGTTACCCCGGGTGACATCTCGATGGCCCTCCCGCAGCGGCTTGTTACCAATATCGTCGAGGGCCTTGCCAAGCTGGACGAGGTTATACCTGGGGTAGCCAGCGAGAGCACCCTGCTCTACTGCCCGGAGCTGAAGATGTACAGCATGAGATTCCTGACTGACGAGAATATGATGACAAACCTGGACGGCCTCTTCGTCGCCGGGGACGGCGCCGGCCTCGCCAGAGGCATAGTCGGCTCGGCCGCAACGGGGTTACTGGCGGCCAGGGGCGTCAAGGCCGACAAAGATGAGGGAAGATCATAGCTCGATCTCCCGGATGCCGTCCAGAGTGGTGCCAACCAGCCCATTCACATCGATCTTCGACTCCGCATCCATCACCTCGGCGAGGGTGGGCTTGGTTCGGGGTTGATCGGGCACCGCACTGCACTCAGTGGCGGGGGCTATGCTGGCATCAAAGGTCCCGATTCGCCTCGATATGGCGACGATCTCCTCCTTGTCGAACGATATCAGCGGCATGAGAACGGGGGTCCTCGAGGCCAGAATCGTCAGTTTCAGGTTCGGCATCGTCTGTGAACAGACCTGGGAAAGGGAGGAGCCGTTGATGATCACGTCGAGGCCCCTCTCGCTAGCGACCGCATCGGCGACCCTGACCATCATCCGCTTGCAGAGTGTACAGGTCAGGCCTCTCGGCGCTTGACGGGTGATATCCTCCAGCGAGTGCCCGTGGGGGGCTACCAGCATCTTGATGTGCGATGAACAGGAGTGGGCGCGCAGCCTCCTTGCGACGCTCACGGCTCGATCGAGGGTTGTGGAATCGGCGAATGGCTGGTTGTCGAAGTATAGGAGTTCCTGTTCACACCCCCTCTTCATCATAAGGTAGCAGGCAACGGGGGAGTCTATTCCTCCCGAAAAGAGGCAGAGACCTCTCCCGGACGTGCCCAGGGGAAGCCCGCCCGGGCCGTCTACCACCTCGATGTAGAGATATGCGTCGTCTCTGATGTCGATCCCTATCGTCAAATCGGGATCGCCGAGGTCCACCGTTGCATCGGTCGCCACCCTTACAGACTCCCCGACAGTGGAGTTGATATCCTGGCTCGTGAGCGGAAAGGTCTTATCGGCCCGGTTGGCGTCAATGGCGAATGTCTCACCCTCAGCGATCGAGGCCCGGGCGATCTCCACAGCGCAGGCCGCGATGTCGGCGAGGGCTTTCTCAACGGTGAACGAGGGAGACACTGAAACGATGCCGAAGATATTCCTGACAGCTTCGCAGGCCCCGCGAGGGTCGGGGGTCTTGACGACCATGCGGCCCCGCATCCTCTTCACCTTGTGGGTGATGCCAACGCGTTCGAGGCAACGGGAGATCTGGCTGGCGAGAAGCGACTCGAGACCCTCTCTCACCTGAGGGCCTTTGAGGAAGATCTCCCCGTATCTGACAAGAACCACATCGGGCTGGCGTGCCATCACGGTCGATTTGTCCGGCCATCTCTTAATTCTCTCCCTGTCGTGATAGTAAGCCCCGAACTTGCACCGTGTACCCCACCCTATCTGACACATATTTGAGTCTTCAGCAGGCCTGGGATGAACATGGATCTCAAGAAGTTGATCGAAGCTCTATCCCAGCCGTACACGGCGCTCAGGGGCCTCGTGGTTTCTGAGAGGGGCGTGGTGGGTACCGCGCATCCACTCGCCTCCGCAACCGGGGCCGGAATTCTGCGATCAGGGGGGAACTTCATCGACGCTGCACTGGCTGTCTCGGCCGTCCTCAACGTCGTTGAGCCCTACAACAGCCATCTGGGCGGCGACGCCTTCATGCTGGTATACACCGAGTCGGACGGAGAGCTCACCGCCGTCAACTCCAGCGGCCCCGCTCCCCGGTCGGCCAGCCTGGGCGATTTCCACGAGGGCGTCCCCATCCGGGGCATGGCATCGGCTTCGGTTCCCGGGCAAGTCGGCGCTTGGGAGCTGATCCATGAACGATACGCGACTATGGAGTGGAGCGAGCTCCTCGCCCCCTCCATCCGTTACGCCCGGGAAGGCTTCCCCGTGAACCCAAGGTTTGCAGAGGCGATCAGGGGAGCATATCAAGGCCTCGAGGACCCCGAATGGAGAAGGACCTTCCTCCCGAAGGGTAGGCCGCCAAAGGTGGGCGAAAGATTCACCCAAGATGACCTCTCGAGATCACTGCAATCACTGGCCGATGGGGGCCCCCGTGAGTTTTACGAGGGAAAGATCGCCGAGGATATTGTCGAGCACTCCAATAGGGCCGGCGGCTTCTTCAGTTCCGAGGATCTGGGATCCTACAGGGCCGAGTCCACAGAACCGATCGAGACCACCTACAGGGGATACACGGTGTACGAGCAGCCGCCGGTCTCCCAGGGACATATACTGCTCGAGGAACTGAACATCGTCGAGGGTTACGATCTCTCCTCCCTCGATCCAGCCGGTACCGACGCGGTTCACCTGCTGGTCGAGGCGAAGAAGCTGGCCTTTGAGGATAGATATCGATACTCCGGGGACCCGGAGTTCGTCGATCTTCCAATGGATCGGATCATATCGAAGGGTCACGCCGCAGATAGAAGGGAGATGATCGACCCCCTTCGCTCTGAGCGAAGATACGGGGCCGGGGGATGCGGGGAGGGCGATACCACCTATTTCGCCGTCGCCGACTCCGAGGGGAACGGGGTCAGCTTCATCCAGAGCCTCTTCCATGGTTTCGGCAGCGGTGTCGTGGTGCCGCGGACGGGCATAATACTGAACAACAGGATGACCGGGTTCTCCCTCGACCCGTCGAGCCCGAACGTGCTGAGGGGAGGCAAGAGGACGATACACACCCTCAACACCTACATGGTGTTCCACGAAGATGGGCCTCTCTTCATCGGCGGTACGCCGGGCGGCGACACGCAGGTCCAGACCAACCTGCAGATAGTAACCCGCCTTCTGGACTGGGGGATGAATGTCCAGGACGCGATCGAGTTCCCCAGATGGGCGAGCGGGGAGAGCACGGATCTGCAGCTGGAGTCGAGGTACCAGGCGGATACGGTCAGGGAGCTGGTATCGCGCGGCCACGATGTCGGCACCGTGGGGCCGTGGTCGGGGAACGGATCCGTTCAGTTGATAATGAGACACCCGGAGACGGGTGCCATGATCGCCGGCTCGGACCCCAGGTGCGACGGGATGGCGGTGGGCATCTGACGTTCCGGGCCCATAGGAGATACATATCAATCACCCCTCGGCAGCCCGAGCATGGATGCCAGATCGCGCTTCGAGCGTATACTTCACCTCGAGGAGCCCGACAGGATACCCATTCAGGATTCGTTCTGGCCCGGTTTCCATGACAAGATGAGGAAACATCTCGGCCTCGGGCCCGACGGGGATGTATACTCAAAGCTGGGAATGAACGAGCTGCACACCCCGGGAACCCCGGGCTGGTGTCCCCTCTCCGGTGAGTCGGAGGTCATAGAGGAGACCGAAAGGGAGAAGATCGTCAGGACAAGGTGGGGGTACACGGTAAGGGAGCTCAAAACGGGTCAGACGGTGCCGCAGTTCCTAGAGCACCCGGTGAAGACCCCGGACGAGCTGGATGACTACTTGGCAACCTGGGACGAGCCGGATGACCCCGAACGTTGGGGCGATCTCGGCGAAACGATCAGGAGATCCAAGGAACACCATTTCGTAACCCCAACCGGTTTGGAGCACTATGAGTCGGCATGGAGGGTTATCGGGTTCGAGAACCTCCTTTCATGGATGTACAAGGAGCCGAGGGCGCTCAAGAAGCTGCTGAAGGCTCTGACCGATTACTTCGTCGGGGTGGCGGAGTACACGATGGATCTTGGGGCCGACGGATTCTGGTTCTTCGGGGATATCGCCGATAACCACGGGCCTTTCATGACCCGACGCACCTACAGAAGGATCTTCTACGAGTTTCACCGCAGGGCCTACCGGTCGGTGAGAAAGCGGGGCGGCGTGGTGATCCTTCACACCGACGGGGATGTGAGACCCCTGATCGGTGATTTCATCGAGGCAGGGATAAACGCGCTTCAGCCGATAGATGCCATAGCCGGCATGAACGTGATCGACCTGAAGGAGAGGTACGGGGACAGCATCGCTTTCATAGGCAACATAGACAACTCGAACACCCTCCCCTTCGGCAGCGTTGAAGACGTGAGGAGAGAGGTTATGGAGAAGGTCTCGGTGGCCGGACAGGGAGGGGGATACGTCTGCGGGTCCTCCCACTCCGTTCCCGACAGCGTGCCTGTCGAGAACTACCTCACCCTGGTGAATACCGTGAGCAAGTACGGCAGGTACGCATCGGTCTAGGCTAAATGAAACCGATCTCCCGCTATGTAGTGACATGTGAGCGGCTCTTGCCTCGGTGCCGGAGAAGCGGCAACAGCATCGCCGTGCCCCCCAGGCAGAGCACAGCCGCCATGGCGAACATGGAGCCGATCCCGTAGAGATCTATCACCAGCCCGCCGATGAAGGGGCCAGCCGCCCTCGGCAGCTGCGAACTCAGCACTATGTAGGTGCTCTGGGCCGTAGCCTGTTTACCGCGGGATGTGACCGATGCGAGGTAGTTGACCGAGGATATGTACGTAAGGGAGAAGGATACACCACTGAGCGCCGTCAGCGGCACCGCGATCACGGGATCATCGATAACCGAGTATGCGCCGGCCATCAGGGCAGACACCAGGAAACCAGAGATCAAGAGAGGGACGTTCCCGATCCTGTCTGAAAGCCTTCCCGCGAAGATCATCATCGGAATCTCAGGGACGGCGGAGATCGCCCATGCCGAACCGATGAGAGAGAGGGGCGTTCCTATGCCCTTCAGGTATATTGAGAGAAAGGTGTAGGCCATGCCCATTGATATCGCCCTCGTTACGGTGGCCGCCGCGAAGGGAAAGATGAGCCTCATCCGTGCATCCGGCCGAACGATCCCGCCGACCGGGTTGGAGTCCTCGCTACCGGACGGGGGAAGGAGGACGCACACGGCCATGAGGGCCGAACCGACCAGGAATATCAGGCTAAGACGTTGCTCCGGTATGAGGGTGCCAACTGCCACCGTCGAGATAATCCAGCCGATCGATCCGAATATCCTCACCTTCGAGTACCCGGCGCCCCTGAACGATGTTCTGAGCCTTCCCAGAACCAGCACGTTCATCAGGCCCTCCGCCGGCGGCTTGAGGATCGATAGGGCAAGGTAGAGGGCGAGAAACTGGAGGAAGCCGGAGGCCGCGGGGAAGAGCAGCCAGACCACTATCTGAACCACGAAAGCCAGAACCAGGAAAGGGCGCCTCCTATCGAGCCTGTCGGACCAGGCCGCCCAGAGTATACCCGGGAGGATCGCCGCTCCAGCGGCCGCGGATGCCAGCATGCCTATCTCGGTCGCGGACATGCCACGCTGATCGAGGAAGAGCACCATGAAGGGGGTGACGGCACCAAGTGCGGCGAAATAGCCAAGATACAGCATCTGGCTCCGGGATGGTGACCTCAAATCCGGCTCCTTGGCGTGGTTACGAGGCAGATATGTGTTTGGATGCCGGATGCCGTTTAGTCTCACAGCTTGGCAGGTCAGCCACCGTTCTGAAAAGAGATAAGACCCGACCCCCCTATGGATCACCAAGATGAACCCGGGAGGAAGGAGGCTCTTCATACGGCTGGCGGGGTACGAATGTATGCACCTGATGCTGAGCGACCGCGGCGTCTGGGTTCCCGGGTCGTCCAAGGAAGGTGCAGCCGGATTACCCGGTCTGGGCAGGATGCTGTTGGGTTCCTCTCTGGCGAGGGGCGGAGAGGAAGAGGACCTCAGTGGGCAGAAGGACCTTCGGGAGGTCGCCAGCGGCTGCGAGGATCCGCGGGAGCTGGAGACAAGGCTCAAGAGAAACGCCACCCTGGTTGCATACTCATCGATAGTGCGTTGCTTCCTGGCCAGTCCTAAGGGCATAAGGAGGGCGAAGCTGGCCTTCGATTTCTTCGACCACCGGTCATCTAAGGTCAAATCCATGGAGTTCAGGGTGGACCCTGAGAGCTACGACGAGCTCGAGGAGGAACTCCGCAGCCTGATACCCGACAGACTCGAGATCCACTGAGGGAATATCTTTCAGTCCCTAACGTTCATGTTGCGGCATGCTATCGGGACCCATACTGCTCATTGGCTATGACGTTGAGAGCTCCGGAAATCCGGAGGTGGTGAGGGAGTTTCTGACGAGGGCGGAGGCGATCCACCGCCGATTCGACGCGCCCTGCACCCTCTTCCTGGTCGGGAAGGTCGTCGAGAACAACTCCGGTGATCTGGAGGAGCTAATTGACAGGAGCGACCTCTTCGATATCCAGCAGCACACCTACTCCCACACGCTCCTCAAGACGGTGTGCATGGACGATGGAGAGGGAATCAAGCTCGTCCCGAGCGGGTCGCTGGAGGATATACGGGAAGAGGTCCGGAGGACCAATGAGCTGATACGTGAAAGCTTCGCCCTGGAATGCAGGGGGATTACCGGGCCCTGGGGCTACTACAGGGGTCTGTCCGATAGGCCCGATATCCTCGGTATTCTACACGAAAACGGCATGAGGTTCCTCCGTACGTGGGCGCGGAACGAGAGGGACTATCAGCCCGTGCCGTTCGAGATACAGCCCTTCTGGTATGGGCCACAGGGTTTCCCGGATATGCTGGAGTGCCCGATCCATGGCTGGCAGGATGTCCACTGGAGGGACGTCAACGGGTGGGCGAGCACCGATGAGTACCTGGAGATGCTGAAGGAGACCGTGGACATGGTGATGGAGAACGACCTTGTCTGGGGATACGGGACCCACGACTGGTCATCGATGAAGGAGGATCCGGATATGTCGGTGATGGTCGGACTGATGGAGTATGCGCTGGACAGCGGCTTGGAGATTATGGACTACCTGACGTTCTATTCCCATTGCGAGGACGAACGTGAGGCGAATACGCAGTGAGAGCCCCGAAGTAGGGAACCCTCTTTCTAGCACGCGCACCCATCGCCGTCTCGAGGGGTACCCGCCGTTTGCTCCTGGCCCTCATCCGACGGGACCGAGGGAACCTACGATATGTCTTTCACGTACTCGAAGAGCCTGGGCGTTTCAACGAAGCCGAACTTCCTGTACATCGTCATCGCAACGCGGAGAGAGTATCCCGTGTCCAGAAAGATCGATGTCAAGCCCTGGGAGAGGAGGTATCCTATCACCTTCACCGTGAGTGCCTTGGCCAGCCCCCTCCTCCGGTGTTCGGGAACCACCGCCAGCCAGTGGAGACGGCCCCGTTTGGGGCCCTCGTTAACCTCCCTCCAGGCCATGAAAGACCCGACTATCTCATCATCCGTCACCGCGAAGAATGTGCCATCGGGCATGAAGTTGGGCGTGTCCACCCACTTCTCCCTGATCTTCTCCGCCGTGTAGTCGGTTGGGTCGCGCTCCGTGTCGTAGGCGCGGTTAACGCACTTCGCCCACTCCTCCTCGTCGCCCTCCCTATAGGTCCTGATCCAGTACCCTTCGGGGAGATCGACCTCGGGAAGGGGCCGCGGGCTCCACTCCATCCTGACCCCGTCCTTCTTCATCTCGAACCCCATCGATTCCAGGAAGAGCCTGCAAGCCTCGTCCCTTCTGTCGACGGCGGTAACCACCAATTGCGCCTTTCCGGCCGATGCCGCCTCGGAGATGACCCTGCGCATCAGGTCCCCTGCTATGCCCCTCCTTCTCCATTCCGAGTGGATGCAGAACGGGCCAACCAGGGCTTCGTCGGATATCTCCAGTTGAGCCAGGCCGAGCAGGTTCCCGTTCGTGACCACCCCGTACCACCGGGCACCGGTCTTGATCCTGTCACTCACATCGGGCAGCAGATCGCTGCCGGAACCGTGATCCCTCACGAACTCGAGTACCCTGTGTCTATCGGAGAGGGGTTGAATCGAGAAGTCCAACTTGAATCACTTGTATATGAGCTTCCTGACTACCTCCTGGGTAGCCACGGCGTCCATCGTGTCCTGGGCGAGACCGAGCTCCTCCACGTCTATCTCCCTCGCCATTCGGATCATCGATTTCAGGTTCTCTATGCTCAGCTCTACGGTCCTGACCGGGTCCTCGCGGTAGGGATACATGTCAAGCCCGAAGTACCCATCATACCCGAGCTTCATCGTATGATAAAGGAACTCCACCGTCTCCCAGAAGTTGATCACGCCGACCATCATATCGTCATCCCATTCACGGTAGGCGTCGTTAAAGTGGACGTTGAACAGCTTGTCCTCCCGCGCCAGGAGGCATGCGGAATCGGCGGGGTTCTCTCCCCCCATCAGGGCGTGGCCGAAGTCCACAGTGACCCCTAGGTTGGGACTGCCTGCGCTCTCACAGACGTACAGCGCCTTGGCAACCGAGCCGATCTGCATATGTGTACGGGGTTCCTTGAGCTTGTACTCGATGGAGACCTTGATGTCGCTGTCGACCTCGGCGACCTGCCGAATCCCGTCGATGATGGTGTCCCAGTGCTTGGAATAGTCCACCTGAAACGGGTAGTCAAAGCCGTCCGCGCCCAGCCACAGGCCGACCGTGGGGCATTCTATCATCTTTGCCGCCTCTACCGCCGTCTTCCCGCACTCTATGGCCTTGTCCCTGATCGTCGGGTCGGTGTTGGTGAAGGCGCCCAGCCCCCACTGGCTGAAGCCGCAGGTATTCAGGTTCACGACCGAGGGAGAGAGGTCGGCATCATCCAGGGCCTCCCTGACATCCTGAATTCTGTCCTCGTCTATTGTCGTCACCATGCTCCAGTCGGGCCCGTTGAAATCGGTGGGCCAGTGCAGCTCCAGGGCATCAAGCCCCCGAGCGTTCCCGGCTAGGGCGATCTGTTCCAGGGGGTCTCTCGCCTCGGAGTAACCCTCCGGGTTGAACCTGTCCGATGGAGCGGCGAAAACCCACAGCCCCGATGCAAACTTGTACCTCATATGAACCGCGTTCCTACTCATTGATACCGGCGATTAAAATGTGCTGCAGAGATGGATTCTCTCTGGCTATAACATCCGTCAGCTGAGGGGATGGACCCGTATTCACGCCGACAAACTTAATTAATACGGGTTACCAGCTAGAGCCGCCTTGAGAAAGATCCTGCTGCTCCTGTTGCTGATTGTACTGGTTCCCGCGGTCTCCTGCCAGAGCCTGACGGAGGTGGACCTCATGGTGCCTGCCGTCGGCCAGGACCCGAGTACCGGCGTCATGTTCGGGGTGCCGGTCAGGCTGAATCTTCGCATGATGTCCCCTGGCAACGGTGAGGTATTCGTCAACACGCGCGCGCTCACGGAGATGGATATGCAGGGATCCGCCAGGGTGGCGGCGATGGTTGCCGAGGACGTCACCGGCGAGGATATGGGGGACAAGGACTTCCTCATCACCCTGTACGCAAACTCGACGATAATAGGCGGGCCCAGCGCGGGCGCATCGATCACCGTCGGCATGATCGCCCTGCTCGAGGAGCTCGAGCTGAGGGGCGACGTGATGATGACCGGGATGATCACCCCCGACGGCGCGATCGGGGTCGTTGGCGGGATACCGGAGAAAGCTCACGCGGCCAGCATCTCGGGCGTGGACTACTTCCTGATTCCGGAGGGGCAATCGACCAGCTACAACTCCACCGACTACGAGGACGTCAACGTCACCGAGCTGGCACGGGAGCGATGGAACATCACCGTGGTTGAGGTTTCGGATATACGTGAGGCCGTCTCCTGGTTCACTGAGATGGAGTTCAAGCCTCGCTCATACCCCTCGTCGCCGGTGGCAACCGAGTCGTATCAGGATCTCATGCGGCTCCAGTCTGGCCGGGAGATAGAGGAGGCGAATATGAGCCTCGCCGAGGCCAGGTCAGCTCTGAACCTCTCGTTCCTGAATAGCTCGATGATCGATTACCTCGGCAGTGACATTCAGACCTCCGCCGATAGACTGACCGCCGCCCAGGAGGCCTATGAAGATTCCCAGTACTACGTGGCCTCGAGCAAGGCCTTCCAATCCAAGATATACTCCGGATTCGTCAGCAAGTATGTAACGTACCTATCGGCCGCTCCCGAGGATCGGCTCGGATACGCTGAGGGTCTCTGGCAGTCGATCGAATCGGATTTGAGCTCGCTGGAGGATGAGATGGAGGGATACGACGTCAGGGGGATAAGCGGCCTGGAGTGCTTCGCGGCCGTTCAGTCGAGGATAGATGAGGCGGAGGAGAGGGTTCAGGAATCGAGGGAGTGGTTCGACCTGGACGCCGCGGAGATGGCGATGTTCGAGGTCAGCTTCGCATCGGAGAGAACCTACACCGCGGCCCTCTGGCTGAACATCACCAGGTTCTACAGCACCGGTCCGCCGACGAGCGACACCGACCTGAGGGAGATGGCGGAGAACATATACTCGGATGCCTCGATTCTGGCAACATATGCCGATATGCTCTACCAGGAGATATTCGGCCTCCCGCTGGATTTCGTGGCCGCATACTTCACCGACTATTCCTTCATCGATCCATACGAACCCCTTGACGCCTCGGAGCGCGGAATGCGATCTGGAGACTGGGCAATGGCGACCTTTCAGGGGCTGGAATCGGAGGTCAGATCCGGCCTGGCGATAGAGTTCATCAACGTTCTGATACTTGCCGAGGACAACGAGGAGGTCAATTCGATGCTGACGGAGATGTCGAATCGATCTCGTCGGCGTTCCCGGCTCGCCATAAAGGATTCCCGGAATATCGGGGTGGAGCCCGTGCTTTCTGTTAGCCGTTTCGAGTTCTCGGAGGATCTATCCAACATGAACGATACGTATGCCCTCGGAGAGGCGATCTTTGGCTACCGATTCTCCGAGACCGCCGCGAGACTGTCCCCCGGCCTACTCGGCCTGTATTCTCCGAAGCTGAAGGTCGATGTTGAGAACGGGACCGTGATCAACTTAGACTGGAACCTATTCGGTGTAGCCAGGGATCCCAACGGGGACGAGATGGACCTGCAGGTATCCATCGGAGATCTGGTGCTGGAATACAACCTGACAACCGGCCCCTTCGAGGTCACGCTTCCGACCGACGATCTTGCGGATGGAAGGCAGGTGATGACTGCAAATCTCAGCGATGGATACCTGTTCCAGACGTTGAAAATCGAGCTGTATGTTGACAACGGGCCACCGCTGATCGAACTCCGTGCACCCCGTGACGGTGTGGTGTATGGGTCACCACTATCTCTGGATTTGTCGGTTGCGGATTCGGTGGATCCTGACCCGAATATCTCCGTCGTCCTGGATGGGCGACACCTCGAGCCGGGCGAGGAGATCGGTCAAGGAACCCACCAGCTGGTGATCACCGCCGAGGACCACACGGGTTGGTCGAGCACCGAGAACGTCACATTCTCAGTCGACACGACGCCGCCGATGGTGGAGTTGGTGGGAAGGGACGGGGAGTCGATGGTAGTTGTTCCACCTGAAAGGATAGTCTGGAGGGTGAGCGAAGACCTCACCGGTATCACCTCCAGTTCTCTCCGAATCGATCTGGGAGAATGGATGGAGGGAGAGATGGTGAATAGCTCGAGGAACCAGACCTTCTTCTCGCTCGTGGTGGATCCCCCGGAGGGTCGGCATCTGCTCTCATTCAGAGGGACAAACCAGGCCGATAGGTCCGCGCTCCTGATAGTCCAGAGCGTTTTCGACTCCCTCCCGCCGCTCATAGATATTCAGGATATCGAGGACGGCGGCTGGTATGACGAAGAGATGATAATTCGCTATTCCGTCTCGGATACCGTGGACATCGACCCCGAGGTCTCCGCGACGCTGGATGGAGTTCCTTACTCAGGCGGAAAGGTTGGCGAGGGCAGGCACGTCCTGGTCGTGAACGCAGAGGACCTGGCCGGGAATGCCGACCGGAAGGAGATCGAGTTCTTTGTGGACCTCAGCCCGCCTGAGGTATCCGTCAATCTCACAGAGGAGATCCACCGCAAGCCGATCCGTCTTTCCATCGAGATCCAGGATGACTTGGATCCTAGCCCGGAGTTGACCGCGAACATCGACGGTCATCCGTACGGGGGGCTGGAGATAGGGATCGGGGTTCATGAACTGGAGATCGTGGGAAGGGACAAGGTCGGTCACACCGTCACCTTGAAGTCGACGATTGTGGTGGACTCGACCAGCCCCGTGCTGGAGGTGTCCGTCAACAACGGCAGCTGGCACTCGGAGCCGTTGAACGTGACCGTGCGATCTACCGACGACCTGGATGGTTCCCCGGTCATCAGTGCGGTTCTGGATGGCACTCCATTCGATACATATGTCCACGCTGGGGAGGGATCACACCTGCTTGAGGTCAGCTCCAGGGACTGGGCCGGCAACTCGGTCGGGGTGGAGATCGCATTCTGGGTGGACATGACGCCGCCACGGATAGAGGTCGATGGCGCCGCGGATGGCGGCAAGTACAACAGATGGCTTTTGCCCCACGCGGAGGTGGTGGATAATGTGGATGATTCCCCCGATGTGGATTGGTACCTTGACGGGGGCCGCTTCGAGCCCGGCGAGAGGGTGAAGGATGGAAGACATGTCCTCTCGGTTCGAGCGACGGATCACGCGGGTAATTCGGCGGAGGTGACGATGAAGTTCCTGGTGGACACCGCGTCGCCCACGATCGATGCCAACATCGAGGAGGGGGGTGAATACAGGGGGAGTGTTTCACCGGAGATATCGATCCACGATGATCTCGACACCACCTACGAGGCATTCATCGATGGCGAGCCCTTTGAGGAGGGTTCCAGGGTCGGTGCCGGCGTTCACGTCCTGTTGATAGAGGCCGAGGACGCCGTGGGGAACGAGGCTCAGAGGAAGATCGTGTTCAAGGTCAAGCGCAGGCTTCTCCCATGGCTCCTGGGCCTGCTGGTGGTTATCGTCCTTCTGGCGGCGGTCATATACAGGTCGAGGTCCCGGAGAAGGTATGAGAGGCCGACTCCACAGGTCTACAGGTTCAAGTGATATCCGGTTTTCGGCTGGTAATAGTTAATATCGGGCCGATCGAGGAATTCACGTGTGCTGAAAATGGAACTGAGATCCTCAATATCGGATTTAGGGCTCCCCCACTACGCGGCGGGAGAAGAGGTGGCGATCAAGCTCCACATGGGGGAAAGGGGGAACAGGACCTACATCCGGCCCCGTACGGTCCGGCGCCTTGTGGAAAATCTCCAGGATAAGGGCTGCGATGTCTTCGTCACCGACACCACAACGCTGTATCAGAGAAAGAGATCGAACCCCGAGGACTACATGGAAACCGCCGCGATCAACGGTTTTACCGAGGAGAATGTCGGCTGTCCGGTCAAGATCGCGGATGCGGAGGGGGACAGGAAGGTCGGGAACGTGTTCATAGCGAAGGACCTATTTGAGGCGGATCGGCTGCTGGTGTTATCGCACGCAACCGGCCATATCAGCACCGGCTTCGCGGGTGCGGTCAAGAACGTGGCGATGGGGTGCGTGAGCAAGCGGGGGAAGAGGTATATCCACAGCGCCGGCTGGCCCAGGTACAGGGAGGACCGATGCAAGAGGTGCGGTGACTGCGTTGAGGCGTGCCCATTCGGGTTCGTGATGCTGAATGACAGGATCGAACTGGACCTCAAGGACTGCCCTGCATGTGAGAGGTGTCTGAACGCATGTCCGGAGGGCGCCCTTTGGAGACCGGCGGATGCGATGGATGAGTGCTTCAGGAGATACGCGGAGACGTGCAGGACGGTTCTCTCCTGTTTTCCGGACCCGCTATTCATAAACGAACTGAACCGGGTGACGAAGTTCTGCGACTGCTCCGTCGATCCCGGGCCGGTCATATCGCCCGATCTGGGATTCCTGGCAGCTTCAGATCCCATCGAGATCGACCTCGAGTCCGTGCGACTTATTACCGAGTGCAACCCCCTTGCCTCGGAGATCTTCGGCAGCACGTGGCGAGATTTCGTTAGCCAGCTGATGGCGGGCATGGAGAAAAAGGCTTAAGGCCCACGGGCGATGCAGAATCGCTTGCGCTGGAAAGCATACCTCCTGATCACGCTCCTGGCCCTCGTATCGGTTCGGGTGGCGGCATCTCAGCCGGACGACCTCAGAATCAATGTCCTCCTGACCGGAAGGGTGACCGAGAGGCATCTGATAAGCTCCTGGTTCAGGAACGAGCCCCTCATAGACCCTCTCCTGGTCCCCAGCAGGGGCGTAGCCGGAGGTGAGAGCCAGATAAGGAAGTTCATACGGGTATACTTCCCGAGAAACTACGAAACCGTCAAGTCGCAGGACTTCATGGTCTTCGCCGGAACCATAATGAACATGTTCACCCCCACCCAGCACAAGTGGATGCACGATGCGGTCCTGGAGGGGACGGGGGGACTCAACTCCCGCTCTGTTCTGAGCGGGATCTACTATCCGGAGTGGGCGGTCACATCTACCCAGAAGGCGTTCCCCAACGATGTTGAGGCATTACTTGCATCGCCGAGCGAGATCCACCGCAGTGGCTGTGACCTGGAGATAATCGTCCGGACCGACCTCCCCCCGGTTTTCTCGATGTTTATCGACAAGAAGATCAGGTGGCGACTCACCGACTATAGCTGTGGTAGGGTAATACCGAGGGAGGGGGCTACCATCTGGATGTGGCTGAAGGGCCCCTTCGCTGACCTCTCCACCATCAAGCCCGATTCGACTCCCCACACCATATCGTGGAGATACGGGGAGGGATTAACCTGGACATGTCACGATCGCCTCGTCAACTGGTGGCAGGATCCGATAGCGAATCCCTACGGCCTCGATATGATAATGAACATGATACTCCACAGCACCGGAAGGTCGCTGCCCGATGACGTTGAGATAGTGCACGACATACGGTCCAAGGTCGTCGATTTCAACACGAGGATGATACTCCTGCTCGGGACCATCGAGTTTGCGGAGAGTTTCGGGGCCAATATGGCGCCCGTGTTCGATGGCATGGATGATGTGATGGACTCGAAGGGAGAGGCAGACGGGATGTACCTCGGTCAGGACTACGAGCGGGCATGGTCCGCCTATCGCCAGTGCATACAGGAGCTTCAGGACCTCAACGACGTGGCCATGGAGAGAAAGGACCGCGCTCTGATCTGGATCTATCTCGTCCAGTGGCTCGTGGTGAGCGCAACGTTACTGGTGGCCGGCTTCTTCCTCTGGTCGGTGATGATCCGGCGACGGCTGTACAGGGAGGTCTCGCACACCAGCTTCCGCAGAACGGGAACCGAATAGGAGGCAAAAGAGAATTAAGCCCTGTACGGGCCACTCAGGTTCATGGCCCCCCCTAAGCAGGAACCGATCCACAGGAACACTCTCGGCATGATCAACATCGACCCCCTCCAGACCGGCG